>ENA-UEQP01000566-UEQP01000566.1-human-gut-metagenome-genome-assembly--contig:-NODE-566-length-40997-cov-8.411804_pt1 | contig 40997 bp, 23 predicted proteins | sample MGYA00242951_ERZ507951 | MGnify/ENA primary metagenome ERZ507951 (study PRJEB26167, sample SAMN06115539) | human gut metagenome | host: Homo sapiens | place: China:Shanxi | collected 2015-11-18...
GATCTACGAGAGCGATCCGTTCCAGCATCTGGATCAGATCGGCGTTGGCAAGCTGGTCAAGATGGCTGCCCACGATGGCCGCGCGACCAACCCGAACCTGGGTCTGGGCATCTGCGGTGAGCACGGCGGCGATCCCAGCAGTGTCGAGTTCTGCCACAACGTTGGCCTGGACTACGTCAGTTGCTCTCCCTACCGTGTTCCCATCGCCCGCCTGGCCGCCGCACAGGCTGCCATCAAGTCGCCTCGCGGCTGATTTGCCAGCAAGTATAACCATTAAGTTGAATTACGAACAGGCTCGCGCCTATCGAAATTCGCGTGGTTACGTACTTTGGCCGGGGGATTGGAAAGACCTGACAGTTAAGGTTCTTCTATAAATCCTATCAAGTCCCGAATTGCTTGTATCTGCAATTCGGGACTTTTTTTATTTTGCCACATTTTGTACATTTTCCTGAAAATGTACACGGTTTGATGGGTCAGACAAAAAAAGCGCACACCCCTCGGTGTGCGCTCGGATTTCACGTCTGCGTCGATTCCCGCAGGCTTACCTGGTAACCCAACTCCATGCGGGTTTCAACAGGCTGCCCCTGCAAGGCGCACAGCAGCTGCTGCGTTGCTTTTAAGCCAAGGATATCCGCATTAAACTGCACGGCGGAGATGGGCGGCACGGTATTGACCAGATTCTCATTATCATACAGCGACGCCAGCCGGATATCCTGCGGCACGCGCAGGTTCAGCTGCTTGAGCATATTCAGCGTCAGCTGTGCCAGCCGTTCGTCCATGCACAGGATGCAATCCGCCCCGCGCTCTACAGCCTGCTGCACAGCCTCCATGCGCAAATCGTCGCTTTCCAGCTCCAAAAACAGCAGGTTTTCGTCAATTTTTTGCCCCATCTTGACATAAGCCTGCCGGAAGCCCTCCAATCGGGATTGGTTGACGGTGTACAGCATACTGCCGCCCAGCAGCGCGATATGCTTCATGCCCTTCATCAGCAGCAGACTGGTCATCTCACGGCAGCCGCCCACCTGGTCATGGTCAACGGAAAGTACCTGATCGTCCTCCGGCTGACCGATGGCGACAAACGGCACCTTGCGCGCCTTCAGCAGCGGGATCAAGGGGTCACGCTCCAGTGTGCGGGTCAAGATCAGACCATCGATTTTGCGGTTATCCAGCAGTCGCTCCACAGGACGGGTTTCGTTTTCGCCCACCAGCGTCAGCAGGACATCGTAGTCGGAATCCCCGGCAACCTGATAGACAGAGCGCATCACCCTGCGCAAAAAGGGCAGCTCAAAGTCGGAAAATTGCGTGGAAATCACCAGCGAAATATTGTAGGAGCAGCGCTTCACCAGCCCGCGCGCCATCATACTGGGGGTATAGTTATGCTTTTTTACATAGTCCAGCACGCGTTGGCGGGTTGCTGCGCTGATGCGCCCGTTGCCGGATATGGCACGGGACACGGTTGTCTTGGATACGCCAAGCGCCTGCGCGATTTGCGTGATATCGATCGGCTTGTCGTTCTTCGGCAAAGGTGGCATGGTTTCTCATCTCCGATATGTATTTACCATTATCATAATCGTTTTTTGCCGAATCGTCAATTATTTCTTGCGTAAAGCTTCCCCTTGCACAGCCCTCACACCGTTCGTCTGCACAGTTTTTTGCGTAATTTACGGCACAGGGTCTGTATCTCCTGCGCGGTTTCGGCGGTGCATGGATCGGGCGCAAACTGTGCCGCCTGTACGGCATCCAGCAGGTGCTGCACGGTTTCGCGGTCCGTCTGCGGGCAATGCATTTGCAGAAATTCCGCAAATGCCGCTTCGTCAGAGGACACCTCCGCCGCCAGCCCGCAGCGCCGCATCTTGCGATGGAGCGCACAAAATTCTGCCTGTACGGTCTGCAAAGGTGTGCGCCTTGCACGGCGCAGAAGTGCCAAGGCCAAGACGAGCAGCAGCAAAACCGTAGGCAGCACCCACAAAAGCGGGACGCTTTGCGGCGTTTCGGCAGGGGAGTCGGCCTCCTGCCGCGCGAGCAGGGGTGTATCACTGTCTGCGGCATTTTGCCCTGCCTGTGCGGCATCGGCGGCAAGCTCGCCCTTGGTCAGTTCGGCTGTCATACCGGGGGTGACCTCCAGCGGCGTCCAGCCCTGCCCGGAAAGGTAAATCTCTGCCCAGGCGTGGGCGTTATCGTCCTGCAAAACGGCACGGCAGCTGCCGTCGCCCGCAGCGGTAAACAGACTTTGCGGTGCGGCGTAGCCTACCACATATCGGGCGGGCAGCCCCACCATGCGGCACAGCAGCACCGCTGCCGAGGCAAACTGTGTGCTGCTGCCCGCGTGGCTCTCGCGCAGGAAATACAGCAGCGGGTCTGTGTCGTCGGGTGTCTCGGCGTCCGCGCTGTAACGGCAGTGCTCGTTCAGCCAGCTGCGCACCAGTGCGCGTCGGCCATCGATGTCATCATCCCTGAGTTTGCGCTCCTTCACCAGCGCAGCCAGTTCCTTGTCTATGGCATCGTACCCGGCACCGTCGGGCACATCCAGGCAGCGCGCACGAACATACGCGGCGTAGGCGTTTTCCAGACGGTCCAGCACCCCCGCGTCATCATCGTCACGGGCCGCCAGCAGCTCCTCTGCCTGTTTGCGCGGAAAATAGTAGAACATATCGTCCTGCACGGTCTGCCCCGCTATGGCTCCGTCGCCGTCCGGCGTGTAGTAGTCGTTAAAATATGCGTTGTACGGCGCAAACGTGTAGGCATCGTTTGCATGCAGACGCTGTACGGTCATTTGCTGCGGCTGTGCGCCGCTGTATGCCGCGCGCAAAAACGGCAGGTTCGCAATGGCAAGCCGCCCGTCGCCGTCGGTTTTCCAGTTTGCTGCGGCACTGTCGAAGGCAGCGGCATTCCCTGCCTGCCAGCTTGTGCCGTCATAGTCCACGCCGATAAACCCGCGCAGGTAGACGGTCTCCTCCGGCTTGGCGTCGGTCGTGACCATTATATCCTCCAGCCCCGTCAGCGCCAGGCCGTCGCCCCGTGTCAGGCTGCCGTCCTCCACGCCGCCCGCAGCAGCGCTGACATGGAAATTCAGTGCCCCGCCGCTGATTTTCGGCAGCCACTCGATCACCGCGCTCAGCCCGGCCGCGCAGACTTTGTCGGTCACAGGCTGCAGCGCGTTCAAGGGCAGCATCAGCACGGGGCGCAGTGCCAGGGCAGGCAAAAACAGCACCGCGCAAATGGCAGCCATGCCGACACCGGCCAGCCTTTGGTTTGTGCGGTGGGTCTGCAGGTTGGCGGCATAGACAGCGGAATCCTTGCCGCGCCACAGCCGTTTGCGCACCAGCGACCGCGCCGCCGCACAGCTTCCCAACCAGCCCGGCAAAAGCAGCAGCCAGCCCAAAACGGCACGGCCCGTCCCCGCCAACAGCGTGAACACCACGATCGGCAGAAGCACCGCCCCCAGCAACAGCGCGTCGGTGTGGCGGGCTGTCAGCGCGGCCAAAAACATTGTAAACGGCACTGCCGTCAGCAGCGCAAACAGGCCCATCTGCGCCGAAACCGGCGAGGCGGACACTACAAAATTTGCGTTGAAGCGTGTATTCAAGCACAGCCTGACGGCATCCGCGCACTGTGCCGCACCGGCCAAAAACGGCTGCTGTACGGCAAACAGCAGCACCAGATACCCCACGGCCAGCGCCAGCGCCGCGCCGTAACGGCCCGCCTTGGAAAGCGGGACGCGGTGCAGTGCCGGCCACGCCGCACACAGTGCCGCCACGCCAAGCCACACCCAAATCGGCAATGCCAGTGCAAACGCACCGTTCAGCGCCGTCAGTAAGCCCAAGGCCAGCAGCTCCGAAATCAGCAGATCCGCCGCCGCTTCCGCCATGGGGTGGGCAGCGGCCTTGGTGCGGGGCAGCAGCACACGGTCCACAAATACCAGCCCCGTAGCGGGGTCGGTGTCCTTGCGGCGGGTCAATCTGCGCAGCCGCTTTACGGCGGCCTGCCCAAAGTGCAGCAACTGCTGCTGCGCGTCGGCCCCCTCTGCCAAAACGCTGCCCGCAGGGTCAGCGCGGTAGGCTGCGCCCAACGGCTCGCGAACGGTCAACTCGCCCACGCGGGCGGTCAGTTTCCAGTGGATCAGCTTCGGTGAATCGCCTGCACGGTAGGGGCGCAGATCATAAACGCCGTCGGTCAAATCGCAGCCCGCCGCAGTCACTTTTTCGGCGCAGTTCTGCGGTTTTGTGCCTGCGCCGTCGTCCTCGCCCTCGGCGGGGGGCAGCACACACAGTTCTCTGCTTTGGGGCGGCACGGCGCAGTGCGCGGCAAACAGCCCCAACGGGTCGCGCACGGTGGCTTCCCGCACACGGAACCGCCACAGACCGCTTTTTGCTGCGCGCAGGGTCACGCGCAAATCGGCACACTGATGCGGGGCCAGCATCGCGCCGCAGGGCAGTTCAATGGCCGTTCCGCTTTCGGCGTCCACAGCCTGCAAAACGACACGCAGCTCCGGCATGGGCCGCCGCCCGTTGTTGTGCAGTTTCACCAGTACGGCAAAATCCTCGTCGGGGTGCACGGGGCGGGCAGGCAGCTGCAGCGTTACCGTCACATCCCTGCGCAGTGTGCGGACATACCACGCCAAAAAGCCGACCAGCAGCACCGCCAGTGCCGCCAAAAAGACCGCAAACGACGTGCGGCTGACCGCTGCTGCGGCAAACAGCACGGCCAGCAGCAGCGCGCAGCCCACCTTACCTGCCATGGAACGGTTTCTCCGGGCGAGGGCGCGGCACGGTGTGCAGAACATCGTCAAGGATATTCTGCACTGTATCGCCGCCGGTGCGGGCCTGTTCGGTCAGGCACAGACGGTGGCGGGCCGCATCGGCAAAAATCGCGGTAATATCCTGCGGGGCCACATAATTGCGCCCGCCCAGAAAAGCCGCCGCGCGCGCCATACCGGCCACTGCCAGCGACGCACGGGGCGAAAGCCCCAGCATCAGGCGGCTGTCCTGCCGCGTCGCGCGGGAAAGCTCCACGATATACCGTCTGATTTCATCGCTCATATATACTTCGTCTACCTGCTGCTGCATAGCCAGCAGGTCGTTTTTGTCCATCACCGGCTGCACACGGTCCAGCAGGGCGCGGCGCGGCTGGCGGGACAAAATCTCCATTTCCGCCTCCGCATCGGGGTAGCCCATGACCACGCAGACCATAAAGCGGTCCAGCTGGGATTCCGGCAGCATCTGCGTACCCACCGAGCCGACGGGGTTTTCCGTTGCAAAAACGGTAAACGGCTGCGGCAGAACGCGCGTCACGCCGTCCACCGTGACGGCGCTTTCCTCCATGACTTCCAGCAAGGCGGACTGGGTGCGGGCGCTGGTACGGTTGATTTCATCGGCCAAAAACAGGTTGCACATCACCGCGCCGGGGTGGTACACAAATTTGCCGGTTTCCTTTTGGTACAGCGAGAACCCCACAATGTCGGACGGCAGAACGTCCGGCGTGAACTGCACGCGGTTTTGGGTCAGGTCCATAGCGCGGGCAAACGCCTGTGCCAGCGTAGTTTTGCCCACGCCGGGGATATCCTCAATCAGCACATGGCCGCGGGCCAGTATCGCCATCATGATTTTCAGCACGACTTCCGGCTTGCCCAGCACCGCCTTGCTTACCTCGGCTGTAACGGCCAGCGCCTTTTCGTTGATATTCTGCATGGGTCAATCCTTTCTATGCCTGCGCCAAATCAGCATACAGCCGATCACGGCGGCAATCAGCAGGCATCCCGCCCACAGGGCGTTGTTTTCCAGCCAAATCACCCAGTTGGAGTACGCGCCGCCCGCGTTTTCGCCGCCGCCCTCGTGGGGCAGGGGAGTGATACTTTCGGGGGTGACTTCCTCCAGCGCGGAGGTACCGTCGGCCTCCACCGTCACTTGGCGCGGTGCGGCGTCCCAGGTTTCGTCACACTCGGCCAGGTCTGCCGCATGGGTGGCGGCCTCTGCGTCGGGGTCGCGCTCGGCTATCACCAGGTAGCGCTGGGTGTTTTGGGTGTAGGGGTGGCAGGTCGTCAGGGTAAGCAGGTCGCGGCCGGGCTGTATCAGCACGGCGTTTATGTCGTCCGGCTGTATAATTTTCAGCTCGCACACGCGGTAAACCAGCGTGTCCCACGGCGTTGTCAGGGTAATTTTGTCGCCGATTTGTATCTGCTGCACGTTGCGCAGCATTTCCGCGCCGTAATAGCCGCGGTGGGCGGCAATGACGGTGTTGGTGTTTTCGCCGCCCAGCGGCATGGAGGTCTGCCCCAGCAGCGCGCCGCCGCGGGCCATGTTGGCCGCGTTGGCCCCCAGATAAACAGGCAGTTCCAAGTCCAGACGCGGTATCCACAGCGCGGCGATAACGTCGTCGGGCAAGCCGCAGCCCGTCAGGTCAAAGGCGGGGGTCTCGTAGGCAAAGGGGTCTTTCAGGCCGCTTTGGCCTTGGGCAAAAAGTTGTTGGTTGTAGGCCAGAAACGCGTCGTACAGTTCGGGGTAGGCGCGCGCGGGTTCGGCGGCGGAGGCTTCGGGCGCGGCGGGGGCGGCAGCTTCGGCGGCCTGCACAAATTTTTGCACGGTTTTTGTGCTTTTCTGCTCCGTCAGATATCGGCTGACCGTGGGCTGCAGCATCAACCCAACGCCCAGCAAAATTGCCAGCCATGCAAAAATTTGCAGAAACAGGCGTTTCATCAGTCTTCCTCCTCGCGCTTTTTGCAGCGGTGCAACAGCAGCAGCAACAGCAGCGCCTCGCCGCCGATAACCACACTGCCCGTCACGCTGATCCACGGCCAGGCGTCCACAATGCGCTTTACCACGTTGCCGGTATTCAGCTGTTGGTACTGCACGGTCTGCGGCGTGTCGGGTTGCTCGTCCTCTCCGGTATACGGCACACGGGCGCCGCGCACAAGCATACGGTGGGTGTTGATGGCATAGGGTGTGCAGGTGACCAGCGTGCAGTAGTCCCCGCCGGGGATAATTTCCAAATCCTCGGTGTTTTCCGGCTCCACGACCTTGACCTGATCCACCTGATACGCCAGCACCTCGTCCATGATGTGGAGGTAAAAACGGTCGCCCTCGCCCAGCTTGTCCAGGTCGGTAAACAGTACCGCCTCGGCCAGACCGCGATGCCCCGTCAGCACACTGTGGGTGCCCGCGCCGCCCAGCGGATAACTGGAGCCTTCCAGATGTCCGACGCCCTTTACCAGCACATCGTCGCTTGTGCCCTCATAAATGGGCAGGTTTACGTCAATTTTGGGTATGGTAATGTAGCCAAGGCTCTCGCCCACATCCAGCATGTCCACATAGCTTGTGCCGATGTCGTCCGCTTCGCCCGCCGCGTCGCGGTCGATGGCATTGTTCAGCTGTTGGTTGTAGCGGCGCGCAGCCTCCTTGGCGGCGTCGATTTTCTCGGCGTCCATCGACTGCACGTTGTCGTTGTAGCTTTCAATGACCGAGCTTGCGTGGCGCTGTGCCACCGCGTTGCTGACAACGGGGTACATGGCCACGCCGATGCCGGAGACGATCATCAGCGCAGCAAAGCCAAGTTTTAATTTGACGGTGGTTTCCATTGCAAAGAGCCTTTCTGTAAAGGGTTGACGCACTGCCACAACCGCCCATAGGGGAAGAACCGTTTCCGGCCCTTCCCCTATGGATTACCCGTTTATTTTGCTGTGGGTGTTTGGATGGTGTGCATTACGCACGGTTGGATTTCTTTTTCAGGCTGAACAGAACGCCGACGCCCGCCAGAACCAGCAGCACACCAATACCGCTGAACAGCAGCGTACTGAAACCGCCGGTGACAGGCAGCGTAAAGCCCGCACGGTTGACGATTTCAATCGCTGCGCTGGGATCCGCCACAGGCGCGGTATCTCTCGTATAGTTTGTGGTATTTGTTTCAGCCTTGATTTGGTTGCCATTATCGTCATATGTCTTGGTGGTTGACCATGCAGCAGCATAAGTAAGGTTCAGTTTTGCATCCACAGGCTTAGACAGCAGGTTGTAGCCGTTCACGGTCTTGGTCTCGACCAGTTTGTAGGTGCCGGAGGGCAGACCCTTTGCGGAGACGTAGCCGTTTTCGCCCGTTGTAAGGGTCTTGACCTTGATCCAATTTTCAGCAGAGTTAGTGGTCAAGCCCAGTTTTACGGCATCGTCACCACTGATAGCGGCGTATTCTTGGCCGCAGAAGGGATACTTACTATTTCCATTCAGTGTTTCCGTATCCACCTTCTTGTACAGGTCAAAGGTAACGCCCTTAAGACCCGTTCCGTTCATGGTGCCGCCCTTGGCAGTCTTGTGGATGTTCAGACCAAAGGTGTAAACAACGCCCTTGTCCGTGATTTCGTAGGGCTTGTTGCCGCCGGTTTCATCCGTCAGGTTGGTTTTGCGAGAATAGACGATCTTGGCAGTGTTCACGTTGCCGTTTCCGGCAACAACTGCACCACTTTGAACGGTAGCGGTATAGGCAATGGTAATTTCACCGCCTGCAACGTCAGTCAATGCACTCGGCGTAAAGGCAACCGTCATAACGGAGTTGTTGGCATCTGGTGCAACAGTAATGGTGTAAGCACTCTCAGCAAGGGTTACATCGCCGCCAGCATTATTCTTGCCGCTGATTTTTACACTGTCCTTATTCTGAATCAACTGTGCTTTAACCGTGGTATCGGTAACCTTGAAGGTTTTCAGGCTGGTGATGTTTTCAGGGACTTTGATAGTCAGGGTATACGGCACGGCATCGCCAACACCGTAATCGGCTTCATGTGTATTTGCGGTGCCGTCGCGCTTGGTGACGGTCTTTACAATATCGGGCTTGTAGTTCGTAACGGTCAAAGTGGCGTGGGTGCTGTCGATGGTAAAACTTGCGTCATCCACCTTACCGGCAATGGTATCGTCAACTTTCACAGCCTTACCATTCTCGTCAATGTCAAAGTAGAATTTGCCGGTGGTGTTCAGGATATAGCCCTTGTCATTTCCGTCGGTATAACCTGTTTCTTGCAGGTAGTAGCGGCCTTTGGCAAGGTTATCTAAAGTGATTTTGCCATTCGTATCCGTGGCAACGTCAGTTTTTACCGCAGTATAGTCATCATCTGTGTCATTCTTCTTATTCAGGGTAAATTTGACGCCTGCCAGCGGCGTTGTTGTACTTCCCTGTTTGCCTTGCTTGACAAGTTTTACCGTGCCTTTGGCAATGCTGTTTTTGGGGTAGACAGTCACATCATACAGCCATTCTTTTTGGTTTTGGTTATCAGCGCCCGTAGTCTTGTCGCCAATGCGGGTCATAGGAATCGAAACCAAGAAAGGCTCTACGGGCATGGTAACAGCCTGCGGGGTTTTGGTTTCAATTACAAGGTACATACCGACAGGCAGTTCGGTGAAGGTAGCCTTGCCGTTTTCATCTGTACGCACTTCTGACTTATAAGCAGTAGCATAAGCAGTTTTCAGCCCTGCTGCCGTCTTATTCTCAGCATAGTTAGTAAAGTAGTCCTTAACATCTACCTGATCGGCAGTTGTGTTATCATTATAGTAGGCAAGCAACGTATTTGTATCCATGACCTGATAGAGGGTAAAGCCTGTATCCTTCAATGCTGCCCCCTGCGGACTCACCATTGTTTCGCCATCACCGGCAGTACCTGCATTTCCGCTACTATCCAGTGCCCGCTTATAGATGGTGATAGAGCCTTTCTGGTTTTTGTCAATCGTGCTTGTGCTTGTCTTAGGCGTCGCCCCCGCCGTCGTCGCCCCTTCCGCCATGGCGGGCATGGCGCAAAGGCTCAGGGTCAGGGCGGCGCTGAGGATTGCGGTAAATAAACGTTTCAGTTTCATTTTGATGCATACCTCTTTTTTCTATGTTGGTTTGTGTAGAGGGGTGGGGGTCAGGAACGTCTGCCCCCTTTCTTATTGTATCGGAACACCAGCACCAGCAGCACAGCCACCAGTGCGGGCAAACCTATCAGCAGCCACAGGCTGGGTGCGTCCGCGCCCGTGTGCGGCAAGGTAAAGCCCTTGCGGTTGTAAATGGTCAGGGCAATATTGTACACGCGGCTGGCGGGATCTTGAGTTACCTCGTCATAATCCGTGCCGTTGAGTTTGCACTTCCCGTCCGTTGTCAGCGTAAACTCGATGGCTTCGCTCAGCAGGGTGTAGCCCTCGGCGGTCTTGGTCTCGGTCAGGCGGTACTCGCCGGGGGACAGGGACGTAAAGCTGCATTTGCCTTTGTCCGCGCCCTCGCTGCTCGTCACGCACGTTTTGGGTGGTTCAGCCGTGCCGTCATCGTTCAGCTTTTCCAGCTTGAACTCCACACCGCCCAGCAGGGGAGTGGTTGTACCGTCTATGCCCATTTTGGTAAGGTTCAGGGCAAATTTCGGGTTGGTGCGCTGGTTGGTCAGGGTGATTTTGCCGGCTGTGCTGTCGGTTTTTTGCGATGCGGTGTAGGTGTATGCGCCAATCGTAACCGTACCGTCTGCCTTATACTTGCCGTCTTTGCTTGCGCACTCCGCCACGCGGTACACATAGGGGGTGTTGCCGTCGTTGACATCCGTCTTGTCCAGACGTTTAAATGTGTGCGTCCACGTTTTGGACATATAGTCGTATTTTAGCTCGACAGCGTCCATAGACGGCACGTCTTGCCACGCGCCGGTTGTGTCATTCACATGGCGGCGCTCCAGCTTGACCCAAATCGCATCCGGCAGTTTATCGGTCAGCTTGTTGCCGTCTGCATCCTGCCACTGCTTTTCCACCTCAATATCCATCAATTGGTGTGCCGTGTTGGTAAAGGTGGCGGTGACGGTTGTCTTATCGCTGGTAACCGTGCCGCGCACGCCGTTGTCCACATCGTACTTTGCGTCAGTGGCGTCGCAGATTACGCTTTTCAGGCTGCTGTCAGCAGCGGGCGTTTCAACTACCCGGAAGCGTGTGCCAATGGGGATGCCGGTAATTTCCCAGCTTCCGCCAACTGGAATGGTATTGGTCATTTGTGGTACGCTGTCCGCGCTGCCCAAGCCGATACCGCCAACGTTGCTGAAGGTGACGGTAAACGTGTAGCTGCCTGTCAGCGGTGTTTCGTCGGTCGGCTGTTCCTTTTTAATTACCAGCGTGCCGACCTTGACGGTGTTAATGAACTTGACCTTCAATTCGGGGAATTCTTCTTCCGGCGCGGCGTAACTGCGGAACACCAGCGTATTTGCGTCTGGCTTGCTGCCGTTGTAGTTGCTGCCTGTTGATGGTGTGTCCGCCGTTTCGGTTCTGCCGTCCTCCGGCTTTGTGCCGCCGCCTTGCAGCGGGGTGGTGGTTGTGCCGCTTACAGACGGACTTGTCCCCGCTGCGTTGACCAACGTCCCGTTCTCGTACACTTCCCAGCGGGTGTCGTACAAGGCGGTGTTTTCCGCCTCTTGCAGCGAGATATAACTACCACGGCGGAACTGGTCCGTAAAGGTCACGGTTTCGCCGTCTTGCAAATCAAACGTGCCATCGGTGTCCACCGCCTGCGTGCCGCTGCCCGCTACGCTGGACGTAAATATCGCGCCGCTGGCGGGCTTCAAGGTATTGCTTTCCGCCGAGTCATAGTCCGGGATATCCGCTTGCTCTACCGAGAAGCCCACCGTTTTGTTTGCCACGGGCTTGGCGGTAAAAACAAAATTGCGGAAGTAAACCGTGCGCTCGTAGTCATCGCCAATGAGGATTTTTGAGAGTTTGGTCAGGTCAAAGTCCGTGTCCTTTGGCATTTTGTTCAGCTGCAGCTTGACCGTGACCCACTTGTCGTTTTGCATCACAACGCTGCCGCTGAGCATGGTGTTCAGATAGGACTTTTGACTGTTGGCATCGCAGCCCATCTTCTTGCCGTTGTTGTCCACCAAGGTCAGATACAGGTAGTTGGTGGACAGAACGCCGTCACCCGGGTTGCCCACGGCGTAAACGTCAAAGGACAGATAGTCGCGGTTTTCGATGTTGAGCGGGTTTGTCAGCGTCATAGTGCCGTAGCGCAGGTTGCGGTGTGCGCTGCCTTTATCATACCCTTGGGCGTACCATTTTACGGTTTGACCAGTGTATGTTCCGCTTGTGTCGGGCGGATTATCGTCCTTTTCCATGGTTGTACTGTCAGTATCACTGCTGCTAGCGGAGAAAGCGCTGCCGACTGCCACGGGGTCGGGGGTGCTGTTGGTGATTGCTTTTGGGCCGTAATGCGTAGCCAAGTTTTGCAGGGTAAAGGTAAAGAGCTTTTGATTTTGGAATAAAGACTTGAACGCGGTGTTTACCTTGCTGAGATCGACCTGCTTTTCAACCTGCAATTTGTTATTGTCGGGGAAGTTGAACGCCACCGCCATGTTGGACTCCCACATACCGCGCTCCATATAGAACATAGTCAGGGTGTGGGTGGTGCGGTTTTTGTCTAATTGGATGGCTTTGCCTGTCGTCTTGGTGAACGTGACAGGGGTCTGGTTGAAGCAGACGGTTTTGGTGGTATCAGTCTGGTAGACCATGGTGTCGCTTGTGTCGGTGTTCTTGTTGGAACTGACGTAGGGGGTTACGGTGCTGTCCGCGCCAAATTCCAGCAGACCGGACGCTTTACCGTGCGCGCCGCCGACATCCAGCATCAACTCGCCGTCAATGTAGACCCACACGTCATCGTCGCCGGAGAAGAAGAACTTGATGGGAACTTTGATGTCGTTGCCGTCGTTGTCTTTTCCTACAACAACATTGCCGTCCTCTGTAAGCGTAAAGTCAAATTGCAGCTTGGCGCCAAAGCCGTAGTTGTATTGGGATGCCCCGACTGTGCTGACTGTTTGGTTAAACGGGAAAAAGCCGTGGGTGCCATTGGTATTGTTTGGTGACGAAATGTTTTGTGATTTGCTGTCCGTGGTGGGGTTGCCGTCACTACCTTTGGGGGATTCCAGATAATACCTGCCGTCGGTTTGGTTCTGCTTCAAATACAGAGAGCTTTTGCTGCTGTCATAGTACCAATATTCGGCTTTGCCCTCCGGGTCGTTATCGTCCGGACTGTCCGGATTTTGCGCAAAAACGGCTTTTTGCTTGAGCGGGAAGGAAACATCCTCGTACACCTTGCCCAGCACGGTGTTAAAGGCGTTTTTGCCTTGCAGGAAGTCTTTGTCAAAGTGCGGGTCAACTGACGCATTTGCGTTGGAATTCTTGGTTCTTAACAGCGGCAGACCGTTTGCCGTACCGTCAGAGGTCTTGCTTTCCACAAGGCCCTGGAAGGTGCGATTGTAATCGGAGCTTCCATTACCATTATCATCCAAGGCCGAGTTATTCACGGCCATAAAGATATTGTAGTTGGAACTACCCTCAGCGCCCCAGCCGTATAGACCCATACCGGCGGCAACGGTTGCAAAGGGGTCGCCCCAGCCTGACTTTTGGAAATGCCCGGTATAAAGCGGGTATTTTACATTGCCGTTTGCAGTGTAAGCGCTGCTTAATGCGCGGTTGAACTGCTCAAAAGTGACGTACCCGCGCTGGGAAGATGTGGTCACCCACGAGTAAGTGTCGCGGTTCAGGCCATTCAGCTCGTAGTCGGTGTAGTAATCGTACAGGGTGCTGGTGATATACTTTGTATCCTTTTGTTGGGTAAAAATGCCGCTGTTATCAATGTCCACAACGGTGGTATTTTTGCCGCTTTCGGCATCGCGGACAGAGGCTTTCTCGCCCCAGTAGCCGTCACGGTTGACACCTTCGCCGCCCGTGTAGGCCGACGGGTCGCCGTCGTCGGCAAAGAAGCAGGGTTCTTGCAGGGCTGGGGGGATTTCTGCCGTGCTGTACTTTCTGGTCTTGTTGTCTTTTGCGGGGGCGTTTTGGTTATCCGTTGCGGAGAATTGCACCGCGGTGTAAGTTTTTCCATCGCCGGGAATCTCGCAAGACCACAGCTTGCGGTCGGGAGTGGTGGGGTCGGCTGTTACCAACGTCATCTCCTTCGAAGTGACATGGTTCTCTGAATCCGTCAGGAAGCAGAACATTTTGTTGTCAATGCCCGGCATAGGCTGTTGCTGTAAACCCTCGCCCTCGTAACCGTACGAGGACAGCGTGGCGTCAAAGTAAATCTTTTTGCCCGCGGTAAGCAAATCACCGCCCGCGCTTGCCCAGGTGCTTGTGGTATCGTTGTAGACATAGCAATTTGCCGCAGTTAAGTCCAGTTTCTGGGCGTCCGCGTAGTGGGATGTGGTGAAGTCTGTGGTGAAATCATACAGGGCGCTTTGGCCATTGTTCCAAGTAAACTGCACAAACCGCGACTGATTGTCGGGGATCCGGATCTGCTGCGCGGCAAGTTTGCCCGCATCCACCGTGCCGATCGTTTGGCTGTCGGTTGGTGCCGGGGCGCCGTTTACCAGCTTGTAAAATGTTGCGGTTACGTTGGTAAGCGCAGTGCTGCTTGCATTTTTGAAGTAAAGCGGCGTGTCCTTGTAATAGTACTCCACGCGCGTCCATTGGGCGGGGTCAAATGCTTTGCCTCGGTTACTGCCTTTATTACCGTCAAACATTTGCCCGGCAATTTTGTCAATGGCTGTTTCTTTTTTAAAACCATTGCCGTTGTCATCGCCTGATTCTCCGCCAAAGGCAAAGAATTGATCTTTAAAAACAGTGCCATCAAAATACTGGAAAATCAGTCGATAAAACCCACCCGCTGAATAATCAGCCTGATTCAGTGTAACGCTGTATATCTTGCGACCATCGGTTGTTGTCGTTCCAGTGTCAACCATATCCTTGTCCAAGCCGCTGTCGTCCAGCTTATGGGCATACAAATGAACCCGATAGGAATCTCGGAATATTGTATTATCAACCGCAAAATAAATGGTTGTCGTAGCCGGAATAAAGCCCGTCGATACACTCGTGTCCGCTATCGTAACAGGTGTGTTCGCGTCATCGTTGTCAGGCGAATCATCCGCAGGCATAGTATCTTCTTCGTTGGGGTTGTCCCCGTCAGCAAAAAGAACATCTTGCTCTGTGTTGGTTTTTGCCGCCGTGGCTTCCTCTGCGTTGATGGCATGGTTTGGCGCGGCAGCCGTATCGGAAGTGTCCGCAGGGGTTTTGTTCGTCAAGGCTGGGTCGGCAGGGGCGGTGTCCGTATCGGCGGCGGGAGTCTGATTTTCTGCCGCTTCCTGGGTTTTGCCGTCATTGTTCGGAACCGCTGCTGTATTATTTACCGTGTCTCCCGCTTCTGTTCCCGGCTCGTTCGCGGTGGGCGGGGTATCTCCTTCATCCGGAATCGTTTCCAAGTCGGATACAATAGGCTCTTGCGCAGGTTCTACACCCTCGCTTGACGTGTCTGCGGCAGGAATGGTCGGAATCGTTTCCGAACCTGCGTCAAAAAATAAAGCCTCATCCTCAGCTGCATAAACCGGCAGAGCCATACCGACCAGCAGGCACAGGGCGACAAGCAGTGCCGCCGCACGGTGCAGGATAGAAAATGCTTTCGTCATTTGCTTCGACTCCTTTTCTATATATGTGTATATGTGTGTTCTCACGATATATCGGGGGAACGCGCGCCATTCGGCGCGATTTTATGCGCTGCGCACATCTGGCACGGAAACGGACTTTTTCCACAAGCTGAGCTGTATTTACAGTCTTTTTTGAGAATATAATCCGATGTGCAAACATTTGCGCTTACGTCGGGAAAAGTAAGACACGGTATGTTTGTGTGTGTGCCTTTTTATAAAAAGCAGTATAATACTTTGGGATGAGAATTTCAATACGGCTACATTCAAGCAAGTGATTTTTTGGCAGATTGCAAAATTTTGACTTGTCGAATTCGTCACAATGACAAGCGCTTTCGGCAGCTATTATACACACCGCCCAGTACTTGTTAAGATTTTGCTGATGCTTTTGTGCAACTGTTGCGCAAAAATAGCCCCAAAAAAGCGTACACACAACACAAATTCAACGGGAATGTCCGTGAATTTGGTCGTGTGTGTGCTTGCGGTTTTATCCTTATCCGGAGCCCAAAAGGGCCGGGGTCAGCTTATGAGGCACACCAATGTTCAAGTTGAAGATGGAATCTTATATCTTCCCTGAGTATGCAGACTGTCAAAAAACTCTTGTAGGGGCGAGCATTGCTCGCCCGTGCCCGTTTGCCTGCGAAAAAACTTACCCGGAAAAGGCGTTGCTGCGCCAAGTTGGCGGGCGACCAATGGTCGCCCCTAGATATTCAATAGACCACGAATGTGATTTTTTGACACGCCGGAGTATGAGCAGGAGCTGACAAGCAAGTTACGGTGGCCGCATAAAAAGGAGCACGGCAAACACACCCGGGCAAGGACTGCGCTTGCCGGGAACAGCATGTGAGCGGTGTCCCTTGCGCTATAGGACACCCGGCAAAGGGGCGCACCTCGCCCCTGGTCGGAGCCTTTGGGGGCGGAAGGCTTTACCCGCTGATGGCATCCTCGACCACGTCCAGCAGGTGGCAGGGGTCGAGCTGGGCGGCGGTGCAGCGGCGTGCGAGGGCCTCGACGAAGGCGCGGTCCAACGATACGTCGGAGATAAACTGCACTACCTGCTGGCAGCCGCGGAGGTCCCGCGCGGCCAGAATGCCGTAGGTAGTGTAGGGCCCGAGCTCGGGCGCGGAGAGCTTTTGACAGACAACGCGATAGGTATACACGATTTTCACCCACTCCTGCTATGCTACATAACAAAATATATTGACAAAAAATGGTAACTAGAGTAAAATTGTGGTAGTGTTAGTGTACTTATAGATGCCGCCCTTCACAATATAGCATATCCCGGTGTGCAAAGTACACAACCAGTGCCGGAAATTTTGGCGGCGCATTTTGCACCGCCGCTTTGCTGTTTTTCCGGCGGTGAATCGCGTTTTGAGGGGAGAGAAGATGTTATGTCCGCATATCGATGCCGTGTGGCAGAAGCAATGACCGCTGCGAGGGAGGCAGCGGGTGTTTCACAGCGGGAACTGGCAGACCGCCTGGGCCGGGATAAGCGCACGATCCAGAAATGGGAAAAGGGCGAGATGAAGATCGCGCTTGAGGATTTTCTGGCCGTCTTTGATGCACTAAAAGTGCAGGTGGAGCCGTACTCCAAATGGATTCGGCACCCAGAGCTTTTCCCCAATGGACTGTCGGACATCCTGCAATACTCCACCGATAAAAAGCGCATGGCACTGGGGGATTTCTACAGCCGCCAGGCGTCGCCCATGGAGGTCGAGCAGGAATATTACTTTCTGTTTGCTGACCACGGCAGCGACTACCACGGCATGTACCAGCAGTGGATGGCCAACCTGCTGACACCGCTGCGGGATCGCCGCCGCATCTGTGCCCAGGTTATTGAGAATTATAACGAGGCCCTTGCCACCGGGACCATCACCGACCCGGACGCGCCCCAGCCCAACATGGAGGTCCTGCAGGCCTGCTATGAGGCCATTGGCCAGAGCATCCAGAGCGGCGCCAACGGCTACACGATGCTGAGCCTTGATTTGAACCGCTGACAAAAGCATAAACCTGCCGCCCCCTGCGTACACTCTGCGCAGGGGGCTTTGTTATGGCTGCACTTGTACAAAGGATTCGGGCGCGGGCGGCATCGCTGCCGACATTCGACATACCGTTTCTGCTGATCTTGCTGCTGTTGTTGAGCTACGGGCTCATCATGCTGTTCTCCGCGGGGTACGCGGTGGCGCTCTACCGCCGCGGCGACGCCTACACCTACATCCGCCCGCAGCTGCTGTTTGCGGCGCTGGGCGTGCTGGCTATGTACGCGGCCAGCCTGGTGGACTACCACGTCTGGCACAGGCTGGCCTGGCCGATGCTGGGGATCTCGCTGCTTTTGCTTGCCATCGTGCTTTTCATGCCGGAGTACAACGGCTGCAAGCGGTGGATCGTGCTGCCGGGGCTGGGCACGCTGCAGCCCAGTGAAATCGCAAAATTCTCGATTGTGCTGGTGTTCTCGCATATCATCTCACTGAACCACGACAGGATGAAGTCGTTTTCCACAGGCGTTGTGCCGTTCGCGTTGATTCTGGGGGTCGTCACGGTGCTCATGCTGCTGGAGCCGCACCTGTCCGGCACGCTGCTGATCCTGTCCATCGGCGCGGTGCTGATGTTTGTGGGCGGCACGGGGCTGCACTGGTTCGGGCTGGCCGGGGGGCTGGGCGCGGCGGCCATTGCGGCGGCGGTCATTGCGCTGCCGGAGCTGGTGCCCTACGCCACGGACCGGCTCGCGTCGTGGCGCGACCCCTTTGCCGACCCGTTGGGCGAAGGTCACCAGACGATCCAGAGCCTCTACGCCATCGCGTCGGGCGGGCTGGCCGGGCTGGGGCTGGGCAACAGCCGACAGAAATATCTGTACGTGCCGGAGCCGCAGAACGACTTTATTTTTTCGATTTTGTGTGAGGAGCTTGGTTTTATCGGGGCGGCGCTGGTCGTGGCGCTGTTTTTGCTGCTGCTCTTGCGCGGCATGTCGATTGCGGTGCGCGCGCGGGATAAGTTCGGCGCACTGCTCGTCGTCGGGTTCGTCGTGCAGGTCACGCTGCAGGCGATTCTGAACATGGCCGTTGTGACGAACACGATCCCGAACACCGGCATCAGCCTGCCGTTTTTCTCGTCGGGCGGCACCAGCTTATTGATGCTGCTGGGGGAGATGGGCATCGTGCTGTCGGTGTCCAGGCAGACGGATATGGTGTAGGGAACATTCCCTTGGCCAACTCTGCGAGGGAGGCAAGGACGTCCTAAGGCAATACCGCACAATTCCCGCCTAACGGCTTAAGCACCGCTCCGGCGGCTGCGGCACGGCATCTGCGTTGCCAAAATGCTCGATAAGACATCCAGTATTATCTGCGCTTTTGGCTTAGCATCTGCCGCACCTCGCTCGCCGTATCGGCACTTAGAATTATGCGGTATTGCCCCAACATTTGTTCAACCTTTTTTCACACTCCCACCGTTGCAACGGCGGGAGTTTTGTTTTATAATTAAACTGTATTTTTGTGTGAAAGGGGTGCCGCATGGCAAAACCAAAAAACCAAAAACCACCCTTTGCCCTGCGGGCGCTGGCGGCGTTCGCCGTGACGCTGGCGGCGCTTTTTGTGCTGCTGCTGGCGGCCTACGCCCTGCCCGGGGAGCCGGTGCGGGACCATGTCTACGACTCAGCGGTGAAAATCGCCGGTGAGGGGCTGTACCCGGAATATCTGAACTTCAAGTTGTTCCAGATGGACAACTACACCGACACGATCATGCTGACCGAGGCCGCGTCCGCCGACGAGGCCCCGCCGCTGACCGCCATGATGACGAATACGGCCTACAACGTCGATAACTTTGAGACGCTGGCCGACGACCTGCAATGGTACATAGAAAGGGACTGGGCCGCGGGCGCACAGCGCACCGACGCGCCCGCGCTTGTGCCGTTCTCCTACGCGCGGTACTGGCACGGCTACCTGATCTGGCTGCGCCCGCTGCTGCTGGTCACCGACATCACCGGCGTGCGCGTGGTGCAGTATCTGGTGCTGGCGGCGCTGTTTGCCGCGGTGGCGGTGCTGCTGCGCCGCCGCTGCGGACTGCGGGCCGCGGTGTGGTTCGCGGTCAGTCAGCTGCTGGTCACGGCGTTCTGGGCACCGCATCAGGTACAGTTTTTCACCTGCTTTGCCGTTGCCTACGCGGGCTGCGTCTGGGTGCTGGCCAAGCCCCGCCGCAGCGATGATGTCTGCCTGGCACTGCTGATTTTTGGCGTTGTGACGTCGTTCTGCGACCTGCTCGTCACGCCGGTCCTGACCCTTGGCTTGCCGCTTGTCTGCTGGCTGCTTGAGCCGCAGCAGCGCCTGCGGGCCGGCACAAGGCAGTGCGGCGTCGTTGTGGGCGGCAGCCTGACGTGGGGCGTCGGCTACCTGCTCTGCTGGGCATCCAAATGGGTGCTGGCCGGGCTTGTCACCGGGCAGAACGTCATTGCCGACGCGCTGCATCAGGTGGGCGTGCGCACTGCCGCCGACAGCTGGCACGGCATGGAATTGACCTGGTGTAATATTTTACGTTTTGTATACACGACACTGGCGGGCAAGCACCTGTTCTGGCCGCTGGTTCTGGCTGTCGTTCTGCTTCTGGCGCTGTTTGCGGCCAGCATCCGGGACAGACAGCAGCTCGCGCGCGCACTGCCGCTGGGGCTCTGCGCGCTGATGACCCCGGCGTGGTTCATCGTGCTGCGCACCCACAGCATCCAGCACGGCTGGTTCACCTGGCGCGCACTGGGACTGACCGTCTTTGCAGGGCTGGCGTTTTTGTATTATTGTTGTGATGTGCGGAAAATCGCCAAACGCTTAAAACGCACGTAATATATCAGCCTGTCGAAAAAGGTGTGCTCACCCCTTGGCCCCCTCGCAGAGGGAGGTTTTTCGACACGCTGAATATATGTAGGGGCGGCCATTGCCCCCTACACAACAGGATTATAGGTAAGGCAACAACAGGGGAAAGTAAAAATATGAACGAACTGAAAACGAAAACCGAAAAAACAACCGATGGAGCGCTAAAAAGGAACCCGTGGCAGCGCCTGCCCAAGGGTGGCAAAATCGCGGTCATTGTTGTCGGCATTCTGGCCGTGCTGGCTGTGCTGGCGGCCCTTTACGTCAACGGCAAGCTCGACCTGCTGCGCTATGATGACGGCAGCGTCAGCGAGATGGGTGAGATCGGCGCGGACGAGGACCAGGACCTGGACGGAACCGGCCTGACCCACACCGAAAGCGAGATGACAATGCCCGAGGGGAGCCCGTTCTCTGACGACAACGTGCTGAACATCCTGCTCATCGGCACCGACGAGCGCACCGAGGCCGTCAACGACGCCGATGCCTTCACCCACCTGAACCAGCTCGACGGCACGGAGGACACCACCGAGTTCAGCGACGACGCGCGCTCCGACAGCATGATCCTGGTCTCGCTCGACATCAAGGATCACGTCATCCGGCTGGTCTCCATCGAGCGCGGCACCGGCGTGCCGATCCTGCTGGACGGCTATGAGGGCCAGTACGACTGGATCACCCACACTTTCCGCTACGGCGGCGCAAAGCTGACAATGAAAACCATCGAGGACTGCTTCAACGTGCAGGTAGACCACTACGTCCGCGTCAACTTCAACTCCTTCGTCCAGATCGTGGATGCCGTCGGCGGCGTAGACCTTGATATTACCGAGATGGAGGCCAAGGCCCTGAACTGGGAGGTCCCCTCCAACTCGATGCTGATCGTCAACCACGTTGACCCGGGCCCCAACCACTTTGACGGCTACACGGCGCTGCAATACGCCCGTCTGCGCAAGATCGACAACGACTGGAAGCGCGTCGAACGCCAGCGCACCGTCATTAAGGCCGTGCTGGATCAGGTGCAGAACGCCAGCGTCATGGAGCTGGACAACCTGCTCAACACCATTCTGCCGCTGATCCAGACGAACTTTACCAAGTCCGAGATCGCCGCGCTGCTCGTGCAGCTGCCGGGCTTTTTGGGCTGCGATGTGCAGCAGATGTCCATGCCGCTGCAGGGCACCTACGGCATCCGCACGGGCATGGATGACCGCCTGATGTACGACCCCGACTGGGTCGTGAATATTAAGGCTTTGCAGGACTTTTTGTACGATGATAAGACCGCCGAGGAGGTCATTGCCGCCACGCCGGAGACCGCCGCCGCCGAGGCCGCGGGCGAGCTGGTCATTGCGACCCGCGAGAGCGCCGACGTGACCAACCCCGTAGAGGAGTACAATAGTAAGTATCTGCACCGCATTGATATGACTTATGCGCTCGATGCGTCGGACTTCGGCAGCGACGAGTACCGCGTCTTTGTGGCCGACACCGACAACCTGCGCGGCAATGAGCTGCGCGGTGCGCTGATCGACAAGCTGTACAGCGCGGGCGTGCGGGTCGTGGCCGTGCCGGACGGTGCCGCCGCGGGCGTGCTGCTGGACAACTATCTGCAGACCGGCAATACCGGGAGCCTGGACAGCTACCTGTCCGTGCTGCCCGCCGACCGGCGCGACAGCGCCCGCACCCTGTGGGAGCACGTCCGCACGCGCTACCCCGGTGTTTTCCACGCCGCGGGTCTGGGGGCAGATGCCCGCAGTGCGACAGTGGGCAAAGCGCTGACCGTGCTGGCCAATGCGAGCTACAACACGCCCGAGACAGAGATCGCCGAGGCTGTGCAGGTCATGCGCAGCGGCACGACCAGCAATGCCGTCTACTGGTTCAAGACGGCGATGGCCAAATATCCGCGCCAGATGGAGCGGTTCTTCGGCAGCAGTTACGCCGCCGTGTCCCGCCTGTACTACGCCATGCAGGGCACGCTGAACGTCGCGGACGACAGTGAGCTGCCGACCTACGACGCGAAGCAGCTCCTGAAAACCTATAAGAAGGACAGCATCCTGATCTTTACCGACGAGGCCAGCGCCCTGATGACCGAGGGCAGCATGGCGTCCGAGCTGCAGGCGCAGCTGGATAAGCAGAAATACGGCGAGGACGAGGAACCGCAGCGCGTCTGCGCCATTGGCGCAGTCTACGGCACCTGGAGCAACGCCGGCAGCTTCACGCCCGACGATACCGAGACCGCCTGGGACGCTGACAGCCTGACCGAGTACCTGGGCAGCGATGCCCTGCGCGGAAAAGATATGCTGCTGGCGCTGGACGGCGAGGACAGCCCCTACCTGACGGAGAACTGCCTGCTGAAGGACACCGACACCCCCGTGGCCGAACAGGTGCAAAAACTGTTTGTGCTGGATAAAAACAACATGGCGTCGCCGGAATCCGCAGAATCTGAATAAATTTTGAAATTGGGTGTTGACAATCACGCCCGTGTGTGGTATAAATGCTTTAAACCAATGAAGCGAAAGTAAAGCACACAGCGCAGTTACAGAGAGTCCCCGATGCTGGGAAGGGGATACAGAGCGGGTCTGCACAATGGTTCGCGGAGGGCACGGGGAAACGGGCGTGGCCCGCAGTATCCGTTGACGGGCAGCTCCCGTTACAGAGCAGGGGAATGTTGGTTCCCTACAGAGTGGCCGTGATTGTATAGTAAGCACGGCAAGCAAGGTGGCACCACAGATTTGTTTTATCTGCCCTTGCACAGGAGAAGTTCTGTGCAAGGGCAGTTTTGTTTTTAACAGTGGGGGAGAGGGAACATGAACCTGATGAAAGAACGATGGCAAGCCTGAATTTGTAAATCTGGATGGCCCGGGAACGCGCCGGGCACTATAGGGGCAATGACCGCCCCTACAAACCTGACATTCACTACAATTTACAAATTAAGGAGAATTTACCATGAAAAAGTTTGTTGCTGTTCTGTCCGCCGCCGCCATGATGACCAGCCTGGCCGCCTGCGGCTACACCGCCGATACCGCCAACACTGCCGCATCTTCCGCCGAGACCACCGCGTCCGCTGCCGAGAGCACCGCGGACACCGCCGCCGCTGACAGCTACAAGGTCGCCATTGTCCAGCAGCTCGACCACGCCAGCCTCGACGAGATCCGCGTGGCTATTGAAAAAGAGCTGGGCGCTAAGGCCGCCGAGAAGGGCATCACGATCGAGTACAAGGACTTCAACGGCCAGAACGACGCCACAACGCTGAACCAGATCGGCACACAGGTCGTCGCCGACGGTTATGACGCCATCATTCCCATCGCGACGCTGGCCGCCCAGTGCATGACCACCGCCGCCGAGTCCACCAAGACCCCGGTCATCTACGCGGCCATCTCCGACCCCGCCGCCGCAGACCTGACCGACATTGACTATGTCACCGGCACATCCGACGCACTGAACACCCAGTCCATCATGGATATGATGTTCGCCGTTCAGCCCGACATCCAGACCGTCGGCCTGCTCTACTCCAACTCCGAGGCCAACTCCACGACCCCGATTGCCGAGGCCAAGGCGTATCTGGATGCCAAGGGCATTGCCTACGTCGAAAAGACCGGCAACACCAACGACGAGATCATGACCGCCGCGTCCAGCATGGTCGGCCAGGTCGATGCCGTCTTTACCCCGACGGACAACGTGGTCATGGCCGCTGCCGCCGCTGTCTCCGAGACACTGACCAAGGGCGGCATCCCGTTCTACACCGGCGCGGACAGCTTCGTCACGGCAGGTGCGTTTGCAACCTGCGGCGTCAACTACACCGAGCTGGGCACCTACACCGCCGACATGGCGCTCGACATCCTTGAGACCGGCGTTGTCCCCGCGTACCACGTCATGGACGGCGGCATCATCACCGTCAACACCGAGACCGCCGCCACCCTGGGTATCGACTACAGCGCCTTCAACGATCTGGCCGGCCAGGTCGTCGAGGTCACCACGGCGGAATAAAAAAATCCCGGCCCCCTCTGTGAGGGGGCTCCGCCCGCAGGCGGTGGGGGAGAGAGCCTGGCCATCACCCGAAATATTTCGGGCAGTGGCAAGGTTCTCTCCCCCTGTCCTGCGGACATCCCCCTCGCAGAGGGGGACAAGTTTAATCAGAGAGGAAGTCACCCTATGTTTACCGTTGCCACCGTGCTGAATGCACTGGAGCTGGGCTTTATTTACGCGCTGGTCGCTATGGCGCTGTTTTTGAGCTTCCGCGTGCTGAACATCGCCGATATGACCACCGACGGTGCGTTCACGCTGGGCTGCGCCGTGTCGGCAACCGCCGCCGTGGCGGGCCACCCGTTCCTGGGGCTGCCGCTGGCCATGCTGGCCGGTGCGGCGGCGGGCTTTATCACCGCGTTTTTGCAGACAAAGCTCGCTGTGCCGTCGATTCTGGCGGGCATCATCACCAACACGGGGCTGTACACGGTCAACCTTGCGGTCATGGGCTTCTCCTCCAACGTGCCCATGCTGAAAACCAAAACGGTCTTTACCGCTGCACAGGGCGTTTTTGGCGAGAGTGCACCCTATAAGCTCATCGTGGCGGCGCTTGTCACCGTTGTGGTCTGCGCGCTGCTCATCGCGTTCCTCGGCACCCGGTTGGGCCTGTCCATCCGCGCTACCGGCGATAACCCGGACATGGTCCGTGCGTCGTCCATCAACACCGCCTTCACCATCACGGTGGGCCTCTGCATCGCCAACGCCATGACCGCGCTGTCCGGCGCGGTGCTGGCTCAGTACCAGCGCTCGGCGGACATCAACCTCGGCACCGGCATGGTCGTCATCGGCCTGGCCTCGCTCATCATTGGCGAGACGCTCTTTGGCCGCGGCGGCATGTGGGTCAAGGCTGTGGCCGCCGTCGCGGGCAGCGTCATCTACCGCTTCATTATTGCGCTGGCTCTGCGTGCCAACGTCCCGTCGGAGTGCCTGAAGCTGATCTCCGCCGTCATCGTCGCGCTGGCCATTGCAGCCCCGGCCCTCAAGGCCAAGGCTGATTTCCGCCGCCGCCGCGCCAACGCCCAGAAGGGAGGTGCCCGCCATGCTTGATCTGAAAAACATCAGCAAAACGTTCAATCCGGGCACTGTCAATGAGAAGGTCGCCCTCGAAAACGTGAACCTGCATCTGGACGACGGCGACTTTGCGACGATTGTCGGCTCCAACGGCGCGGGCAAGTCCACGCTGTTCAACGCCATTGCGGGCGAGTTCATCGCCGACACCGGCACGATCACGCTGGACGGCAGGGACATCACCCTCCTGCCGGATTTCAAGCGCTCCAAGGCGATTGGCCGCATGTTCCAGGACCCGCTGCGCGGCACGGCCCCGCACATGACGATTGAGGAAAATCTGGCGCTGGCCTTCCTGCGCGCGTCGGGGCACACCTCGGCGTTCTCCCGCATCAACAAAAAGGACCGGGAGCTGTTTGCCGAAAAGCTCTCCGCGCTGGGTCTGGGGCTAGAGGACCGCATGAAGCAGCCCGTGGGTCTGCTGTCCGGCGGCCAGCGTCAGGCGCTGACCCTGCTGATGGCGACCCTCGTCACGCCGAAGCTGCTGCTGCTTGACGAGCACACGGCGGCGCTGGACCCCGGCACGGCGGACAAGGTGCTGGAGCTGACAAAAAAAATCGTGGCCGAAAACCACCTGACCTGCCTGATGATCACCCACAACATGCACGACGCGCTGACCCTGGGCAACCGCACGCTGATGATGGACCACGGTCATATTGTGCTGGACATCAGCGGCGAGGAGCGCACCCACACCACCGTGGACGGCCTGCTGGACCGCTTCGCAGAGAACGTCGGCCACGCGCTGGACAATGACCGGATCTTGCTGAGCAAAGAGAAGTAAAAAAGAACCGCCCCGCACGAAACGTGCAGGGCGGTTTTTTGTAGGGAAAGGCTTCCCCCTCGGGGCTGCGCCCGCAGGCGCGTGTCGGAGCGCAACCGCCGAAGGCGGCTCTTGGCGCGGAGACTGAAGCTGTCCGCATAGCGGACTGATGAGGGCAAAGCTACCGACAGCAGCCCGTTACCGGGCAATTGCCGCAAGGCCGCCCCTCATCCGGCCTCGGGCGGGGCCTCGGCCACCTTCCCCCAAGGGGGAAGGCATCCCGAAATCAGCGCGTGATCACATCCACCGGCACGTTGAAGATCTCGGCAACCTTCAAAATCGTGTCGATGTGGTGGCCGGTGGCGGCGGCCATGTGGTGGGTGGGGCCGGCTTCACTCCAGCGGTTGACGAACTCGCGGGCACCGCAGCTGAAGCGGGTGCGCATGTTCGTGTCACCGAAGGTGAAGATCGGGCCGGGCTCGTTGACGCCCTCGGCCACGACAAACTTGAAGTGGCCGTCCTTGTCCTGCGTGATGGCCAGATAGGTCACATCGCCCACCGGCGGGTAGAACTGGGTCAGGTAGCCGCCGCCGGTCTTGCCGTGGAACACGGGCACGATCTTCATGGTCGGCTTTCTGGCCGTGGAGATGTCGGCGTCGCCGGAGCCGGAGTGGCCGATGATGCAGATGTCCTCATTGAAGTCGATGGAGTACATCTCGCTCAGCTGGCCGCAGCCCGCAATGGTCTTGAGGATGGACATGGCCATCGCGACCTTGATGTCGCCCTCGACGGCGCAGGCCGTGCCCTGCTTGATGAGCATCGAGAACGCGGGGATCAGCATCGAGTCCAGCTTACCGGCCACGCCCTTGGCGAAGCCGTCGTAGTGGCTGGCGACAAAGGCGATCTTCTCGTCCCTGACCCACTGCTCAAATGCGACAACGTAGCGGGCCATATCCCAGACCTTCTCCACCGTGCCGCCGCCCTCAATATCGAAGGTGTCCAGAATATCCTGCGCCTTGGCGCGGATGGCGTCCTCGTCGGTGATGTTGTCGGCGATGGCCCACATCTTCTCCCAGTCAAACTGCTTGGTGTAGAGCCACATGCGGTTGTACAGGTTCGTCTCGTCGATGTACAGGTCCATCATGCCGGGGTACGGGCGGCCGATCTGCGCAAGGTTCGTATCACGGAAGCGGCGGCGCACCTGCGCGGCCTTGCACCAGTCGTTGATTTCGGCCTGCACGGCGGGGTCGCCGCCCTCGACAACGCCGGTGATGACGGCGTGGCGCTTACCGGCGCGCTCCAGGTCAGCGACCATCTCGCCGACAGCGCCGCAGGCGTACAGCTCACCCAGCCAGGTGGGGGTGTCGGTGTTGGCGTAGTCGGGGGCCTTCTTCTTCTGCACGTTGACGAGGACGACGGGCACGTCGAGGTCGCGCACGGCGGGCAGCATATTGTAAGAGGTAGCGTAGGTCAGCAGCTGCAGAATGACAAGGTCAACGTCGGCGGCGCGGAACTTATCGCCCGCGGCCATGGACTGCTCCTTGGTGGTGACGATACCGCCGTCGATGACATCAACGGTGTCGGGCAGCGTCTTTTTGAAGGCGGCGTACTGGCCCTCAAACTCAGGGACCAGCGTGGGGAACTGCGGCAGGTAAGCGCCCAGCGCAATGGCGAACACGCCAACGCGGGCTTTGGTTTCGACTAACATGGTGGGACCTCCTGTATATGGATTTGTTGTGATGTGCGTGTAGGGGAGGGATTTATCCCTCCCGGGAAGTATACGGTGTCGGGCGCGGGCACGGGAGGGTCAAGACCCTCCCCTACAAACCAGGGTGAACGGCAGGCTGGCGGCGGCATGAGGGCATGCCTCCCTACGGTTGGATGTAGGGCGGGGTGCCCCCACCCCGCCGGGTCGTTTACTCCGGCTGATACTCTTTAATTTCAAAGCTGCGCCGGATGGCGGCGCGGGCCTCGGCCAGGTCGGCAAAATCGCCGCTGTGGATGAACTGCACCATCAGGTTGCCCAGCGCTGTGCCCTCGGTGGGGCCCGCAAACACGGTCAGTCCGGTGGCGTTGGCGGTCTGCTGGTTCAGGTAGCCGTCCTGGCTGCCGCCGCCGACGATGTTCAGGCTTGTGTAGGTCTTGCCGGTCAGGCTTTGCAAGGTCTCCACGGCGCGGCGGTAGTCCTGCGTCAGGGAGTTGTAGACGCACTGCATGACCTCGCCGGTGGCGGCGGGCACGGGCTGGTGCGTGTCGGCGCAGGCGGCCCTGACTTCTTCGATCATGGAGGCAGGCGCTAAGAAGCGGTTGTCATCGGGGTCAACGCAGCTGGGGAAGTCGGCAGCCTCCTTCGCGGCGGCGATCAGCTCCGGGAAGCTCGGGCGGGTGCCGGTCTTTTCGCCAAGCTCACGGCGGACGGACTGTATCATCCACAGGCCCATGATGTTTTTCAGGTAACGGTAGCGGTATTCATAGCCGCCCTCGTTCGTAAAGTTGGCGGCGCAGCTGTCCGGGCCGGTGATGGCCGCTGCGTTTTCCACGCCCAGCAGGCTCCATGTGCCGCTGGACAGGTAAGCGGCGTACTCATCCCGCGCGGGCACGGCGAGGAACGCCGAGCCGGTGTCGTGGGTCGCGGGCAGGATGACCTCGGCGTCAAAGCCGACAGCCTTCTGAATTTCCGGCGTCAGATGCCCCAGCACGGTCCCGGCGGTCTTGATGGGCTGGAAGATGCCGCGCGGCAGACCCAGCTTTTCGATCAGTGCATCGTCCCAGTCCCTGCTGTCCGCGCCCACCAGCGCCGTGGTGCTGGCGTTCGTGTACTCATTGGCGGGCACGCCGCAGAGCAGGTAGTTCAGGTAATCGGGCACCATCAGGAACGTTTTGGCGGCGGCCAGCTGCTCCGGGTGCTCCTTTTTGAGCGCCATCAGCTGGTAGACCGTGTTGAACGGCTGGTACTGGATGCCGGTGCGGGCGTAGTGGTCGGCAAAGGTCAGGCCGTATTCCTTTTCCAGCGCCTCACGGATGCCCTCGGTGCGCTCGTCGCGGTAGGCGACGGCGTCGCCGATGCGCTTATTGTCCGCATCCAGCAGCACAAAATCGACGGCCCAGGTGTCGATGCCGATGGTCGCGGGGGCAAAGCCTGCGTCGTGTGCAGCCTTCAGGCCGTTGACGACCTCTTTCGCGAGGGTGTCGATGTCCCAGCAGAGGTGGCCGTTCTCGCGGTGGACGCCGTTTTCGAAGCGGTAGACCTCCTGCAGGGTGATTTTTCCGTTCTGCACGGTGCCTGCGATGTGCCGCCCGCTGGACGCGCCGATGTCGACTGCCAGTGTACAGGTTTGCATAAGCTCTCTCCTTCTTTGCAAAATAACAGTGTTGCAGCATTTGCTTTTTGTCTGCATTATACGACACCCGGGCCCGGCTTTCCATCCGCAAAAGAATTTGATTGTTTGGGAAAATTCCACACGTTCCTTTCCGCGTTCCCGGCGGTTTTGTCCGGGTCCCGTGCCGAAATAATCCGATTGACACGCCCCGTGCCGTCCCGTATAATAGACCCTGCAACCAATAAAGGAGATGTTACATTATGGCCACCGCGCACAAAAGCCGTGTGCTGGATATGACCCAGGGCGACCCGTTCCGCCTGGTGCTGCAATTTTCGATGCCGTTGTTCTGCTCCAACCTTTTGCAGCAGCTGTACAACCTGACCGACACTGCGCTGGCAGGGCACCTGCTGGGCTCCGCCGCGCTGGCGGAGATCGGCGCGACGGCGGCGCTGTACGGGCTTATCATGAACTTTGCCTTCGGCATGAACAACGGCCTGGCGCTGACGGTCAGCCGCTATTTTGGCGCGGGCGATGAAAGCGGGATACGCCGCGCCGTGGGCTGGATGGTCACGCTGTCGGCGGCGGTGTCGCTGGTGCTGACGGGGTGCTCCCTGGTGGGCCGCGACGCGCTGCTGACCGTTTTGCAGGTCCCGGCACAGGCATGGGGCGGCGCGTCCGCCTACCTGACCGTCATTCTGCTGGGCATCCCGCTGACGATGCTTTATAATATGGAGGCTGCGCTGCTGCGCGCCGTCGGCAACAGCGTGACGCCGCTGCTGTTCCTGCTGTTCAGCAGCGTGCTGAACGTCGGGCTGGACGCCGCGTTCATGGGGCCGCTGGGGCTGGGCGTGCGCGGCGCGGCCATTGCCACGGTGCTGGCGCAGGGCATCAGCGCCGTGCTGGGCGTTGTGTACATCCTGCGCGGCTACCCGGAGCTGCGCTTTACGCCCCGGCAGTTCGGGGCTGCCACGCGCCGCGCCGTGACCAGTATGTTCTGGGCGGGCCTGAGCATGGGGCTGATGAGCGCCATCTACAATCTGGGCAGCGTGGCGCTGCAAAGCAGTATCAACGCGCTGGGCAGCGTCTACATCACGGCGCAGACCGCCGCGCGCCGCTTAGCGGAGCTGTACTTTATCCCAGGCGGTGCGCTGGGCATCGGCGTGGCGACGTTCAGCAGCCAGAATCTGGGTGCGGGCCGCCGCAGCCGCATTTGGCAGAGCGTCAAGGCCGCGCTTGCGATCTATTTTGTGTGGTGGGTGTTTGTGATGGCGTTCACCTTCCTGCTGGGTGGGGCCGCCATCCGCGGCATCACGGGCAGCACGGACGAGGTCATTATCTCCAACGCGCTGCTGTACCTGAAAATCAGCGCACCGGTCATCCCGCCGATGGCCGTGCTGGTCATTCTGCGCAATATGCTGCAGGGCATCCGGCACACGGTAGAGCCGCTGCTGGCCAGCGGGCTGGAGCTTGTGGGCAAGGTGATCTTTGCCGTATGGCTCGTGCCGGTCCGGGGCTACCGCGCGGTCTGCTTTTGTGAGCCGACGACCTGGGTCGTATGCTTTGTGTTTATCCTGCTGGCGGTCTGGCGCTGCCGGGGCGATTTGCGCGACGCAGAAAAAATATGAATTTTTTTTGCAAAAAGGGCTTGCAATTTGGAAGTCGTTCTGCTATAATAATATGCGTCGCCAAGAGGCGGCGCAATAAGCGCGGTTAGCTCAGCTGGTAGAGCATCTGCTTGACGTGCAGGAGGTCACAGGTTCGAGTCCTGTACCGCGCACCAAGAGTCTGTGACATCTAAGATGTCACAGACTCTTTTTTTGTTGTATCGCCCAGAACCGGCAAGGCCGATGTTGAAAGCGAGATCCGCCCCTACGTTTTTAAAGGGGCAGAGCCCCCGCACAGAGGCGGTGCCCCGCGTGGAGTTGTCTCCCTTTGTTGAAAGCGAGATCCGTAGGGGCGCATTCTATATGCGCCCGCGGAAGTTTGCCTTGCCGCAAGCGGGCACGGGCGGATATGGAATCCGCCCCTACGTTTTTTTGTGGCGGCAGAGAAGGGCGCGTTTTTGCCTGTTGCGTGTGTAGGGGCGACCATTGGTCGCCCGCCAACTTACCGCCGCAACGCATTTTCCGGGACAGTTGTCTTGTAAGGCAAGCGGGCACGGGCGAGCAATGCTCGCCCCTACAAGAGTTTTCGCCAGTCTGGGCCCGAAATATTCCTGCCCGCCGCACGGTTCTCTCCCCCCACCGCCTGCGGGCGGTGCCCCCGCGCAGAGGCGGCCAAGGGGCGCGTTTTTGCCTGTTGTGCGTGCAAGCGGATTTATTTCCGCTTGCGCCTTGTCAAAAACCATCTTATGTGGTATACTATTTCTCTACAAGTCCACAGGCAAACCCGGTGCAAACCGGCGACGCAAAGCTATAGGGGCCCATCGGGTCAGCCAGTTGCCAACAAGAAATTGTTGTTTTACTGCCGCCGGTAGCTTCGCGTCCTTTTTGGGGCAGGAGTTGACGAGGGTGAAAACACATCGCTACACCGGCGGCACAAAGCAGGGCATCTATAACGCCCTGCTGTTTTCTGCTGCCCGCGGATATTGTTTAATACGGTCAGACAGCGCTTTCAGGTATGGGTCCGCCATGCCCTGAAGGCGTTTTTTCCTGCGTCACAGCCTATATAGCAGACCGTCAAAAAAATAAGGGCAATACCGCATAATTCTAAGTGCCGATACGGCGAGCGAGGTGCGGCAGCTGCTAAGCCAAAAGCGCAGATAATACTGGATGTCTTATCGAGCATTTTGGCAACGCAGATGCCGTGCCGCAGCCGCCGGAGCGGTGCTTAAGCCGTAAGGCGGGAATTGTGCGGTGTTGCCTAAGGAGAAAAACCGGATGAAAAAGAAACCACTGCACAGAATTTCCTCCCTGCTTGCAGCCACGGTGCTGGGTCTGTTCCTGCTGACCGGCTGTGCCGGAAAAAGCACCGAGGCGGTGCAGGCACAGGAGGACGCCGACACCATTCAGGTCTATTTGTGGACCAACAGCCTCTACGAAAAGTACGCCCCCTACGTACAGGCGCATCTGCCGGACGTAAACATTGAGTTTATTGTGGGCAACAACGATCTGGACTTTTACAAATTCTTGCAGGAAAACGGCGGTCTGCCGGACATTATAACCTGCTGCCGCTTCTCCCTGCACGATGCGGCCCCCCTGAAGGACAGCCTGATGGACCTTGCCACCACCAACGAGGCAGGCGCTGTCTACAATACCTACCTCAACAGCTTTAGAAATGAGGACGGCAGTGTAAACTGGCTGCCCGTATGCGCAGACGCCCACGGCTTTGTGGTCAACCGCGGCCTTTTTGAGGAATACGGTATCCCGCTGCCCACCGATTACGCCAGCTTTGCCGCTGCCTGCAAAGCCTTTGACGAGGCAGGCATCCGCGGCTTTACCGCCGATTATCTGTACGACTACACCTGCATGGAAACGCTGCAGGGGCTTTCCGCCGCCGAGCTTACGACCACGGAAGGGCGCAAATGGCGCACCGCCTACAGCGACCCCGCTGACACCGCCCGTATCGGGCTGGACGATACCGTCTGGCCGGGCGCCTTTGCGCGTATGGAGCAGTTCATCCGGGACACCGGTCTTACGGCGGCGGACTTAGAGCTGAATTACGACGACGTGACCGGGATGTTCGGCAAGGGGGAGCTTGCCATGTACTTTAGCAGCTCCGCCGGCGTACAGATGTTCCGGGAGCAGGGCATCGACGCGATCTTTTTGCCGTTCTTCAGCCAGAACGGCGAAAAATGGCTGATGACCACCCCCTACTTCCAGGTGGCGCTGAACCGCGGCCTGGAGCAGGACGCCGCCCGGCGCGAAAAGGCAATGCAGGTCCTGCACGTCATGCTGTCGGAGGGGGCGCAGGAGCAGATCCTCGCGGACGGGCAGGATCTTTTGAGCTACAGCCAGAATGTCAGCTACCACCTGACCCACACCATGGAGGACGTGCGCTCGGTGGTGGAAGAAAACCACATGTACATCCGCATCGCCTCCAACGATTTCTTTGCCATCTCCCAGGATGTGGTTTCCAAGATGATCGCGGGCGAATATGACGCCGGGCAGGCCTACCGTGCGTTCAACGCCCGCCTTCTGACAGGGGAAACGCCCGACACAAGCGGCGTTGTGCTGACCAGTGAAACCGCCTATTCCAACGTGTTCCACAAAAACGGCGGCAATGCGTCCTTCTCGGTCATGGCAAACACGCTGCGCGGGCTGTACGGCACCGACGTGCTGGTGGCACCCGCCAGCAGCTTTACCGGCAGCGTGCTGCAGGCAGACTATACCCAGACAGCAGCGCGCGCCATGATCATGCCCAACGGGCTTATGTCGTACCGGCGCACCATGACGGGTGCCGAGCTGAAGGACACCGTGCGCGCCTTTGTGGAAGGCTGCGAGGGCGGCTTTACGCCGTTCAACCGCGGTTCCCTGCCGGTGGTCAGCGGCATTGCCGTGCAGGTGCAGGAGAACGGCGGCAGCTATACGCTGACCGGCATCACCCGCGGCGGCCAGCCGCTGCAGGATGACGACACCGTCACCGTGACCTGCCTGGCAACCGAAAAGCAGATGGCGCCGCTGCTGCAGGACGAAAGCCGCGCGTTCGAGCGCGGGGAAGCCACGGTCAGAAACGCCTGGAGCGAGGCACTTTCCGGCGGCAGCGTGACGCTGGCCGCGCCGGAAAGCTATATTACATTCGGGGGGGGTAATGCGCTGTGGAAGAAGCTAAGCATAAAATAAAAATAAAGCGACATTCCCGGCAAAATTGGTATGCTGCGGCGGCCTGCCTGCTGTCGATTGCGCTGCTTGTCTGCCTTAGCGCGCAGTACCTTTCGTTTGTGTCAAAAACCATCTATGCGGAAAGCACCGAGCATTTGGAGGAAGTCCTGCACAAATCCAACAATATGCTGAGCATGATCGTTAAGAAGAACATCTCCTACCTGCATTTGTGGAACGGCTTTCTGAGCAGTGACCCCGATGATGCCAGCACGCAGGCGTATCTGGAGTCAGCGCAGCAGCAACTTGGCTTTGCCGAATTCTACTTTCTTTCTTACGACGGCAACTACATGACCCCCGGCGGGGAAACGGGCTACTTAGGCTTGCAGACCAACCTCGACGAGCTGCTTTCCGACCAGAAGGACGTTGTGTTGAACACGGCCCTGCCCGGACAGGACCCGATGCTGGTGTTCATCTGCCCCGAAACCAAGGGCATCTACCGCGGCTTTGCCTACGATGCCGTTGCCATCAGCCACTACAACAATGTTGTGATGAAGGTCGTGGACGATTCGTCTTTCGGCGGAGCGGCCAGCTCCTTTGTCATCTACCCGGACGGGCAGGTCCTGATCGAAAATATCGCAGAAGGCTCGGAATCCATTTACAATTTTGTGTCGATACTGCGCGAGTATTCCGACCTTACCGAGGCGCAGATACAGGAGCTTACGGACGACTTTGCGCAGGGCATCACCGGAAACCGCGAGGTGACGCTGGACGGCACAAGATACTATATGGTCTACGAAAACACCGGCATCCAGAACTGGACCCTGGTGGGGCTTGTCCCGCGGGATACCGTCAATGCCGCCATGAACCGGCTTTGGCAGCGCACGGTGCAGATCGTAGCCCTCGTTGTCCTGTCGATTGCGGCAATGGTCCTTCTGATGGTCATGCACCGGGGCCGCACCAAGCTGCGCCGCCAGAACACCGCGATTTTGTACCGGGATGTGCTGTTCGAGAAGCTGTCCCAGAACGTGGACGACGTTTTCCTGCTGGTGGATGCCCAAAAGCACCGGGCGGATTATGTCAGCCCGAACATAGAACGGCTGCTGGGCCTGACGCTGAAGAGCGTGCGCAAGAATATCGGCACGCTGGCCCTGCTGTACCCGGCGGATTCCCCCGGCCGCACCAAAAATTATCTGGAAGGGCTTGCCTGCGGCGACCAGCGCGAATGGGACACGGAGTTTGTCCATCAGGAAACCGGGGAGCATCGCTGGTTCCATGTGGTTGCCATGGGCAGCGAGGTCGAGGGCAAAACCAAGCACATTCTGGTTCTGTCTGACCGCACCGCCGACAGGCAGGCGAACCAGGCGCTCTCGGATGCCGTGGCCGCCGCCGAAAACGCCAACCGCGCCAAGAGCACCTTCCTTTCCAATATGTCCCACGACATCCGCACCCCGATGAATGCCATCATCGGCTTTACCACGCTGGCGGTCAGCCATCTGGACGACAGGGACCGCGTGAAGGAATACCTTACCAAGATACTTGCCTCCGGCAACCACCTGCTTTCGCTCATCAATGATATTCTGGATATGAGCCGCATCGAAAGCGGAAAGATCCAGCTGGACGAGACCGAGGTCAACCTGTCCGACGTGCTGCACGACATAAAGACCATCGTCAGCGGGCAGATATACGCAAAGCAGCTGGACCTGTACATGGACGCGATAGATATTACCGATGAGGACGTCTATTGCGACAAGACCCGGCTGAATCAGGTTTTGATGAACCTTTTGTCCAACGCCATCAAGTTCACCCCCGCGGGCGGCACGGTGTCGCTGCGGGTGCGCCAGCTTGCCGGCCAGGTCAGCGGCTGCGGGCAGTATGAGTTCCGCGTCAAGGACAGCGGCATCGGCATGAGCCCGGAGTTTGCCCAAAAAATCTTTGAGCCCTTTGAGCGCGAGCGCACCTCCACGGTAAGCAAGATACAGGGCACCGGGCTGGGCATGGCCATCTGCAAAAACATCGTAGATATGATGGGCGGCACCATCGAGGTGCAGACCGCGCCGGGCAAGGGCTCTGAATTTATCGTCCGTGTGCCGCTGCGCATACAGGCAGAGCACCGCAAGGCGGAAAAGCTCCCCGCGCTGGAGGGCCTGAAGGCGCTGGTGGTGGACGACGATTTCAACACCTGCGACAGCGTGACCAAGATGCTGGTCACGGTGGGTATGCGCGCCGATTGGACGCTTTCCGGCAAGGAGGCCGTGCTGCGCGCACGGCAGTCCATCGAGATGGGCGATACCTACAAGGCTTATATCATCGACTGGCGCCTGCCGGATATGAACGGCATCGAGGTCACCCGCCAGATTCGCAGTTTGAACGATGATACGCCCATTATTATCCTGACCGCCTATGACTGGTCCGACATTGAGGCCGAGGCAAAGGCCGCCGGTGTCACGGCGTTCTGCCCCAAGCCAATGTTCCTGTCGGACCTGCGCGACTCCCTGATGACCGCCATCGGGCAGAAGCCGGAGGAGCAGCAGGGCGTATTGCCCAAGGGATCCACCGACTTTGCGGGCAAGCACATCCTGCTTGCCGAGGATAACGAGCTGAACCGCGAGATTGCCGTGGAGATTCTGAACGCCTACGGCTTTGAGGTCGATACCGCCGAGAACGGTGCCATCGCCGTGGAAAAGGTCTGCACCGCCGCGCCGGGGCAGTACGATCTGGTGCTGATGGACGTGCAGATGCCGATCATGGACGGCTACACCGCCACCCGCCGCATCCGCGAGCTGGAAAACCCCGCCCTGGCGGGCATCCCCATTCTTGCCATGACGGCGAACGCCTTTGACGAGGACCGCCGCAACGCCCTGGAATGCGGCATGAACGGTTTCCTGTCCAAGCCCATCGTGATTGCCGACCTTGTGCAGGAGATGCGCAAGGTCCTGTAACACGCGGGGTTTCAGAGCCGGGAATCATACGCAAAGCCAAAACAAAAGACGCAGCCACGCTATTTTACCGTAAAATAGCGTGGCTGCATTTTTTGTGGGTGTCCCTGTTGGTCGAAAACGAGATCCGTAGGGGCGCATTCTATATGCGCCCGCGGAGGTTTATCTTACCGCAAACAGGCACGGGCGGATATGGAATCCGCCCCTACGTTTTTGAAACGGCGGAGCCCCCTCGCAGAGGGGGCCAAGAGAGGGCGGTGCCCCGCGTGGAGTTTTCTCCCTTTGTCGGAAACGGAATCCGTAGGGGCGCATTCTATATGCGCCCGCGGAGGTTTATCTTGCCGCAAGCGGGTACGGGCGGATATGGAATCCGCCCCTACGTTTTTGAAGCGGCAAAGCACCAGCCGTCACGGGGCGTGACGGCTGGTGGGGGTTATGACTTTAGGTGGTCGGTGTACCAACGCTGACTTCAAAGGTTACCGTGCCGATGTAGCTGCCCGCGTAGGGGGCAGCGTCCGGCTTGACAAAGGTCAGGGGAATTTTTGGGGAATTCACCGTTTTTGGCGGTCAAGACCAGGTCACCGCTTTCCAACGCAGTACCGTCTTTTTTGTAGGAAACAGCCGGGACGGTCAAAGCCGCCCGGCTTTAAGGCAATGCAGTTACTTTTTGACTTTTTTGCGCCACAGCAGCACAAACAGGACGGCAGAGCACAGCGCCAGCACCAACAAAAGCGCGGGCCGGGCGGCATCGCCGGTTTGCGGAATACGGAATGTGGGTGCGGTGGTCTGCGCCGGGGGCGTGGCGGGCGGCGTTTCACCGACAGGCGTTTGCGCGCTTACCGGCGCGGGAATTGTGCTGGCCTGCAGCGGGGTCAACAGACCGTTGTCCTCAAGCTGCAGCACAAAGGGCGAAAGCAAGGGCAAGGGAAGCGAGTTTTTTCATGGGTGATTTCTCCTATTCTATATAACAGTTTGTTGAACAGCTTGTACCGCTGTGTGTTACTGTACATCCGGCACGGTCACAACATTGGCCCCGTTCATGGCGCTGCCGTCCTGCAGCGAGGCCGTTGTGATGCGCGACCTCCGCGTCCGCTCCTCCGGTGATGAAGTTCTTTCATTTAATAATAGCATTTTCGACGCTGTAACGCAATCGTTTGGGACGAATAGACATTGTTACATTTTGTAATTTGCTGTTTTCATAAAAAAATGGCCGCCTGTCGTTAAACACAAACAGGCGGTTTTGCAGATATTTTAGTGGTTTCGTCCCAAAGAAATGCCGAGATACATCATCATGGATTTTTGGCTGTCGGTCAGCGTGTGTGCCGCAGCAAAATCCTGCACATTGAACAGAATGCACCCGCAATGTCCGGCAAAGGTGGGGAAACAGGTGACTTTTAAGTAGGTGTCCACCTCCGGGCTGTAATCGAAAATTTCCAGCATTTCGCCGTACAGAACGGCGCGCTCATAGCTGCGCAGCCACTTGGCGTCCATATTGGCGAACAGGCTGCCGAACGAATGGTCGATCAGAGATTCCAGCGGCAATTTTTCCAGCTTTGCCAGTGCAGGGTTGGCATAGCGGAAAATCCAGTCCACGGCGCGGCGTTCCTCGTCAAAGACCATTTCAATGTCGGTAAAGGCGAAGGGCATGGCGTCGAAGCTCTTGTAATGCTCGTGATATTCCTCGGCGTTGGCGGGTGCGGTGTCGTCCTGCATGGTCAGGATCAGCCGCTTTTGCTGTGTTTGCAACTGCTCCAATATCCGCTTTTTCTGCCGCACCACATATTCCAGCTGCTCTCCGTTGTTTAAAACGACGGTGTTTTCCACGCTGTGTATGGCGCGCACCGCGACCAGACAGCTGCGGTGTACCTTAATAAAGTCCTCGCCCAAGTGCTGCTCCAGCTCCTCCATGGTGATGCGCGAGGTAAAGACCGCGCCGTTCGTCAGATGTACCTCGGCGTAGTTGCGCTTCATTTGGATATAGCGGATCGTGTCGGTGTTGATGGTCAGCGGGGTGTCGCCGCCCTTGCGCCGCGGCGCAAAGGCAATGGTTTTTGCAGACATAAGCAAGCCTTCTTTCTGCGGGTTTTATGATGTATGTAATACTTGTTCTGCTGTATAAAATAATTGATGTCGGATTGATAACCCAATTTTACCAAGCATAATTGGTTAAATCAAGCGCGATTTTGAATTTATCCGCACAGAAAAAAGAAAAGCAGTTAGTGCTGCCAGATATTGTTTTCCAGATCACGCAGACGCGCTTTGTAGTCGTTAATAAGTGCCTGCGTGTTTTCGGTATCGGAAAAGCTGACAATATAGCCGCCCTCTGGTTTTTAGGGGCTTCGGCTATCAGCACACAGCCACCAAAGAAAGCAACGACCGTTATATTGATGCAGCCCCGAGTACATGGCATTTATGCAGCAATGCAAAAAGCGCCGGGAGTCGATACGCAATCAGTTGAGCCGTGAATTGTACGAAAAATAAAGAATCGCAGCCATGCCATTTTGCAACAAAATAGCGTAGCTGCGTTCTTTTTGGTGGGCCGTGAGGGATTCGAACCCCCACTCAAGCGGTTATGAGAAAGCATCGCTGGCAAAAATTCTAGAATCACCGTAAAATTTTGTTGGTATTCTACAAATAAGAGCAACTGATTTTAGGCAATGTGTAGTAATTTTCGCAGCGTTTCTCAACCAGAATGGCTGTCCGTAGATGAGTTGGTAGATGGGTTCTGGAGAAAAGTAGGATTAAAAGATACGCACAAAATTGGAGGTTATGGCCGCAAGGCAAGGGTCTGCTTTATAAACTCTTCCTCAGTTTGCACAAAGTGATAAGGCGCGTACTCGCCATAGGCTTCGGGGTGGCTGATGGTCATGATTTCTACGCCGGTATTGCCAAGGGCTTCATCCAGTGACCATTTTAAATCAGCCAAATGCTTCCCATGCACGGTTTCAAATGCTATGCAGCCGTGGCCATAGCGGTCTTTAGCAATAACGTAACACAACGTTGATACTTCCTTTATTACTCTCGTTTGTATACTATATAAAATTACGATGAAGCCAACTTATGGCGAGATGAATTGTTGAGATATTCATCAGTGGTAACAAATGCGCGTAAAAGTTCCCATGACCTTGAAGAAGAATCAGCTATATACAAATCTGCAGAAGATTTATTGTCATCGGTCCAATCAATGCTTGTAATAAGAATATGCCGCAGTTCTGTTTTGCTATATAGTTCGAAGCTCGTGCCAAGTAAAGTGCATGATATCGGTCCCTCATCAAAATTAAGTGAAATATCGTCCTTTCCAACAAGACTTTCGATTTCATGAATGCTTTGACTGGTTTGGGTAAGATGCAATTTGGAAAAAGGATGCTTCCATGCGATTTTTTTGTGGCAAAGGAGGCAAGCTCTAAGCTGATACAGAAATTCCAAATCTTCTTGTGGCATCGGTGCGCTGGGGTCGAAAGAGACATTTAATTTTTTTTCAAGAGTACAAATGTCCGTCCACAAAGCTATTTTGTTTGTCAAATCTTCCATATCGATGTCAGAAATATCTTGCTTTGGAAATGATTTCTTTTCTCCCTTTATTGTGGCAGTTCCCTCATATAGTCCTTTTAGTAACCGCAAAGCAGCTAAAGCGTCCTTGGAAGATTTGGCATTCGCAGGAATGACCGTAAAATTAAACTTGGTTCTCATTGGAAAGGCATCCTCATATAAGGTGAGGCGCATCTCAATAGCAGGAAAGTCAACATTAGCGTATTTGCGCTTCTTCATAGCTTTGCATGCTTGCCGCTGAATGTGAAGTGTGATGGTATCCCCTTCAATCGTTTCGAATGTTATGGAAATAGGAATTGGAAAGGGTTAG
>ENA-UEQP01000605-UEQP01000605.1-human-gut-metagenome-genome-assembly--contig:-NODE-605-length-39197-cov-4.619581_pt1 | contig 39197 bp, 37 predicted proteins | sample MGYA00242951_ERZ507951 | MGnify/ENA primary metagenome ERZ507951 (study PRJEB26167, sample SAMN06115539) | human gut metagenome | host: Homo sapiens | place: China:Shanxi | collected 2015-11-18...
CCTTCAAGTCCTCCATCGCAAACGACATCAAGCGCGAGAACGCCAACATCGACGGCGACACCGCGATGGGCACCATGCTCAAGTACGGCTCGGAGGGCGCAAAGCAGTTCTACGAAATGTTCATCCTCGACCCGGCTCACGCAGCAGCGCACCGCGACGGCGACATCCACATTCACGATCTGGATTTTCTCACGCTGACCACCACCTGCTGCCAGATCGATCTGCTGAAGCTGTTCCGCGACGGCTTTTCGACCGGTCACGGCTTCCTGCGTGAGCCGAACGACATCCGCTCCTACGCGGCTCTGGCGTGCATCGCGATCCAGTCCAACCAGAACGATCAGCACGGCGGCCAGTCGGTTCCGAACTTCGACTACTCCATGGCGCCCGGCGTGCGCAAGACCTTCCGCAAGCTGTTCCGCAGCAACCTCGCCAAGGCGCTCGAGGTGTTTGGCGAGGACGACAACAATGAGGTGGATGCAAGAGAGCTGACCGAGCGCGTCGAGCAGCAGACCGGCAAATGGGCCTGCCTCGCCGGCGACAACGGCTATGACGAGGCGATGGCTAAGGCACTTTCCGAGAGTCTGGACGAAAAGACGGTCGCAAAGTGCATGAAATTCGCGCGCAAGTACGCTGACAAGGAGACCCGCAAGGGCACCTATCAGGCGATGGAGGCTCTCGTGCACAACCTCAACACCATGCACTCCCGTGCGGGCGCGCAGATCCCGTTCTCCTCGCTCAACTACGGCACAGATACCTCGCCCGAGGGCCGTCTGGTCATGGAGCAGCTGCTGCTCGCGACCGAGGCCGGCCTCGGCAACGGCGAGACGCCGATCTTCCCGATCCACATCTTTAAGGTCAAGGAAGGCGTCAACTACAACGACGGCGACCCGAACTATGATCTGTTCAAGCTCGCGTGCCGCGTTTCCGCGAAGCGCATGTTCCCGAACTTCTCGTTCCTCGACGCGCCGTTCAATCTGAAATATTACAAGCCCGGCCATCCGGAGACCGAGGCCGGCTATATGGGCTGCCGCACGCGCGTTATGTCCAATATTGTTGACCCGTCCCGCGAGATCACCTACGGCCGCGGCAACCTGTCCTTCACCTCGGTCAACCTGCCGCGCATCGCAATCCGCAGTCACGGCGATCTGGACTGGTTCTTCGAGGATCTTGACCGCAAGATCGACCTTGTCATCGACCAGCTGCTCGACCGATTCCGCATTCAGTGCGCCAAGCGCGTGCGCAACTACCCGTTCCTCATGGGCGAGGGCGTGTGGATCGACTCCGAGAAGCTCGGCCCGGACGATGAGGTGGGCGAGGTATTGAAGCACGGCACGCTGACGCTCGGCTTCATCGGCCTTGCGGAATGCCTCAAGGCGCTCATCGGCAAGCATCACGGCGAGAGCGACGAGGCGCAGAACCTCGGCCTCGAAATCGTCGGTCATATGCGCAAGCGCATGGATGAGGCGAGCGAGAAGTACCATCTGAATTTCTCGCTGATCGCGACCCCGGCAGAGGGCCTGTCCGGCCGCTTCGTCCGGATCGACCGCGAGAAATACGGTGTCATCCCGGGCGTTACCGACCGCGACTACTACACCAACTCGTTCCACGTACCGGTTTACTTCCCGATTTCGGCGTTCGAAAAGATTGCCCGCGAAGCACCGTACCACGAACTGACCAACGGCGGCCACATCAGCTATATCGAGCTGGACGGCGACCCGACGCAGAACCTGGAGGCGTTCGAGGCGGTCGTGCGCGCGATGAAGGAAGCCGGCATCGGCTACGGCGCGATCAACCATCCGATCGACCGCGACCCGGTCTGCGGCTATACCGGCATCATCGGCGAGGTATGTCCGCGCTGCGGACGCCGAGAGGGCGAGGGCGTGCCGCTGTCCAAGCTGCAGAAGCTCGGCCTCTACAAGAATTACAACAGCACGACGATCGGCTATCACGGCGACCCGAACGAGGAAGCTGACCGTCAGCCAAATACTCTGAAAATCGTGAGAAAATAATCGGCAGCGGCGGTGCAAGTCCGCTGTCCCCGGAATAGAAAGGATGTCTGTCATGGAGAACAATCAGGTTATGCAGGAGCAGCTTATCGGTGAGGGTGTCGGCTTCGAGCGCATCCGCCGCATCACGGGCTATCTCGTCGGCACGCTCGACCGCTTCAACAATGGCAAGCGCGCAGAGGAGCACGACCGTGTCAAGCACTCGGTCACCACCTGCTGCCCGATGGAGAAGGAGCATACTGCGTAAATGGAAGGCACCATTCGCATCGCGGGAACGGTCGGGGAGTCTATTGTAGACGGCCCCGGCTTCCGCTATACGCTGTTCGTGCAGGGCTGTCCGCACGGCTGTCCCGGCTGCCACAATCCGCAGACGCACGACTTTGACGGCGGACAGGACGTCGCGCTCGACACGCTGCTGAAGGATATGTGCAAAAATCCGTTCGTAAAGGGCGTGACCTTTTCAGGTGGCGAGCCGTTCTGCAAGGCGGAGCCGCTGTACCGTCTGGCGGTCGAGCTGAAGAGCAGGGGCAAGCACCTCATGGCCTACTCGGGTTACACCTTTGAGGAGCTGATGCAGCTTTCCGATCCCTATGTTAAAAAGCTGCTCGGCGAGCTGGATTTGCTCGTGGACGGGCGCTTCCTCATGGAGGAGAAGAACATCGACCTTCGCTTCCGCGGCAGCGCCAATCAGCGCGTGCTCGATGTGCCGAAGTCGCTCGAGGCGGGCGCGCCGGTCTGGGCGGAGCAGTACAGATAAGCTGTCACGAAGCTGATGTTTCACATAAGCACTGAATTGACGAAAAAAGCTGTCTTTCCGAGAGAAAATCTCCGGAAGGACAGCTTTTTTGTGCAGTATTCAGTTTATGCCGCCCGGTGCGGCGAGCGGATTGCGCATCTCGAGAACGGCGTGAGGGACGGCCTGACCGGCATGGACGCGCTCGCAGCGGCCGACCGGCTTCATGCCGAACGCGGCAGCGGTCTGGAGCGCACCGACGTTGTCAAGCCGGATGAAGGAAACGACGCGGTCAAGCTCGAGCCGCGCGAACGCACAGCTGAGCATGGCGGACAGGCATTCTCTGCCGAAGCCGTGAAAGCGCTTTTCGCTGCGCACGATGCAGCCGAGACTGACGGCCGGACGGCCGTCAAGCTGCTCCGCGAGCAGGCCGCAGAGCGCCACCAGCTCGTCCGTCTGCTTTTCGAAGGCTGCGACATAGCCGATGCCGTCCGTGCGGTAGCGGCGCAGCATATCCGCGATAAAATCCAGCGTATCGCTGCGGTCATACGGCCGGTCCCATGCCGCCATGGTCTCCGCGTTCTGAAGAACGCAGGAGGCAAGCTCGAGATCGGTCGCGCGCAGGCGACGGAAGTACAGACGCTGCGACTGGACCTCGAGTAATTCAATCTTCTCCATATCTACTCCGTATGCAGAGACAAAACGGTGCGGCTTTCCTGCCGCACCGCTGAATGCCTGTAATTTTACTTGGTGCCGAAGATACGGTCGCCGGCATCGCCCAGACCCGGAACGATATAGCCGTGATCGTTCAGCTTTTCGTCGATCGCGCCGACGAAGATCTCAACATCCGGATGAGCCTTCTGAACCGCAGCAACACCTTCCGGTGCACCGATGAGGTTCATCAGCTTGATGTGCTTGACGCCGCGGCGCTTGAGGCCGTCGATCGCAGCGATAGCGGAGCCGCCGGTCGCCAGCATCGGGTCGAGCAGCAGAACGTCGCGGTCCTCGATGTCACTCGGCAGCTTGCAGTAATACTCGATCGGCTGGAGGGTCTCCGGGTTGCGGTACAGGCCGATGTGGCCGACCTTGGCCGCCGGGATCATCTCCAGAATACCCTCTACCATGCCGAGACCTGCGCGCAGGATCGGAACGAGAGCGATCTTCTTGCCGGAGATGACCTGTACGCGAGCCTCGGAAACCGGGGTCTCGATGGTGATCTCCTTGAGCGGCAGATCACGGGTCGCCTCGTAGCACATCAGCATGGCGATCTCGGAAGCGGCCTCGCGGAATTCCTTGACGCCGGTGGTCTTGTCGCGCATCAGGCTCAGCTTGTGCTTGATCAGCGGGTGGTCCATTTCATGTACGGTTGCCATAATCGTAGTCTCCTTTTATTGAAGTCTGAATTTGTTATTTGTTCTCCGCGAGACGCTTCATGCGTTCGCGTTCGGCCTGCGGACGGCGCAGATAGAAGGCGTCGAGCTCCTGCGGGGTGCAGGTTCTGCCCTCACGAATGAGCGGCAGCGCGGCGGCCGCGACACCGAAGCCGGTGGCGTAGCGCAGCTCGGGCGGCGCAAGACGCAGACCGGTACAGCTGTCTTTAATGGTATTATAACACAAGTTCGCGCCGTCTCCAACCAGAAAATACGGAGCCTCGCGGATTTCTTCGGAAAGCTCGGTCATTTTGAGCGCGCGGTCATCGCACAGACGGCGCGGCATTAGGCCGTCGACCTCGAAGAGCGCATTGTATACCTGACCGGCGCGGGCGTCCATGACGCAGCACAGGCTGCCGCCGAGAGAGCGCGCGCCCCAGGCCATGGCCTCGAGCGTCGATACGCCGACGCACGGCCTGTCTGTGCCGAGCGCGAGACCCTTGACTGTCGCAACGCCGATGCGCACGCCGGTAAACGAGCCCGGGCCGTGTGCGACCGCGAAAGCATCGACCTCGGAGAGCGAAACGCCGCAGTTTGCGAGCAGCGCCTCCGCCATCGGCAGCAGGGTGCGCGAGTGCGTCAGACCGCAGTTCTGAAAGGACTGCGCGATGAGCTTGTCGTCCTCGGTCAGAGCGACCGAAGCGCTCACCGCAGAGGACTCCAGAGCGAGAATTTTCATTGTTCCTTCACCTCGCCAATCGTGACCACACGGTCATTTTCGGAATTTCCGTACTGAATATGCACGGTTTTGTAGCTGCCCGGCAGGATATCGGCAGCATTTTCGCTCCATTCGATCAGCACGATCTTCGAGCCGTCAAGGTATTCATCGAAGCCGATCTCGAACAGTGCCTCGCTGTCGAGGATGCGGTAGAGATCGAAATGCGCCACATCTGCACGGTCTGTGTGGTATTCGTTCGCGATGGCGAACGTCGGACTGGTGACGCGGCCGGTATAGCCGAGACCGCGCAGCACGCCGCGCGTGAAGGCGGTTTTTCCTGCGCCGAGGTCGCCGGAGAACGCCACGACATCGCCTGGATGCAGGCTGGGAGCGAACTTCGCGCCGAGCGCCTCTGTCTCCTCGGGCGAATGGGTGATATATTCCATGGAAACACCTTTTCTTTGTATCATTTCCATACTATCATATCATGCGGACATGAAAATAGCAAGAAGCCTGTCAAGCCTGTCGACAAACTTCGTTTTTCCGACAAAAGAAAAGGCACGCCGACGGCGTGCCTTTCGCGCCCGAACGGCGCAGTCTCCTGCCGCTTTTTGCCTTCGGCAAAACAGGCAGGACAGGCGCACCGCAGTGCGCCGCATAAAATTCTCTGTAAAAGTCCAGCTTTGCCGGACTTTTACACCTCTGCCCGCGCCGTACCCCAGGGCACCTTCTCTTGCCCCGAAGGGGCAATTCACCTTGCGGCGGCGCGGCCTCGTCCGCCGTGCGGACGAGAGGGGGTTATCGCCCCCGGTTTCTCCGGAACCGGGGGCGTATCTAAGGGGGACAGCGTCCCCCTTAGAACCTGACCATTAGGTCAGTATATCCACCCACAGATCATTATAATACTGCGAAATGTCCTTCGGAAGGTTCGTGTAGATCTCGGTGGTCGCCGTATCATTAACAAAGAAGTACAGCGGATCGTTTCTGGTCTCCTCGTCGAGCTGTTCGTATACGCCCGTGTGCGGACTGGAATAGCCGATGTATTCCCAGTTCGCCATCGCCGCCTCGGTCGAGCACATGAAGTTGATGAACTTCTTCGCGCCCTCCACGTTTTTCGCGTTCTTCGGAATGCACATCGCGTATACGAACAGGTTCGTGCCTTCCTTCGGCACGTAGAACGCGAGATCGGGGTTCTCGTCGATCATCGTGACCGCGTCGCCGTTGTAGTAGGGCGCAGCAACGATCTCCTCGGCCGGCAGCTTCTCTAATATCTGATCCATCCAGATGCCCTGATAGACCGGCTTTCCGGCGATGATGAGGTCGGCGGCCTGCCGCAGCTCGTCGCGGTCGGTGGTGTTGAGCGAGCAGCCGAGGTACATCAGCGCGATGCCGAGCGCGTCGCGCGAGTTGTTGAACATCGCGGTGCGGTTCGTATATTTGGGGTTCCACAGCAGATCCCACGAGCCGGTGTCGGCCTCATCCACATATTTCGTGTTGTAGACGATGCCGACTACGCCCCAGGTGTAGGGCACCGAGTATTTCTGCTCCGGGTCGAAGTCGAGGTGGGTGTACTTCTCGTCGATGTACTTCATGTTCGGAATATTGTCGAAGTTCAGCGGCCGGAGCATATCCTCGTCGATAAAGCGCGAGATCGCGTAGTCCGACGGGATGATCACGTCATAGCTCGTGGTCTGGATGCGCGAATACAGGTTTTCGTTCGAGTCAAAGGTGTTGTAGATGACCTTGATGCCGGTCTCCTGCTCGAACCGGTCGAGCAGGTCTGTGTCGATATATTCGCCCCAGTTATAGACGTTCAGGACATTCGCGGAGGCGTCGCTACCGCAGCCGGACAGCAGCCCGAGCACCATGGCGGCGGAGAGCGTCAGAGCGAGCGTTCGCTTGAGCAGTTTCATGATGCAGCCTCCCTTCGTGCGGCCTCGCGGCGCTTTTCGTCGCGCGACTGGCGCACATTGATGACGATGAGCAGCACGAGGACGAACAGGAACAGCAGCGTCGAGACTGTGTTGATCTTCGGAGTCATGCGGTGGCGCGTCATCGAGTAGATGACGACCGAAAGCGGCTGACTGGTCGTGCCGGCGGTGAAGTAGGAAACGACGAAGTCGTCTACCGACATCGTGAACGCCATGATGCCGCCCGTGACGATGCCGGGCATGATCTCGGGCAGGATGACCCTGTGCAGCGCCTGACGGGACGTCGCGCCGAGGTCGAGCGCCGCCGAGCGGCTCGTCGAGCAGCAGCACGCGCGGCTCACAGACGAGCGCACGTGCGATGGCGACACGCTGCTGCTGGCCGCCGGACAGGCTGGTCACATCGCGCGCCTCGAAGCCGGAAAGGCCGACGAGCGAGAGCATTTCGCGCGTTTTCAGCTTAATCTCGGCCGGGTTCATCTTCTTGATGTGCAGGCCGAAGGCGATGTTCTCCGCAACGTTCAGATGGGGGAACAGGGCGTAGCGCTGGAAAACGGTGTTGATCTCGCGGCGGTAGGGCGGAACGTCGTTTAAGCGCTTGCCCTCGAAGAACACATCGCCGCTGTCCGGCTGCTCGAAGCCGCCGATGATGCGCAGGGTGGTGGTCTTGCCGCAGCCGGACGGGCCGAGCAGGGTCACGAACTCGCGGCTTTTGATGTCGAGCGAGATGCCTCGGAGCACCGGGGTCCCATCAAATTCTTTTTTGAGGTCATGCAGTTTGATCAAGCTGTCAGCCAATTATATCACTCTCCAGACAGGATGCCGCCCCAAACCGAGCCGGAAAACGGCTCTGTTTGGGGCGGAAATTTAATATTGTTGTTTACAACTTATAGAGAATTATGCGAAATGTCAAGAAAATGTCTGAGCATGGCGGAAAATGGCGGCGCGGAAAAGCGCAGCGGGGGACTGGCTCGACGCGGCGCAGTGTGCTATACTGTGAGAGAACGACAATACAGCGAGGAGCGGTAAACATGGACGAACGGCTGAAACGCCAGCTTGATTTTATTCTCGAGCTTGACAAGGAGAAGAACGTATTCCGCCAGACCCATCTCTCGGGGCATGGCCGCCGCGAAAACGACGCGGAGCACGCCTGGCATATGGCCATTATGGCATATCTTTTGCAGGAATATTCGAACGAGCGGGTGGATGTGGCGAAGGTCATGCTGATGTGCCTGATTCACGACGTTGTGGAGATCGACGCCGGCGATACCTACGCCTACGATAAAGAGGGGCTTGCGACGCAGAAGGCGCGCGAGGAGGCCGCAAAGGAGCGCGTGTACTCGCTGCTGCCGGATGATCAGAAGCAGACGCTCAGTGCGATCTTCGATGAATTCGAGGCCGACGAGACCCCGGAGGCGCATTTTGCGCACACGATGGACAATCTCCAGCCGCTCCTGCTCAACAACTCGAACGGCGGCAGCGACTGGGCGGAGCATGACGTGAACGCCGAGCAGGTCTACGGCCGCCAGCGAAAGAGCCGCCTCGGCTCGGAAAAGCTGTACGAGCTGACCGACCGCATCCTTAAGGAGAACATCGCAAAGGGCAGTCTCAAGAAATAACGAAACGTATAATATAACGAAAAGTATAAAACCACCCCGGTGCACAAGAGCTGCGCCGGGGTGGTTTATCGCCTGATTGTAATAAAAAATAGAGATATTACGAATGGTCATCATCGAGCAGACGCTCGACGATCTCGCGCACGCCGTTCCATTCCTCGCCGTGCAGGCAGGCGAGCTTTTCGTGCGGCAGCGTGAGGGGAGCGCCGTCCATGCCGCGCGCAGGGAGGTCGTGAGGGTCGAGATGCGCGAGGGCAAAGTCCTCGAGCGGCACGAACACCATCTCGGCGACCTCGGGGCCGGGCGCGAACGGGGGCACGCCGTCCCGGCGCATGAGAAAGACAAACGAAAGCTCATCGTCAAAGCCGCCGTCCGCGCGGTAATAGCGCTGGCGGTAGCTGCCGCCGGGCGTGACATCGGCCTCGTCCGCGTGCAGTCCGACCTCCTCGCGTGCCTCGCGCAGCGCGGCGATGAGCGGCGTTTCGCCGGGGTCCATGTGGCCGGTCGCGGTCAGGTCGTAGAAGCCGGGATAGAGCGGTCGGTCGTTCTGCCGCTTTTGCAGCCAGATGCCGCGCACGCCGTCACGCACGCCCACGACCCACAGATGGCAGACATGGTGGCGCAGACCCTGCGCGTGGACGATGGAGCGCGGCCGCGTGCCGCAGGGACGGTCGGCCGCGTCGTAGACGGTCAGCATTTCGCCGCCGGTCTGACGGTCGAGCAGCGCCTGTTTTTGCGGGCGGCTCAGCTTTTTGATCTCGGCCTCGCGGTGCATGGCCTCGCTCTGCGTGCCGAACATTTCGCTGTACGCGAGCTCGACCGGGCCGCGGCCGCGCGTGTATTTCGCGCCCTTTCCGCTGTTGTGCGCGTCCAGACGGGCGGCAAGGTCGTTCGTCCAGCCGCAGTACAGCGTCCCGTCCGCGCAGCGCAGGATATAGACATAGGCTTTTTCGGGGGAGTCGGCATGATCTCGGTCAAAAATCGGCATGTATAAATCTCCTTTTCCATTTCATAAGGAAAAAGCAGCGGATTTTTGCGTTCCGCTGCTTTTGCTCACAGTTGTTCTGTATTTTTCTCGGCTTCCTCAGCAGCCTTACGCTTTTTGTACGCACGGGAGCTGAAAAAGTAGCCGATCGCGCCTACAACGACCGCCCAGACGGTCGCATTCGTTTTGCCCGAGATGGTCTCGAAGAGCGAGCCGGGCAGCTGCTCGCCGATGATGCCGACAACGCCGGCCAGAATATAGCCGCCGGCGGCGCCGATCGCGGTCCAGTGGAACACATGGCGCGGCATGCCGAAGATTTTGACGTCCTCGGGGGCGATTTCCTCCTCCTCCGGCTCGGCAGGCATGACATCGGTCTCCTGTTCTGCAAGGTCGGTCTCGACCTCAGCCGGCAGGGTGTCGTTTGCGGTTTCTTCTGTGATCTTACCGTTTTCGCTCATGGCGGTCACTTCCTTTGCTTGTCAGACCCGGCTTTCGGGCGGGATGATGATGGCGGCAAGAATATAGGCGAGCACGCCGCTGCCGCCGAGGACGCAGAACAGCGCCCAGGCCAGACGGATGAGCGTCGGGTCAAGGTTGAAATACTCTGCGATGCCCGCGCAGACGCCGCAGAGCATGCGGTTGCTCTCGCTGCGATACAGTCTTTTACCGTTCATAAGTCAAAACTCCTTTTCCTTATCATACGTTGTTTTTACAGTTTCGTCAAGAGACAGTCGCAGGATAGCCAAAAACGGCGCCGCAGAAATATAAATTTTGTGTGAACAATGCGCGTTTAAATGTATTTTTACATTGTAATCGAACGGGGGATGGCGTATAATGGTATCCGTATAAGTATGAGTAAGAAACACTGGGAGGGCGTAACAGAAAAAATGAAACTGGCTGTGATATTCGGCGGCATTTCGAGTGAGCACGACATTTCGTGCCTGTCTGCCGCATCCATTCTGCGCAATCTTGATAAATCGAAATATGAAATCCATGCGGTCGGCATCACACGCGAGGGCAGGTGGTACTATCTGCCGGAGTGCGACGCGGACGCGATCGAGTCCGGCGCATGGGAAAGCAGAAACGACCTCGTTCCGGCGCTGCTGCCGCCCGACCGCAGCATCCACGGCCTCGTGCTGCTGCGCGAGGGTGAGACCGAGTTCGTCCGCCTCGACTGCGTGTTCCCCGTGCTGCACGGCGTAGGCGGCGAGGACGGCACCATGCAGGGCGTGCTCGAACTGGCAGGCATCCCGTATGTCGGCTGCGGCGTTGCGGCGAGCGCGAACACGATGGACAAGTCGCTGACCAAAAAGGTCGTCGAGGGCACGGGCGTGCGTCAGGCGCGCTACTATCTCGCGCTCGCGTGCGACTTCGCGTGCAACCCCGAGGGCGTTGTCCGCACGGCGGCCGAGCAGCTCGGCTCGTTCCCGGTATTCGTCAAGCCGTGCTCGCAGGGGTCGTCGGTCGGCGTTGCCAAGGCAAACAACATACTCGAGCTGGCCGAGGGCCTGACCGAGGCGTTCAAGATGGACAGCAAGGTCCTCGTCGAGGAGTTCATCGACGGCCATGAGGTCGAGTGTGCGGTCCTCGGCAACGAGCATCCGCAGGCGTCCACGGTCGGCGAGATCGCGCCGACGCAGGAGTTCTACACCTTTGATGCGAAGTACAAGGACGAGAGCTCCCGCCTGTACATCCCGGCGCACATCACCGGCGAGCAGCTCGAGACCGTCCGTCAGGACGCGCTGCGCGTCTACACCGCGCTCGGCTGCCGCGGCCTGTCGCGCGTCGATTTCTTCGTCACGCACGACGGCGGCGAGGTCGTATTTAATGAACTGAACGCCATTCCGGGCTTTACCTCGATCAGCATGTACCCCAAGCTGTTCGACTACGAGGGCATCCGCTATCCGGAGCTGCTCGACCGCCTGATCTCTCTGGCGCTGGAGGAGCATCATGGATAAACGCGCGCCGGACAACCGCTCGATCGGTGTGTTCGACTCGGGCATGGGCGGTCTGACCGCAGTGCGCCGCCTGCATGCGCTCATGCCGAAGGAAAACATCATCTATTTCGGTGATACGAGCCGTGTGCCCTACGGCACGCGCGGCCGCGACACCATCGTGAAATATGCGCGGCAGGACGTTGCGTTCCTGCGGCAGTTCGACCTCAAGGCCATCGTCATCGCCTGCAACACGGTCTCGTCTGTGGCGCTCGATCTGCTCGCGGAGGAGAACAACATTCCGATCATCGGTACGGTCGAACCCGCCTGCCGACGCGCTATGACCATGACGAAAAACGGCAGGGTCGGCGTCATCGGCACCGCCGCGACCATGCGGTCGGGCGCATACGAAAAATATCTGCATAAAAAGGACGGCACGCTCCGCCTGTTCACGCAGGCGTGCCCGCTGTTCGTGCCGCTCGTCGAGAACGGCAGAGTGCACCGGGGCGATATCGTCATCGAGACGGTCGCGGCGGAATACCTCGCGCCGCTCAAGGAAGCGGGCGTGGATACGCTCATCCTCGGCTGCACGCACTATCCGCTGCTCGAGGAGGTCATTTCCGACTATATGGGTCCGGACGTGACGCTCATCGACTCGGGCGCGGAGGCCGCCAACCTCGCCTCGACCCAGTTCAACCCGAACGACGGCCCGGGCGGCACGCGGTACTATGTTTCGGACGACCCGGTCGGCTTCGACCGCCTTGCAGGCCTGTTCCTGCAGGAGGACGTCGAGACCAACGCCGGACTCGTCGATATTTCCAGGTTTTGATTAGGAGCATTTGACAGCATGAAAAAAGATGTCTGGCTGACCATCCGTTCGCGGCAGCAGTTCGAAGGCTGCGACGAGGAGCGTGTCAACCTTGAAACCGCAGCGACGCTCTATGAGCGCGGCGGAAAATACTATATCGCCTACGAGGAAAGCGAGCTGACCGGCCTCGAAGGCACCAAGACCACCGTCAAGCTCGACGGCAAGACCGTGACCCTCATCCGCACGGGAACCTTCCCTTCGCACATGCTGTTTTCCGAGGATGAGCGCCATATCGGTCTGTATCAGACCCCCATCGGGCAGGACATGACGATCGCGACGCATACGTCGCACGTGTGCAACACGGTCGGCGAAAACGGCGGCCGCCTCGTCATCGACTACACCGTCGAGGTGGACAACTCGCTGATGGGCGAACATCATTTTGAAATGGTCGTATCATAAATCATATAAATAAAGGTCAATCATTAAAATAAAACGGAGAGTGTACGAATGAACGCATATGAAATCGCACGCGCTGAGGCGACCCGTGTCGTCGAGGCAGCTTACCACAAGGCTGTTGCAGCAGGCGAACTGCCCGAGGGCAGCATCCCGCCGGTCGCAGTAGAGACCCCGAAGGATTCCTCCAACGGCGACTGGGCGTCCACCTTTGCCATGCAGTGCGCAAAGCCGCTGCACATGGCGCCGCGCAAGATCGCAGAGGGCATCGTCGCGAACCTCGAGCTCGAGGGCAGCATCTTCGACACCGTGACCATCGCAGGCCCGGGCTTCATGAACTTTACCCTGAACCAGAGCTGGTACGAGAAGGCCGTCCGCGGTGTATTCGAGATGGGCGAAAACTACGGCCGCACCAAGGCTGCAAAGCCGGAGAAGGTCATGGTCGAGTTCGTTTCCGCCAACCCCACCGGCCCGATGCACATGGGCAACGCACGCGGCGGCGTTCTGGGCGACTGCCTGTCCTCCGTGCTCGACTGGTCCGGCAACGACGTGACCCGTGAGTTCTATATCAACGACGCCGGCAATCAGGTCGATAAGTTCGCGCATTCGGTCGAGGGCCGCTATATTCAGGAGGTAAAGGGCGAGGACGCGATCGAGTTCGACGCTTCCTGGTATCAGGGCGACGACATCAAGGCGCTCGCGCACGATCTAGTCGAGCAGTACGGCGACAGTCTGCTTGAAAAGACCCCGGAGGAGCGCTTCGCCATCATCGAGGGCTACGGCCTGCCGACCAATATCGCGCGCATGGAGCGCGACCTCAAGCGTTACAAGATCAACTATGACGTCTGGTTCCGCGAGTCCACACTGCACGAGAGCGGCTACGTCAAGGAGACCATCGATATGCTGACCGCCAAGGGCGCGACCTACGAGACCGAGGACGGCGCACTGTGGCTGCGCTCGACCGACTTTGGCTGCGACAAGGACGATGTTCTGCGCCGCGCGAACGGCTTCTACACCTACTTTGCGGCAGATATTGCGTATCACCGCAACAAATTCGAGAAGCGCGGCTTCGATCGCGTCATCAACATCTGGGGCGCGGACCATCACGGCCATGTCAAGCGCCTGCAGTGCGCGCTCGATGCGCTCGGTCTCGACGGCTCGCACCGTCTGGAGATCGTGCTCATGCAGCTCGTGCGCATGATGCAGGGCGGCGAGGTCGTCCGCATGTCCAAGCGCACCGGCAAGAGCCTGACGCTGACCGATCTGCTCGACGAGATCCCGGTAGACGCAGCGCGCTTCTTCTTCAACTCCCGCGCCGCTGAGACCCAGATGGAGTTCGACCTCGACCTTGCCATCAAGCAGGACTCCGACAATCCGCTGTACTACGTTCAGTATGCGCACGCGCGTATCTGCTCCGTGCTCAGAAACGCACAGGAGAGCGGCATCGCGCTGCCGGACGCAGAAAAGACCGATCTTTCCGTGCTGAGCGGCGCGGACGAGCGCCAGCTTATCAAGCAGATCGCGCTGCTGCCCGAGGAGATCGTGCAGTCGGCGGTCAGCCGCGACCCGTCTCGCCTCAACAAGTACGCCGTCGCTCTGGCACAGCAGTTCCACCACTTCTATAACGCCTGCCGCATCAAGGACGCAGAGCCGGCGGTACGCGATGCGCGTCTGACCCTGTGCCTTGCAGCGAAGCAGACCATCGAGAACGTGCTGAAGCTCATCGGCGTTGACGCACCGGAGTCGATGTAATTCAATCGAGCCGCGCCGCGTGCGTGAGGAGAAGATCTCATGAAAAAAACAGCGAAAAAACTGACGGCACTGGCACTTTCGGCGGCGCTGCTGACTGCGCCGGCAGGCGCCATCACGGCGGACGGACAGAGCGAAACGTGGTTCGACGGCGTGTGGAGCCTGATCGATGCGTTCAGCATCAAGACCGAGCATGACCCGTATGTGCTTCAGAATTATATCAACAAATATCTGGAAAAGCATCCCGAGGAGATGTATGATGTCATCAACGATATCCTCGGCCTGCTCGACACCCACTCGATGTATCTGTCGAGCGAGGAGTATTCGCAGGGCTTTTCCACGCTCGAGGGCTTTGTCGGCATCGGCGTCGGCCTGCGGCAGACCGCAGGCGGCGTGCAGATCGGCGAGGTCATGCGCTATTCCGCGGCCGAGGAGGCCGGCCTTCAGATCGGCGACCTTATCGTGAAGATCGACGGCGAGGACGTCAGCGGCGCGGAGACGGCGGATGTGGCGTCCAGACTGCGCGGGCAGGAGGGCACGACGGTCAGCGTGACCGTGCGCCGTCAGGGCCGCGACATCACGGTCACGATCACGCGCCGTCAGGTCAATCAGGTCTACGTCTCGAACAGCACGCTGACGCAGGGCGTCGAGTATATCAAGATCAGCTCGTTCGCCTCGGAAAACGACTGGCAGGCGTTCTCTGAGATCTGGAACGGCCTTGCGAAGAAAAATACCCGTGCGGTCGTGCTCGACCTGCGCGGGAACGGCGGCGGTCTGATCGACGTCGCTTTCAAAATCGCCAACGCCATGACGCCGGACAAGGGCGTGACGCTCGCCGGCGTGCGCTACCGCGACGACATGGGCGGTCTGGATGAGACCGTTTCGACCGGCGGCGGTCTGCCGCTGAACAAGATCGTCGTTCTCGTCAACGGCGGCACGGCCTCGGCGGCTGAGCTGCTTACGGGCATCCTTCAGGATACCGCGAAAAACGTGACGGTAATCGGCGAAAAGACCTACGGCAAGGGCCAGGGGCAGATGCACCTGCCGCTCATCAACGGCGACAAGCTGGTCATCACGACGCTCGAAATGGAGCTGCCCGGACAGGGCTGTTGGGAGGGCAGGGGCCTGACCCCGGACATCCAGGTCGGCAACAGCACGGTCAGCGTGCGCGAGGACGCACTCCATGCGCTCGACACGAGCGGGACCATGTACTTCGGCGAGGTCTCGGACAATATTTACGCGATGACCGAGCGTCTTCAGCTGCTCGGCCTCATCGGCGAGCCGACGAACACCTTTAACGGCGATGTGCTCGATGCCGTGAACGGCTTCTGCAGCAGCTATGACCTGCCGGCGGCGGCCTACGCTTCGCCTGAGATGCTCTCCGCGCTTTCGGACGCGATCTCCGCACTCTCCGGCAAGACCTACACGCTCGATATGCAGATGCAGTCGGCGCTCGAGATCTGCCGTCTCGCGGCGGCAAAGCCGCAGCAGTATTCCGTGCGTCCGGACGGAACATGGAAACGAAATTCATAAAAACGACACAAAGATATATTAAAATGTCTGCATGGGAGGAACAACTATCGTGGACGTACCTTTAAGTCAGAGCGGCCGAAAGCCGCAGCTTATGCTCACTTCTCCGGACGACGTTCCCTTATGGAGGGAACACCCGGACCGGTTTGCCGGGGCGGTCGCCCCGGACGGAGCCGCCTGCGACGAATGGGAGAGGACGCTCGATCCGCTTCCGGTCGGCATTGCGCTCGACTGCCCGCCTGTACCCGACGAAGAGGATGAGGACACCGAACGCCCGGTAACGCTGTACTATATTGGTCTGTGCAAGGACGCTTTTCGCGACAGACTGCACGAGGACGCTGCATTTTATTATCTGCGCGGCTCGGAGACCTTTGCGGCTCTGCGCGCAGCGGTGCTGGCGCTCGGCGACATCTGCGGCCGGACGGTCATTGCGGAGCTGACGCTCGAGGACGATGAGGGACACCTCGCGGACGGCACGGACGTGCGCGCGGCCATCGGCGTTCTGCAGCGCATCGGCGTGACGACCGTCATCTTGCGCGCCCGCAGCATGGAGGAGCTCTCTGAAGCGCTCGAAAGGACCGCGCCCTATGCGCGGCTGTCGCTCGGCGTGTGCGTTCCGTCCGCATGGATCGACGAAAACCTGCCGCTTTATAACACGGAGATCGTTGTTCCGGCGGAGGGAGACAGCGTTCCGGCGCTCCTGCGCGCACTCGACGAGAAGGCGGACTGCCGCAGCATCGTGCGCGACCACGACGATTTTATCCTCGCGCCCGACGGCACCAACGCGCACTTCATCGATCCGACGATCGACATTTCCGACGAGATCGAATGCGGCCCGCGTCTGGGCGAGGATCTGCTCGAGGCAGAGGATGACTCCGGCGCGTTCAAGCTCCTGCTCGAGACCGAGGATGACCTTGTGGCGCTCGAGGAATGCCGGTATATGATCTCGCGCCCGATCTGCCTGTGCGCGGAGAACGCAGACCTGCTCGAAAAGGGCCTGCGCGTGTTCCCCGGTCTGGCGCTGTACGACGGCACCTGGGAGCAGCCGGATGAGGTCGTGCATTACTGGGAAAGAAAATACGGTCTGGTTCGCCTGTAAGGGGAACAAAAACAGACCCGGATACGTCTATAATGAGGCGATAACAAGGAGGAAAGAGAACGGATGGACTGGAGAGAAGTCACCATCTACACCACCACCGAGGGCATCGGCCCGGTCGAGGCGGTTCTGGAGGACAACGGCATCGAGGGCTATGTGCTCGAGGATGCTGCAGACTTTGAGGAATTTCTCAAGGATACCGAGATCTACTGGGACTATGTTGACGAGGATCTGGTGCGCGAAAAGCGCGCACAGGAGACCTGTCTGAAGATTTATCTTTCGGATGATGAGGCCGGCGCGAAGCAGTATGCGGCGCTGCGCACCTCGCTCGAAAACCTCAAGGCGCGCGACGAGGAGCACGCATGGGGCCGTCTGGTCACCGAGACCGCGCTCACCCGTCAGGAGGACTGGGAGTGGGGCTGGAAGCAGTATTTCAAGCCGTTCCCGGTCGGCCATTCCTTTATGATCAAGCCGTCGTGGGAGACCGTGGACGACGCGCAGGGCCGCCGTATTCTGGAGATCGACCCGGCGTCCTCGTTCGGCACCGGCAGCCACGACACCACGCAGCTGTGCATGTGCGCGCTCGAGGACAACGTAAAGCCGGGCGACACCGTGCTCGACATGGGCACCGGCTCGGGCATCCTCGCCATCGCTGCGGCCATGCTCGGCGCGGAGGTGCGCACGGTCGTGGACATCGACGAAAACTGCCTGCGCACGGCGCAGGAGAACGCCGAAAAGAACCACGTCAGCATCGGCCGCGGCCTGTGCGGCGACGCGCTGCGCGACGAAAAGCTCGCCGCGGACATCGGCAGCGGCTACAGCGTTATCGTTGCGAACATCGTGGCGGACGTCATCATCGGCATGGCGCCGATGTTTTTCGCGAAAACCGCCGAGGGCGGCACGCTCATCTGCTCGGGCATCCTGAACGAACGAGCGGACGAGGTTCGTGCGGCGCTCGAAAAGGCAGGCTTCGAGGTTGTAAATCACGCGAAAAGCGACGACTGGAGCGCGTTCACCGCGAAAAAATGATTTTTGGAATGATTTGTTGATGGTTCCCTTGCCAAAAGGCCGATAATTTGTTAGAATAGGAAAGGTTAAGTTTGCATGCCAAGATTTTTCATCGACGACAGACCGCAGGGTGAGCTTTATACGCTCACGGGCGAAAATGCGCACCATGCAGGCCGCGTGCTCCGGCTCAGACCGGGCGAGACGCTGACGCTGTGCGACGGCGCAGGCACTGATTTCGACTGTACCGTTGAGCAGGCGGAAAAGGACGAGGTCGTCTGCCGCGTGCAGGCGGTGCACCCGTCGGAGACCGAACCCCGGCAGGACATGACGCTGTTCATGGCGCTGCCGAAGGGCGACAAGATGGAGTTCGTCATTCAAAAATCGGTGGAGCTGGGCGTGCGGAAGATTGTACCGTTCCTGTCGAAAAACTGTGTGTCCCGCCCGGACAAGACCGATAAAAAGGTCGAGCGCTGGCGGAAGATCGCAGCAGAGGCCGCAAAGCAGTGCGGACGAGGCTATCTGCCGGTCGTCACTGCGGTGGAGAGCGCGGAAAAGGCGTTCGCCATGGCATCAGACAGCGGAACGGCGCTGTTTTTCTACGAACATGAGACAAGGGGACTGCGCGAGACGCTCGAAGGACAGGGCGTTTCGGACACGGTCTCGCTCGTCGTCGGCCCGGAGGGCGGCTTCGCGCCCGAAGAGGTACAGGCGGCACAGAATGCAGGTCTTTCGAGCGTTTCGCTCGGCACGCGCATCCTGCGGTGTGAGACCGCGCCTGTCGCAGCACTGGCAGCAGTGCTGTACGCAGGCGGAAATATGTAAAAAGAGGGAGTGTACTTCGTTGGCAAAAAGCAATGTGGGCAAAAAGCCAATTTCTGAGGAAGAATATACAACAAACAAGGTGCTGACCGTGTTCAGCGTGTGCCTGCTCGGCGTTCTGGTGCTGATGATCCTTCAGCGCCTGCTCAACTACGGCAGCACGTTCATGATCGGTCTCATCGTTACCAAGATCCTGCTCGCCATCGGCATCATCGGCGTCGTCGGCGGTCTGGTCATGCTCGGCATGGAGCGCACGGGCCGCAGAAACGGCTCCCGCCGCATTATCTGCGGACGCAATCTGCTGATCGCAAGCGTTGTCATGACGGTCTGCATGAGCGCGATCAGCTACATCGGCATCGCTCCGATCAAGGCGCTTTATGTGATCCTGCCCGTTCTCGCGGTATTCTATCTGGTGTACCATTCCTATTCGACCGAGTTCTTCGTGATCACCGTGGACTGCGGTGCGGCACTCGGTATGATGTGGCTCGTACACCGCGCCCTCGTTTCCTCGAACTTCACCTGGATGGCGTATGCCGTTCTGATCGCGGCGGCGGTTCTGACCGTTGTGCAGATCGCTGTCGTCCATTCCGTTCGCGGCAGACAGGGCAAGGCGAAGAACACCGGCAAAAAGGCAGAGGCACGCTTCAGCAGCAACGCCTTCCTGATGATGACCGTAACGCCGATCCTCATGGCGGTGCTGACCGCAGTCGTCCTGCTCGCTCCGACGCATATGATCGTCGTGATGGGTGTGGCAGCGGCATATCTGTTCGTGACCGCAGTTTACTACACGGTCAAGCTGATGTAATCTATTTGTTCGCAGAATGCGGCGGATGGCTCACGCAGTCGTCCGCCGTTTTGCTTTTGAGAAGGGGGGAACACGGATGCGCAGGACAGTCTGGGCGCTGCTGCTGTGTCTGCTCGCGGTGAGCGCAGGACTTGTATGGTATCCGTACCTGTCGGCGGAGCGCGTGAGCACGCCGTTCGAGGCGGCGGAGCTGCTCCAGCAGGCAGGAGAGGAGCCGGTGCGCTTCCGCTCGTCGGAGGTAGACCCGGACACGGTCTACCGCGCGCTGGAGGCGCGCTGGCCGTATGCCTTTGCGCTGCACGCGACCGTGCGCGCGAACAAAACGACCGACCTGCGCGTGGAGGTGTCGCGCCCCGGACGGCAGGCGCAGGCGAAGGCCTATGCTGCGGCGCTCGCCGCGGACTGCATCACGGAGGACATGACGGCCGAGCAGAAGCTGCGCGCGCTGCATGACGCCCTCGTGCGGATGTGCGAATACGATGTCGATACCGAGCAGCAGGAGCAGCCTGACGGCTCGACGGCGCCGTTTTCGGCGGACGGCGCGCTGCTCGACCACAGGGCCGTGTGCGCCGGCTACGGCCGCGCCTACGCCATGCTGTGCGATGCGGCAGGCATCCCGGCGGTCTACGTTGCCTCCGAGCAGATGAACCACGGCTGGAATGCCGTGCGTCTGGACGGCAGGACCTGGTTCATCGACTGCACGTTTGACGATCCGGTCCCTGACCGGGGACAGTACGTCTCCGAGGAGTTCTTCATGGTGAACGCGGCGCAGCTTGCTGAGACGCATGAGTGGGACCGCGTGTTCTGCGAGCAGGCGCTCGACAGCCTCAGGGAGGAGCGCGTTCCGAAAGCGGAAAACGGGCCGGAAAATCTTTTTAAAAATTTCTTAAAGTTTTTTTCGAAAAAGTGTTGACACTTCGCGAATTATGGTGTATTATAAACAAGTCGTCAGCGAGAGGGCGACGATGAGAAAAGCAAACGGCGGTATAGCTTAGTTGGCTAGAGCGTCCGGTTCATACCCGGAAGGTCATTGGTTCAAGTCCAATTACCGCTACCACTTTTTTCTCTTGGCCCGTTGGTCAAGCGGTCAAGACACCGCCCTTTCACGGCGGTAACGGGGGTTCGATTCCCCCACGGGTCACCAAATGGAAGTTTAGCTCAGCTGGGAGAGCATCTGCCTTACAAGCAGAGGGTCAGCGGTTCGAGCCCGTTAACTTCCACCAACGAAACCACTCACTTCTGTGAGTGGTTTTCTTTTTTCAAAAATTCTGAATGCAGGCAAACGAAAGCCGAGCTGCCGCACACCGTCAGCCGTCGTTTCCGAAAAGAGGTACGTCTATGTCTGAAACCGTCATGACACATATCATCGCGCGCATCCGCACGGATTTTCCGATCAAGTTCGGCATCCCGCGCCAGAGCGGCCTTGCCGACGTGCCGGCGCGCATCGTTTTCGAGCCGGAATACCGCAACGCGGACGCGCTGCGCGGCATCGAGGAATACTCGCATCTCTGGCTCATCTGGCAGTTCTCCGAAGCGGTGCGCGAGAGCTGGTCTCCGACCGTCCGTCCGCCCAAGCTCGGCGGCAACCGCCGCGTCGGCGTGTTCGCGACCCGCTCGCCCTTCCGGCCGAACGCCATCGGCCTGTCCTCGGTCCGCCTACACCGCGTCGAATACGGCACGCACGAGGGCGCGGTGCTGCATATTTCGGGCGCGGACCTGATGGACGGTACGCCGATCTTCGACATCAAGCCCTATCTCGCCTACACCGATTCGCATCCCGAGGCGTCGGGCAGCTTTGCCCTCGCGGGGGACGCCGTGCGCGTCGAGTGCGCGGAGGGCGTTCTGGATGCCCTGCCGCAGGAAAAACGAGAGACTCTGCTGCGTGTTCTCGCGCAGGACCCCCGTCCCGGCTATCAGCATGAGGCGGGCCGCATCTACGGCTTTCCCTTCGGCGGCTTCGAGGTTCGCTTCACCGTTGCGGACGGCGTGCTGACCGTGCTCTCGGCGGAAAAAGTTTGAGCGGTTTAACATTTTGTTAATGCAATCGCTTTCCGGCTGCGTTATAATTATCATAGATATTTTTATCGAAAGCAGGGGGGAGAACTATGCCAAAAAAGATACTCATTGTCGAGGACGAGGCCAACATCCGCGAGCTGCTGCGCCTGTATCTCGAACGCGAGGGATATACCGTCCTCGAGGCTGAAAACGGCGTCGAGGGCATTAAAAAATGGAAGTCGGACAAGCCGGATATGCTGCTGCTCGATGTCATGATGCCGGTCATGGACGGCTGGGAGGTCTGCAGGGAGATCCGCGCGGAAAGCGACGTGCCGATCATCATGCTGACCGCCAAGGGCGAAACGGCCGACCGCGTTTCCGGTCTGGAGATGGGTGCGGACGACTATATCGTCAAGCCGCTCGAAATGCCCGAGGTCATTGCGCGCGTGCGCGCGGTATTTCGGCGTATCGCGCCCGATGACGCACCCGAAAAGCTGTCGTTCGACAATCTCGTGATCGACAAGCAGGCCTACGATCTCGTCATCAAGGGCAAGCGCGTGGACGCGCCCCCGAAGGAGATCGAACTGCTGTACTTCCTCGCCTCCAGTCCCAACCGCGTATTCACACGCGCACAGCTGCTCGATGAGGTGTGGGGCTTCGACTACTTCGGAGATACGCGCACGGTCGACGTGCACGTCAAGCGCCTGCGCGAAAAGCTCGAGGGCGTGTCGGATAAATGGGAGCTGAAAACGGTCTGGGGCGTTGGCTACAAGTTCGAGACCAAGGAGTAAGCGATGAAAAAACGCAGCTTTTTCTTCAAGGAGTACCTGACCCACTTTATTCTGATCGTCGTTGCATTCACGCTCGCCGGCAGCGTGTTCTATCATCAGATGGCGAGCTACGCGCTGCGCGCCAAGCAGACCGAGCTGAAGACCACGGTTCAGAGCCTTGCCGAGCAGAGCAAGCTCATGCAGGGCACGGACTCGGACGTGATACGCGAGCTGTACATGCTCTCCATCGCGCGCATCGCCAAGGAGGACGAGCTGACCGTCCTCGTCACGAACGAGAGCGGCGAGGTGCAGATGGCGGCGCATCCGAACGGCTCCACCTACAGCGTCAGCGGCTACCGCGTGCCGACCGAGGTGGTCTCCGAGGTCACACGCAGCGGCAGCTATGCCGCGGTCGGTTCGGTCGGCGTGCTGACCGAGGCGACGAGCTACACAGTCGGCAGCTGCGTGCGCGACACTGACGGCAATGTCGCGGCGCTCATCTTCGTATCCTGCGAGGACCCGGCAACGGCCGGCGTAGTGCGGCATTCGACGCAGACGCTCGTGCTCATCCTGCTCGTGACGCTCGCCGCGATGCTCATTATCTCGTTCATTCTGTCGCAGCATATCACGCGCCCGATCAAGAATATCGCGGCGGCGGCGAAGGAATTTGCCTCCGGAAACTTCGATGTGCGCGTTCCTGAGGACAATCACTGTTATGAGATCGACGAGCTGGCGGTCTCGTTCAACAACATGGCGCGCGACCTCGATCAGCTCGAGGAGCTGACGCGCGGCTTTATCTCGAATGTCAGCCATGAGTTCAAAACGCCGATGACGACGATCGGCGGCTTCGTGGACGGCATGATCGACGGCACCATTCCCGAGGAGCAGCGCGACAAGTATCTGCGCATCATCGCGGAGGAGACGCGCCGTCTGTCGCGCATGGTCAACCGTATGCTCGACGCAGCGAAGATCCAGTCGGGTGAGCTGCTGCTCAGTCCGGCGCCGTTCGATTTCTCCGCCATGACGAGCCAGATCATCCTCTCCTTCGAGCAGAAGATCGAGAAAAAGAAGCTGGAGGTAGAGTGCGAGCTTGATGACCGGCTGATCGTCATGGGCGACCGTGACCATCTGTACCGTGCGGTATACAATCTGGTGGACAATGCGGTGAAGTTCATCGACGAGGGCGGCAGGCTGACGCTCCGCGCCCATCCGGAGGGCGACTTCTGTGCGTTCTCTATCTCGAACACCGGCACAGGCATTTCCGCCGAGGATCTGCCGCACGTGTTCGACCGCTTCTACAAGGCGGATCGTTCGCGTTCGATGGACAAGACCGGCGCAGGCCTCGGTCTGTACATCGTCAAGAATATCATCAATCTGCACGGCGGAGAGATCTCCGTTCGCTCGGACGGCGGAGAGACCGAATTCGAGTTTACGCTTCCGCTCGCGAAGATATAAAAAAGACTGTCGCGAAACTGACGTTTCGCCGACAATCTGTGTTCTGACTACGCAGAACACGGACGTCCGAAAGTTCCCATGCGGAAACTTTCTTCCTCTAGAAGTAAAAAAACCGAGGCACAGGGCCCCGGTTTTTTTTGCGTTTGCAACGCAAACGCTTTTGAATGCGCGCTGGCGCGCGATTGCTGTTCTGGTGGGAAAACAGACTTTATCGACAAAACAAGGGCATGGACTTTGGTCCATGCCCTTGTTATATATTGTGCTTTTTACCAGCCGAAGCTCGAGAACGGGGAGGAGAAGCCGCCGAAGCTGCCGTAGCCATTGCCGTAATTGCCGTAATTGCCGTAATTGCCGTAATTATCGTTCTGGCTCTGGTTCTGCTGCTGCGTCTCAGCCGGATCGTCGCCCTCCAGATCGTGCGCATCAGTCAGCATAACGGTGATGTTCAGCGTCTTGCCGGTCGAGATGCGGTATACGCTCAGCGTCAGCTTGTCGCCCGCCTTCTTGCCTTCCTTGACCGTGTTCACGTCGTCCATGGTCGGGGTCGGGGTGCCGTCAACAGCGGTGATGACGTCGCCGACCTGCAAACCCTCGCTGGCTGCCTTTGCGCGGGAATCAATGGAATATACCTGCACGCCGGACACCTTGCCGTCCGCGGACTCGACGTTCTGACCGGTGATGCCGATGGACGGCCGGCCGGAAACGTAGCCGTTCTGGATGATCTCGTCGACGATATCCTTTGCGGTGTTGATCGGGATGGCGAAGCCCATGCCCTCAACGGTCGCGCTGCCGAAGGCGTTGCCGGACAGCTTGGCCGAGGTGATGCCGACGACCTGACCGTACTCGTTGATGAGTGCGCCGCCGGAGTTGCCGTTGTTGATGGAAGCGTCGGTCTGGATCAGGCTCATGACGCGGTCATTGACGGTAAGGTCGCGGTTGATCGCGGAGATGCGGCCGCCGGTGATGGTGTTCGCAAACTGAACGCCGCCGGGGGAGCCGATGGCGTAAGCATATTCGCCCGGCTCCAGCTGGTCGGAGTCGCCGAACTCTGCGGCGGTCAGCTCGGCAGAGGAGCTGACCTTGATAACGGCGAGGTCGGTCTGCTCGTCCGTGCCGACGATGGTCGCGTCGAGCGATGTGCCGTCATTCAGCTGGACGGATACCGACTGCGCGCCCTCGACAACGTGGTTGTTCGTGATGATGTAGCCGTCCTTGCTCATGATAACGCCCGAGCCGCTGCCCTGTCCTTCGCTCGTGGTCGAGATAACGGATACGACCGAGGGGCTGACCTTTTTGTAGATGTCCTCGCCGGACATGCCGTCAGAGGAGCTCGAGCTGCTGTCCGAGGGCTTGCTGTTGATCTGCATGGTCAGCGTGGAGCTGCTGTCGGTCGAGGCAGATGCGGAGCTGTCCGTCTGGCTGCTGCCGGTGACGAAATAGGTGGCTACCGCGCCGCCTGCGAACAGAAGGCAGGCCGCGGCGACGCTGCACAGGCCGATGACGAGCCTGCGGCCGCTTTTTCTGCTGCGGTGCGGCATTGCGCTCTGCTGATTCTGCTGATGCCATGCGTCACTGTACGGAATGCCGTTCTGCTGCTGCGGTGTCTGCTGAACCGGCGGCTGCTGGGAGGACTGGAACTGCTGTGCATTGCTGCGCTCACGCGGAGACTGATACTCCGGGTGCTGCACCGGCGTCTGGAACGGGGTGCGCGGCTCCTCGCCGGACTGTGGCTGCTGCGCCTGCGGCGTTTCGGTCTGCTGCGGCGCCGTTTCATTCGGCTGCTGTGCCTGCGGCTCGGCCGGGGTCTCGTTTACCGGCGTTTCCGCATTTTTATTTTCATTTTCAAATTTATTATTGAAGTCGTCCATTTGAATGGCCTCCTTATCGTTTACTGTCTCTATTGTAAATTTGCTGTGTGGCAGTTTGTTGAAAACAATGTGAACATACTTTGAACAATTGTTTATTATAGCACGCGCAGGTGCAGATGAAAAGGGCGCACCGAAGTGCGCCCCTAGACTGTCGAAGGAGGAAGGCGGCTATGCTACCGGAGCATTTCGCCCGCATAGGCAAGCCCTTGATGAATGTTGACGCCTGCGCTTTCGATCGCACCGGCGATGATGGCCGCCGCGATGATAATGGCGGCTGCAATGATGATTTTGCCGATCAGGTTTTGATATTCTTTCATTTTAGTTCCTCCCTCTGGTCTGGTATTCAGTTCAGCTCGTCGAGCGGCGTTAGCACGGCGTCCTTCGGCGGCGCGGAAACCGGTGCCGAGGATGGGGCGAGGCTGAGCGAGAGATCGAACGTGAGCGTGCCCTGATTGCGCAGATGGTTGGAGAGGGTCATTCTGCCGCTCGTGCCGGAGAGATCAAAGGTCAGGTGGGTGCGGTTGGCAACCGGGAACAGGCTGCCCTTGATGTCGAGGGTCAGATCGCCCGACGCCGCGCCGGTGGCAGTGTTGAGAGTATAGCTTCCGCTGACGCCGACCATATCATCCTCTTCGCCGCCGAGCAGAGATTTGACCGAGGGCTGCGCAGTACAGCGATCGCCCGAGTGCGTGAACACCGCATCGCCCAGTACAGCAGACAGGCTCTGCTGCCTGTCCTCGAGCGAGCTGTAAAAGCCGCTCCAGCCGCCGTATTCCTCCGCATACGCCTCGGCGGAGGCGAGCAGCGCAGCGCCGCAGGTGTTTGGGGTATCAGCGTTCCGGTACAGCGTCAAAAGATCGCCGAGCGCGGTCTTTTCGCTGAAATGCTCCTCATAATACCAGCCGTCCGTCTTTTTGTCCGTACCGCTGCTCGAGGTGAGTGCAGAGAACAGCAGCGGACTGCGCACATACAGCGTGTCCGTATCGGCGTTGTAGATCAGGTCGAACGCCGCGTTCCCGAGAGCGCTCTTATAATAGGAAAGCATGGACGCGGAGAAGAGCTGCGAGGTCGGGCCGTCCGCGCTGCTGATGAGGTCGGACGAGAGAAGGCCCGCGAGTGCGGAAAGATCGGCGGACGCAGAGAGCGAGGCGTTTTTTCCGTCCGAGACGAGCGTCATCGTGCCCGAAGCGCTGTATTTTTTGTCGCCGCTGATCGTGTCGAACGCGGTGCAGTCCAGCTTTGCGGTGAGCCCCATGCGCACGGCATCGGCGTTTTGCAGCCTGGGCACGGCGGCGAGCCAGCGGTTCGCGGTCGTAAAGCCGCTGTCGATGCTCCCGAGCAGCGCGTCCCGGTCATACAGCACCGCGCACTGTGCGCCGTCGTCCCATTCTACGGTCAGACCGAGGCTTTCCGCGAGAAAACGCACGGGGACGCAGGTGCGGCCGTCCTTTTCGATGGGCGAGGCGTCGAGCGGAACGGTTTTCAGCACCTTGCCGGTCACACTGTCGGAAACGGTGAGGGTGTCGCCGCTAATCGCGAAGCGGCAGACCGTGCCGTCAAGCGAAGCGGAAACCGTGCCGCTGTCGTAGCCGACCTCAGCGCCGAGCGCTTCCGCGACCGTGCGGAAGGGTACCATGGTGCGGCCGTTCTCGAAGAATGGCTGAACGTCGGGGAACGTGAGCGTTTTGCCGGAAAGCTGCACGCTGAGTGCGGGGACGGCGTACAAATCGTCCTGAAGCGTCATGTCGAGCGCTGTGCTGCGGTAGAAGGCCTCGCGGTCATCCCAGTAACCGCTGTCGAGCCATTCCTCGAGGTCGCTCTGCTCGGCGTCATGGAAGCGGAGCGCGACTGACGGGTCGCTATGTATCTCGTCAAGATGGCGGCGGTAGCAGTCGCTCGCCTGATCGTAGCTGAACTTGTCGAACCACCAGTCATAGGAGGAGGTGTACGCCTCCACGCTGTCGTAGCCGAACTGCTGGTACATGGGCGGTGCGGTGTCGAGCGCGAGCGCTGCGGGCAGCGAGGACACGGCAAGAGACGCCGCGAGAGCGGCAGTGAGCAGTCGTTTATGCTTCATAGAGATCCTCCTTTGTATGCAGGTGTGAATACTGCTTTATTTTTTTATTGTACTACATATGCCGCTGAACTGTCCATTGCCCTTTTGAACGGATTTCGGCGCGAAAAACCGTCATGATTTCCGGGGCGTCTGCGTAGCATGGAGAGAGGGAGGGGAGAGAAATGTTCATCACCATCACGCGCTCCATGCTGCGCCGTGTCGCGGCGGCAGCGGCGGCTTTTGCGGTCGTCGCGGCGCTTTTCATGATGTTCCCGCAGGGAAAGACCGAGCAGACCGCAGCGGCGGACGGAAACTGGGGACTGTCGTTCCGCGCGGAGGGGCAGCAGCCCGAAGGCAACGTCTCCGCCGGAGAGCTGCGGCAGTGGGATGCGTATTATGTGGGCGATCCGGCGGAAAAGGTTATTTATCTGACGTTTGACGCCGGATATGAGAACGGCTGCACAGCAGCGATTCTGGACGCGCTCAAAAAGCACAGCGCACCGGCCTGCTTTTTCGTCGTCGGCAACTATATTGATACCGCGCCCGAGCTCGTGCTCCGCATGGTGCAGGAGGGACACATCGTCGGCAATCACACGCTGCACCACCCGGATATGTCCGCGATACAGGACGAAGCGTCGTTTTCGGCGGAGCTTGACGGCCTTGCGGACAAATACCGGGAACTCACGGGCGAGGAGATGAAGAAATTCTACCGTCCGCCGCAGGGGAAATTCAGCGAGAGCAATCTCGCCATGGCGCAGAAGCTCGGCTACCGCACAATCTTCTGGTCACTCGCCTATGTGGACTGGTATACCGACGATCAGCCGACCGATGAGCAGGCGTTTTCCAAGCTCGTGCCGCGCATCCATCCGGGCGCGGTCGTGCTGCTGCACTCGACGAGCGCGACCAACGCGCGCATCCTCGATGAGCTGCTCGCAAAGTGGGAGGCGCTCGGCTACCGCTTCGCTTCGCTCGAGGAGCTCGCAGGCGAAAAGGCGGAATGAAGGTGCGTCACGAGTAGTCCTCGAGCAGCTGCGTCAGCTCGGTCTCGCTTTGCAGCGTGATGCCGCGGCGGAGCGCTTCCCGGTCGGCGCTCGGCAGCGTGCGCACATCGATCGCCGTCGTGAGGATGACCTCGCCGTTCTGCGAGATGGTCAGGTGCGTGCCGTCCGTACCGGCGACGAGCGAAGCGGCGTCTGCGGGAACGGCGGCAGGCGCACGGACGGCGCGCACGGCAAAGACGAGCATGACGGCGGCAAGGAGCAGAAAGATCAGGAGCGCGGCGGCGCGCTGCCGCGCCTGACGGCGTGCAAGCAGAAAAAATCCCTGTATCATTGACAAAACCTCCGTTACAGATGTAATTCCTAAAATAGACAAGAGAGAGACTGCGTGATTTGAGTATTCCCACAAAATTTTTGTCTATTCCGCGAAGTTCTGTAAAAATAATTTGGCATTTCGGCTCTTGTGTGTTATAATGGCATAGACCGCTATAATACTGTATTCCCGCTCTGTCCCGGCACAGGGACGAAAATGGGGATATTTCATTCTGCGGGCGTTTTTTCAGCCGTGCGGGAACAAAACGGGCGGTGAAAACGTCCGTACCTGTACAGGTAAATGACAGCTGCCCGTGCGCATTCTGCCGGGCATACCCTGCGGCCTTCGGCTGCCGGGCAAGGAGGATACCGAATTGTCAAAAAGAAAAAATGGATCGGTCATCGGACGGTTTTTCGGACGCCTGCTGCTGACGTTAGTGCTCGTCGGCGTGCTGTGCGGCTGCTTCTGCGGCATTGCATTTGCGTTCTATGTTCATACGAGCATCAACCCGTCCGCGAAGGAAACTGCTTCCGAAATCAGCAAGGGTCTCGGCCTGAACCTCAACTCGTTCATCTATACGACGGACGCGGAGACAGGCGAGGAGGCCGTTTATGAGACCATCAAGGGCCGCGAGAACCGCGAATGGGTCGACAGCGACAAAATTCCGGACAATCTCAAGAACGCCGTCGTCGCCATCGAGGACGAGCGCTTCTACAAGCATCACGGCGTAGACTGGTGGCGCACGCTCGGCGCGGTCAAGGGCTGGGTGCTCGGCGGCGACCAGTACGGCGGCTCGACGATCACGCAGCAGCTCATCAAAAACATCACTGAGGACAAGGATTACTCTATCAAGCGCAAGGTAAACGAGATTTTCCGTGCTTTTGCGCTCGAAAAGGAGATCGACGACAAGGACCGCATCCTCGTCATGTACCTCAACACCATCTACCTCGGCTACAACAGCTACGGCGTGCAGACCGCGGCGGACCGTTACTTCGGCAAGGATGTTTCGCAGCTCGATCTGGCGGAATGCGCCGTTCTGGCCGGACTGACCAACAATCCGTCCATCTACGACGTATACAACCATCCCGACAAGGTAAAATCGCGTCAGGAGACCATTCTGTCGCAGATGCTCGATCAGAAGATGATCACCGAGGACGAGTATAACGCAGCCGTTTCCGAGCAGTTGAACTACCGTCCCTACGAGGAATACCAGAAGGACGTCAAGTCTACCTACAGCTACTTCACCGATGAGGTCATCAAGGACGTCATAGGCGATCTGAAGGAGCAGAAGGGTTATTCCGAGCTGGTCGCAGAGAATATGGTATATTCCGGCGGCCTCAAGATTTATGCGACCATTGATACCAAGGTTCAGGATGCTCTGGACAGCGTATATACCGATGATTCCGCGTTCCCGAACACGGAAAAGTACGGCGAAGTGCCGGAAAGCGCCATGGTCATCACGGACAAGCAGGGCGATATCGTCGCGATCGCAGGCGGACGCGGCCAGAAAACGCTCAGCCGTTCGTTCTCCTTTGCGACCGATGCACGCCGCCAGCCGGGTTCCTCGTTCAAGCCGCTGGCAAGCTACGGCCCGGCGATGGATGCAGGCATCATCGTTCCGAGCACGACGATCTACGACCGCGCCTTCTCCGAGGGCGAGGACGGTATGCCGTGGCCGATGAACGACGGCAAGTACCCGACCGGCCGCTCCCTGACCATCAAGGAAGGCGTTACGCGCTCGCTCAACACCGTCTCGGTACAGGTGCTCAACGCACTGACACCGCAGGCTTCCTATGATTTCCTCACCAACCAGCTCGACATCAAGCTGGTCGGCAGCCGTACCAACGAGGACGGCACAGTCCAGTCGGATATTGCTCTGGCGCCTCTGGCGCTTGGCGCGCTGACCGACGGCGTGACGGTCCGCGAAATGGCCGGCGGCTACTCTACCTTCATCAACGACGGCGTGTTCGGCGGTACGCGCACCTATACGAAGGTGCTCGACAACGAGGGCAACACCGTTCTTGAAAACACTCCTCATACCGACAAGGGCTTTACCAACGTTCATACCGTATATGATATGCTCGACTGTCTGCAGAACGTTACCGCACACGGTACCGCCTACGGCATTCAGATCGACGGCGTGGAGACCGCGGGCAAGACCGGTACCACGAGCTCGAACACGGATATCTGGTTCTGCGGCGTAACGCCGGAATACTCTGCGGCGGTCTGGGTAGGCTATGAGCATAACTACCGTCTGGACGGCCTGTACGGCCGAAACGCGGCGGAGATCTGGCTCAAGGTCATGGAAAAGGTTCATGCCGACGACAGCGGTCTTGTCTTTGACTCGCATCCGCAGGATTTCGTCGAGGAGACCTACTGCATGGATACCGGCCTGTTGGCATCCGGCGCCTGCCGCGAGGCGGGACGTGCAGCGACCGGCCGCTTCTGGAAGGACAAGGTTCCGACGCAGACCTGCAGCCATGAAAACATCGAGGAGAAGTACGACTTCGAGACGAGCGGCATGGATGACTACTACGACGAGTATGACGACGAGGAAAGCGACGACAGCTCGAACACCGACAGCAGCACCGACTCGACCGATAACGGCGACAGCAGTTATGAAAACGGCGACAGCGGTGACGGCGGCGACAGCAGCGGCGGTGATGACGACGGCGGCAGCGGCGGTGATGACGACGGCGGCAACATTGCACCGACGCCCGATCCTGAACCGGCGCCCGATCCGTCAGAGGGAGACCCGGAGAGCTGATCTTCGGTATGCCGGACAGACCGGCACAGAAAAGTAAATACAGACGGGCGGAGGGCCGCGAATGCAGCTCTCCTCCCGAAAAACGTTCAGTGCTGCACAAGGCCGCACAGACCGGGGCGTTAGCGGTGCCTTGAACCTGCAATCCGCTTCAGCAGGGGTCGTGCAGACAAAGAGGGTCGCATATGCGGCGAGGCAGCCACTCACAGGACGATGAGAGACCGGTACTGCGCAACGGAGGACTGTGAACCATGTCAGGCGGGGAACCGAGCAGCATTAAGCAGAAACCATCGTGTGCCGCAGAGCTGCCGATCTTGAGTCCGAAATGCGGAAAGGCAGCCGGGTGTGTGTTTTCGAATTGCCTGCGTGCGGTCTTGTGGAGCACTGAACGAAAGTATAGGGGACTTCAAAAGTCCCCTATATACAAATCACCCGGCAAAGCTGGGCGATTTGCTGCATCGCTCCGCGATGCAGTTTTATGCCGCGTCGGAGACGCGGTTCTTATCAACCTTGAATGAACCGGAGGTTGAACTGTGCGGACAAAGTTCGCGAGAGAACGCTTTGAGGCGGGCTTACGCCCGTCTCTTTTTTATGAGAGGAACTGCGGAGGGAGGGTTTCGCTTTGTATCAGGCTTTATACCGCAAATGGCGGCCGCAGACCTTTGCGGACGTGATCGGACAGCAGCATATTACCGACACGCTGCGCGCTCAGCTTCAGAGCGGCAGACTCAGCCATGCGTATCTGTTCACCGGTACGCGCGGCACGGGCAAGACGACCTGCGCGAAAATTCTCGCCCGGGCGGTCAACTGCGAGCATCCGGTGAACGGCGACCCGTGCAACGAATGCGCCGCGTGCCGCGGCATTCTGGACGGCTCGGTGCTCGACGTGACCGAGATCGACGCGGCGTCCAACAATGGCGTCGACAATATCCGCGACCTGCGCGACGAGACGCGCTATACGCCCGCGCAGGTCAAAAAGCGCGTGTTCATCATCGACGAGGTGCATATGCTCTCGATCGGCGCGTTCAACGCGCTGCTGAAAACGCTCGAGGAGCCGCCCGAGCACGTGCTGTTCATCCTCGCCACGACCGAGCTGCACAAGGTCCCGGCAACCATTCTTTCGCGCTGTCAGCGCTTCGACTTTCGCCGCATCGGTGCGGAGGACATCGCGCGGCGTCTGCTCGACGTCGCGGCAGGCGAAGGTATCGAGCTGACCGAGGGGGCGGCGCGGCTGATCGCCCGCCTCGCAGACGGCGCGATGCGCGACGCGCTGTCCATGCTCGACCGCGCAGCGGCGGCCGGCGCCGTCGACGAGGAGACGGTCACGGCGGCGCTCGGCGTGATGGGGCAGGACGACGGCGTTCATCTTGCGGAGCACTTCAAGACAGGCGATCTCGCGGCGGCGGTGACGCTGCTGGAGGAATACTACAGCGCAGGCCGCGACCTTGCGGCGGTATTTGACCAGATGCTCGGCCTGATACGCGACGCGCTGCTCGTCAAGACAAGCAGAACTGATGTTTCCGCGCTAATCTCGCCGGCGTATACGGTGAAAACGCTTCAGGGACTGTGCGACGGCCTTGCGGCCTCGACGCTTATCGCGTGGAGCCGCATCATCGGCGACTCGCTCGACCGGATGCGCTCGGCGGCGAACCGCCGCGTAGAGGCCGAGCTGTGCGCCGTGCGGCTGTGCAGTCTGGGCGCGGAGAATTATGATACCCTCGGCGGCCGCGTCGAGGCGCTCGAGGAAAAGCTCAAAAACGGCGTGCCGGTGCAGGTCGTGCAGACGCCGCAGAGCGGCGGCATGGCGCCCCCGCCGCCGGGAGATGAGGACGCACCCCCGCCGCCGGGCGACGAGGACGCGCCGCCGCTGATCGACGGGGAGCCGGCACCGCAGGCGAAGCCGGGCAAACCGGCCGGCCCGACGCTGACGCTCTGGCCGCAGTGGGCGCGGCTGCTGGACGCCCTGATGGGCAAGATCAACGTCGGCGCACTGACGAACATCAAGCTCGGCGCGAAGGGCGCGCTCGAGGACGGCGCGCTCGTCATCCTCTGCGAGGACAGAATGACTTATATCCTCGCGCAAAAGGATGAGACGCTCGCGGTCATTCGGGAACAGGCGGCGAAGCTGAACGGCGGCCCCATCAAGGTCCGCGTGCGTGAGGCGGGAGACGAGATCATACAGGAAAAAAACGACATGGTAGAGGAACTCATCGACCATGCGAAGAATTTAGACGTTGACATAAAGACACTTTAAGGAGGACACTTAAAATGGCAAAGGGTAAGAATTTCGGCGGCTTCGGCGGCGGCATGAACATGCAGGCAATGATGAAGCAGGCGCAGAAGATGCAGGAGAATATGCTCAAGGCACAGGAGGAGATCGCCGTTATGGAGACCACCGGCACGGCGGGCGGCGGCATGGTGACCGCAGTCGTTACCGGCACCTCCACGCTCAAGAGCATCGAGATCAAGCCGGATGTTGTCGATCCGGACGACATCGATATGCTTCAGGATCTCGTTGTCGCGGCGGTCAACGAGGCGCTCAAGGCGGCGACCGAGAAGTCGCAGAGCCAGATGTCCGCACTGACGGGCGGCCTCGGCGGCGGTCTGGGCGGCCTGCTGTAATGGATTACTTCGCACCACCGGTCGAGCGGCTGATCGAGGAGTTCGCCAGGCTGCCCGGCATCGGCCAGAAGAGCGCACAGCGTCTGGCGTTCCATGTGCTCGATATGCCAAAGGAGGACGCGGAGCGCTTCGCGAGCGCCATCCGCGAGGCGAAGGAAAAGACCTTCACCTGCAAACGCTGTCAGAACCTCACGGACAGTGAGGAGTGCCCGATCTGCGCGGACAAGTCGCGCGACCAGAAGACCATCTGCGTCGTGGCAGACCCGCGCGACGTGATCGCCTTCGAGCGCACGAAGGAATACCGCGGCCTGTACCATGTGCTGCACGGCACGCTCTCGCCGATGGGTCATGTCGGCCCGGACGATATCCGCATTCGCGAGCTGGTGCAGCGCATCGCCGACGAGGACACCCGGGAGGTCATCCTCGCGACCAATCCGGACACCGAGGGCGAAGCGACCGCGATGTATATCTCGCGCCTGCTCCAGCCGTTCGACATTAAAATCACGCGCCTTGCCTACGGCATTCCGGTCGGCGGACATCTCGAGTTTGTCGATGAGGTCACGCTCACCCGCGCTCTCGAGGGCCGCCGGGAGCTGTAAGCGGCTCTCAATCTTGCTGTATATTGTGTAATAATATTATAAAATGACCAGCTTTGCCGGTCATTTTATACCTCGACTCAGCGCCCTTGGGGCGCGTCCGGGGGTATCAAAATTCGGTTTCTGCGGAACCGGATTTTGTAGATAGGGGGTATTGGATACCCCCTATCGCGCGCGAGGAGCGCAAAAAAAACAGGAACAGCCGGGCTTTCGCCCAGCCGCTCCCGCAATAAAAGGTAGGATAGAGAGTAGAAAGCAAGAACATGTGGGGGGATCTTACGCTTTCCACATTTTTTATGATACGGAACAATTGTGTACATTCTGTGAACATTTCGCTGAAATTTATATTTGGGAGGAAAAAAGCCTGTGGCTGATCTGAAGAAAGAAATTGAAAATCGCCGCACATTTGCGATCATTTCGCATCCTGACGCCGGTAAAACGACCATAACCGAGAAATTCCTGCTGTACGGCGGAGCGATTCAGGAGGCCGGCATGGTCAAGGGCAAGAAGAACAGCCGCCATGCGGTTTCCGACTGGATGGAGATCGAGAAGCAGCGCGGTATTTCGGTCACATCCTCCGTCCTTCAGTTCCGCTACGAGGGCAAGTGCATCAACATTCTGGATACTCCGGGCCATCAGGACTTCTCCGAGGATACCTACCGCACGCTGATGGCGGCGGACGCCGCCGTCATGGTCATCGACGCATCCAAGGGCGTCGAGGCGCAGACGCGCAAGCTGTTCAAGGTCTGCGCGATGCGCGGCGTGCCGATCTTCACCTTCATCAACAAGATGGACCGCGAGGCGCGCGACCCGTACGAGCTGCTTGAGGACATCGAAAACGAGCTCGGCATCGGCACCTATGCCGTAAACTGGCCGATCGGCTCGGGCAAGCGCTTCAAGGGCGTATACGACCGCATGGACGATGAGGTCATCGCCTTCGAGGGCGCGGACTTCCGCCACGAGGTCAAGGCGCAGCGCATGTCGATCGACGACCCCATTCTGGAGGGTCTGCTGCCCGAGGACCAGTACCAGACGCTCATTGACGATGTGGAGCTGCTTTCCGGCGCGGGCGACGAGTTCGACCTCAAGGCCGTGCACGAGGGCAGGCTTTCGCCGGTATTCTTCGGCTCCGCTCTGACCAACTTCGGCGTCGAGCCGTTCCTGAAGAAGTTCCTTCAGATGACGCCGCCGCCGACTGCACGCACCGCAGACATCGGCGTGATCGACCCGTTCGACCCGCATTTCTCCGCGTTCGTGTTCAAGATCCAGGCGAACATGAACAAGGCGCACCGCGACCGCGTCGCATTCATGCGCATCTGCTCGGGCAAGTTCGAGCGCGGTCAGGACGTTCTCCACGTTCAGTCCGGCAAGAAAATGTCGCTCGCCGCACCGCAGCAGCTGATGGCGCAGGACCGCTCGATCGTAGATGAGGCCTACGCAGGCGACATCATCGGTATTTTTGACCCGGGCGTGTTCTCCATCGGCGATACCGTGTGCGACCCCAAGCACAAGTGCGTGTTCTCCGGCATCCCGACCTTCGCGCCCGAGCTGTTCGCCGTCGTTCGCCAGAAGGACACCCTCAAGCGCAAGCAGTTCGTCAAGGGCGTGGAGCAGATCGCACAGGAGGGCGCGATTCAGATCTTCCGCGAGCCGAATGCCGGCATGGAGTCGGTCATCGTCGGCGTTGTCGGCGTGCTCCAGTTCGAGGTGCTCGAGTATCGTCTGAAGAACGAGTACAACGTCGAGATCATCCGCGAGAACCTGCCGTATGAGCATGTCCGTTGGGTCGAGAACGACGAGGAGGACTTTGACGTCAAGCGCCTCCAGCTGACGAGCGACACCAAGATCGTCGAGGACCTCAAGGGCAACACGCTCCTGCTGTTCACCTCGCCGTGGAACATCACCTACGCGACCGACCACAATGAGGGCCTGCGTCTGGCGGAGTTCTCGGAAAACGCTTAAAGAACTGTCGGCGGAACCACGGTTCCGCCGACAAGCTGTGTTCTGACAGCGCTTCGCGCCGCAGAACACGGACGTCCGAAAGTTCCTATTCAGAAACTTTCTCCCTCTTAAAGTCAAAAAACCGAGGTACACGCCCCCGGTTTTTTTGGAATTTGCTTTGCAAATTCTATTTCATACGCACTGCCGCGCGGTATGTGTTTTTATTAAATTTTATCTACAAGCCTTTTACAGCCGCTTCGACTTTTTTCGGTCGGGGCGGCTTTTTTCATGCGCCCAGCCGGGTGAGTTCGGTGCCGGGATAGTAGTGCGCGAGGATCTCGCGGTAGTCCGCGCCGTTTTCGGCCATGTATTTCGCGCCGTACTGCGACAGACCGACGCCGTGGCCGTAGCCGATGGTGTGGAAGGTAAGCGAGTCATCGGCGGTCGTGACCGTGAAATTGGTCGAGCGCAGGCCGAACAGCTCGCGCACCGCCGTACCCTCGACCGTGACGCCGCCGAGCTTTACGGTTTTGATGCCGCCGGCGTCCGAGCGGACCGAGGCCTTGAACCAGGCGGAGGGCGGGCCGGAAAGATCGGCGGCAGGGAAGGCGGAGCCGGCCTTTTCGCGGAAATCGTCTGCTGAAACAGTGACAGCGCTCTCGTAGCCGTCAAAAGCCGTGCCGCCGGGACTGACCACGCTTTGCAGGTAGGGGACATCCTCACCCCAGACATCGGCGGCGGACTCGGTGCGCGGGCCGCTGACACAGTGAAATACCGCCGCGATGGGAGCGCCCTCGCTCGTCAGGATTTCGCCTTCGGTGTCGCGGACGGCCGCATGGATGGCGGAGATTTCATCCGTGCCGAATACGGAGACTGCGGGACTGCGGTAGGCGGCGCAGTGGCGGTAATCGTCACACAGATCGGCCTCGGGATGGGCGTCCGGGCGTCCGCGGGACAGCTTGCACAGCGCATAGGTTCGTGCGGCGACCGCCTGCGCGCGCAGCGCCTCACGCGGAAAATCTGCCGGGATCTCCGCGGCGGTGACGCCCTCTACATAGCTTTCGAGCGTAAGCTCGGTCGGTTTGCCGTCAATCTGCACAGTCACCGTTTTGTTTTCGGAAACGGTTGGCGTTTCGGCGGCGCCTTCGGCAGATTCATGTGAAATATCCTGCGGCCAGAGCACGGGCAGCAGGAAAAGCGCCGCCACGAGCAGCACGGCGGTAAACAGCAGTCGGCGCACAGGTCTCATCTCCCTTCGTTTCTCTGGGACAGTATATGCAATGAGTCCGAAAAACAGGACATAAGCCTGCTATTTTCTATTGACATTGCTTCTGATTTGAAGTATTATGGAAATAAGAGAAACGAACAAATGTTCGATAAACGAAAGTGCGAACGGGAGGTACAACATGGAACTCTGCAAAATGGCTCAGGAATACCGCCGCAACACGGCGCTGCTCGAACTGCGCAAGAAACAGCTTCTGGCGGCAAAGCGTCACGCGAAGCAGTACGAGGTGAAATACAGGCTGATGCGGCGCATACGCATGCTGAACGAAATGATAAACGAGAGCCGTCTGGCGGCGTTCGAAATGGAGAATTATTATGAAAAGGAGGGGGAGTATGTCGGGCGAACGGCAGTATGACCGCTGTGCATATGAAAGCTATATCCGCGATCTCGGGGAGGAGAACAGCACGCTGCGCGCGGCATTCCGGACGGCATTTTTCGAGGCGATGCGCAGCGAGCTGACCGCGCGGCAGTACGAGGTGCTGCGGCTGGAGACGGTCGAGGGGATGAACGGCAAGGAGGTCGCGGCGCGTCTTGGCATCACGCAGTCTGCGGTTTCGCGGCACAAGTCGCGCGGCATGAAGCGGCTTCGGTCGCTGCGCTCGTATAATCTCGAGCTGCTCTAAGGGGGACGCGGTCCCCCTTCGATCCGCCCCCGGTTCATGACGAAACCGGCGGCGATAACCCCCTCTCGTCCGCACAGCGGACGAGGCCGCGCCGCCGCGGCTCGGGCAGAGGTACGAAAGTCAGGTTCACGCCCCGACTTTCTTGGAGATTTTTACGCGGCACTCTGCGGAGCGCCTGTCCTGCCTGTTTTGCCGAAGGCAAAATGCGGCAGGAGAAAGCGCGCAAAGCGCGCAAAAGGCACGCCGACGGCGTGCCTTTTATTTGATAGCTTTCGGACGTCCGTGTTCTGCGAAGTCAGAACACAGCTTGTCGGAAAAACGAAGTTTTTCGACTGCTTAAAAGAAAAACGCGA
>ENA-UEQP01000624-UEQP01000624.1-human-gut-metagenome-genome-assembly--contig:-NODE-624-length-38572-cov-4.073490_pt1 | contig 38572 bp, 51 predicted proteins | sample MGYA00242951_ERZ507951 | MGnify/ENA primary metagenome ERZ507951 (study PRJEB26167, sample SAMN06115539) | human gut metagenome | host: Homo sapiens | place: China:Shanxi | collected 2015-11-18...
GATATCAGCCCCTTTGCGATTCTGACACTCGCTAAGTTCTATGGTGTATCTACGGACTACCTGCTGGGTCTGACAGAAAATAAAAATCACCCAAACACAGAGCTAAACGCTCTGCATTTGAGTGATGATGCAATTACTGTATTAACTTCAACCACTGGTTGCTTTCTGAAATGATCTGCCACAAAGACTTTCATCGCATGATGCTAGATGCAGAAATTTATGTTGACCGCATTGCGGATATGCGGACCACCAACATGAATGCCGCTATGGAAGCTGTCCGGCAATCTGTGATTAAGAAAAAAGGAAACGGAAGTAATATTGCGCTAATAATAAAACTGCATCTTCCATCTTGTACTGGGATGAAAATTGCAGCGGATTTTTGGGCTTGACTATTATCAAGAACAGAAAGTAATGATAGCGTATAATCAAGTTCGCAAAAGCAAACAGAAAATAGACAAGCCATCAGGGCTCCTGTAAAATGATAGTTGTCGAAAAAATCATCATATAAAGGAGAGATCCTAATGGCTCACAAAAAGAATACCACAAATCTGACAGAATTGCTACTGCAATGTGTGACGCAGCCGGATTCGATGCTGAGTATGCTGGAATGGCTGTGCACAGAGCTGATGCGCGGGTCAAAGCTAAAAATGCTGGTGCCTCTGGCACTCATTTCTACGGCCTTGATACCGCGCGGTATCTCTGTGTCATACACTCGTATCGCCTTGCCGTAGGTATCCCGCACAAACCGGCTGATCTCCTTAGAGAAGTTCGTCCGGCTGCTGCCAGCCAAGCATTTCGGTCAGGTTTGCCTGACTGTCCGCGTCAATGAGCAGGACACGTTTGCCTTGCCGCGTAAGTCCCGCACCCAGATGGTATTTTCTCCTTAAAATTATAGATTTTCAGAACTTTTAATGGAACTAAAAAAATTCAGAAATGGCCTGTCCCATCAGGTTTTGTCATGCGGATTGTTTTTACATGGTCGTACCTTCTGCGGCCATATCTTCGAACAAATCGGTGATGGGGTCGCCCTTGGACTGGAAGGTTGCAGCCGACCACGGGATACCGGCGGCAGGCTGCGGATAAATACCGGTTGTATGATCGACAAAGTAGGCATCGAAGCCGCCTTCGCGGATTTGTTCCGGCGTAAGATTACGAGTAAGCTGATAAAGAATGCTGGAAATCATCTCCATGTGTGCAAGTTCACCCGTACATTGATGTTATCGGTGAGGGCTTGAAGAAGTGACGACCGGGTGCAGGGTTATTGAGAGGTCGCTTTCGGGGTTCCATCTGGTTCTTTTTCTTTTGTGATAGTCGATATGGTCGATGACCTTCTTGAGCAGGCGGTTTCGATCTTCGGCGGACATATCTTTTTTGTACGCCTCGAGGACTTGGCGTGCGGCGGGGGCGAGGTTGTTCTGCGCTTCGGCTTCTTGTTTCTTGTTTCTGATTGCCGCCTCGAGTTCTGTTTTCTGCTGCTCGATCTTCACGCGCTCGGCGGTGAGTTCTGCCTGGCGCGCGAGGAAGATCTCCCGTGTATATGTGCCGTCCTCGACGAGCTCAAACGTTCGGCGCTGACGCGCTTCGAGGTCCTTCAGCTTTTTAGCGCATTCTTCGAGTGCTGCATATTCCACGGAAACATCTGTTTTTGCAGGCTTTCCGGCTTCGAGCTTAGCGAGAAATACGCGCAGAGAATCAATAACCATATCCTCGAGCTCGTCTGCGTTGTGCGCAACGGTCGGACAGCCGCGCGTCGGACAAAGGATTTGCGTCTGACTTCCTCTGCCGATTTGCGGACGGCGCTGCATGTTCTTGCCGCAGCAGTCACAGACAAGCAGACCGGCGAGTGGGTTGCTCTGCCTGCGACCTGCCGGCACTCTTGCTTCACGGTTTTTACCGATGCGTGCCTGCGCTTTATCCCAGGTCTCGCGCGAGATGATTGGTTCGTGCATCCCGGGGTACAGCTCGCATTTCTGGCGCGGACGTATCAGTTTCACCTCGCCGTCTTTTACGACCTTCCTTCCGGGGCGGCGGCCTGCCGGGATCATGCCGATATAGTGGGGGTTTTGAATTATACCGGGGATCGTGGCAGATGTCCATTTTTCACCCTTTGGAGCCGGAATGTGCAGCTCGTTCAGGCGTTTTTCAATTCTGCAATATCCGAGACCGGAGTTATAAAGATCAAAGATCATGCGCACGATTTCGGCTCGCTCTGGCACGATACGCAGAGACCAGCCGCGGCCGTCCAGCTTAAAACGCTCGTAGCCATAGGGCGCGACGTTGCCGATAAAGCGTCCTTCACGCTTGGCTGCATTCATGCCGGCGGTCATACGGCGGCGGATCATGCGGTACTCCTGACGCGACATGAACAGGCCGAATTCCATCCATTCCTCGTCCGCTTCCTGCGTGGGGTCGTAGGTCTTGGACGGGGTGACGATCAGTGTGCCCGAGAGTTTAAACGCCTGGGCGACAATGCCTTGATCTATCGTATCGCCGCGCGCCAGACGCGAGGTCTCGGTGACGAGCACGCCCTTCCAGCGGCCGTCCTCCTCCTCGGAGAGCAGCTGCTGCATGACGGGTCGGTTCGCGATGCGCTCGCCGCTGACGATTTCGCGGTATATCGCGCCGATGGGCAGGGCGCGGGACTTGGCAAGCTCCATCAGAATGTGCTCGTGCCGGGCGAGGGTATCGCCCTCGCCGTGCGCCTCGGCTTCAAGGTCCGCGCGGGATTTGCGGAGATAGAGGGCGTATTCGGTTTGCATGGAGTTACCTCCTTTTATTTTCCTTTTATGATGGCAATGATAAGTGCAATAATGGAAATGCCGGCGATAACGCAGACGAACGGAAATACGACTGCATCCGTTTCGCCTATTTTCCATTCCGGCAGGGTGAATTTCTTCTTTGTTTCGATTTTTCCGTTGATCGGCTGCGATTCGCCGGACGTGTAGATCTCGGTGGTCGCCGTATCATTAAAAAAAGGTGCGGAATCACTCGCGGCGTAGCCGTCGCGGTATCCCTCATCATAACCATCCTGACGGCCTTCGTCCGATCCGCTTTCCCTGCCTTCGGCGAGGCCTTGCTCGTAGCCCTCATCGTAGCCCTCATCGTAGCCCTCGCTGTAAGCACTGCTGCTATAGGTAGAGTCGCTTGAATATTCGATCGCGGATGCATAGCCGTTTGCCCAGGCTTCACGCTTTGAGTCAAAATCGGTTTCGGCTTCCGGGCCGTAGTCATATTCGTATTCGTCATCGGTTTCTAACTCCTGTGCTTCCGGCTGTTCGTAGGGGCATATGCCGTTTTCGTGCTGATGGGCCGGATAGCCGTGGTGGTAGTGATACTCGCCGGTTGAGTTGTCCCAGTGGCCGCCGGCGGCGTCGGTGCGGCCGGGGTGGGCCGAGGCGAGCGGCGTCAACAGGGACAGGAGCGCCAGGGCGGTAATGATCTTCTTTCTCATATTGCAAATCCCCTCAACTTTTGGTAAAATAGTGTCGAGGGGATCTGCTCTTGACGGGGCGGGTTTCCAACCAAGCCGTTACCGGGAGGACTCCGGTAGCGGCTTTTTCTTATGCCTGTTTATCCATGACAGGCTCATCACGTTTTTTATATCGAGGGTTTCCTTCCAGGTCTGCGATGTACTCGCGGGCTTTTTCTTTGCCTTCATCGTTGAGAGCACGGTAAGCTTCGATTAGAGTATGATCATCGTCTGCGAGCGCTTGCACGAGTTCCGGTCGTCCATCCAAGAGCCATCGCAAGCCTAAGCGGATGAGTTCAACAGTTGCACTTGAACGGGTTTTGTAACGATTTTCATATTGAAAATCTTCGATTTCCCGCAGAAGTTCATTATCTACTGACACCGTATACCTTGGGCGGTTTGTTGACATGAGTTCACCTCCTTCCAGTTTATTTTATTATACACCATTGGTTCACTGGTGTAAATATTTTTCGAAAATCATCTTGACAAAGCAAAAGTGAACCACTATAATACAATAAAAGAGAACCAGTGAACCGCTTAACTTGAAAGGAGTGAACCAATCGTGAAACGATTGTCTGTTAGTCTGCCGCCTGAGATCGAAAAGACGGTCATTGATTTGCGCAAGACGGATGAATTTTGCATGTGTTCCCGCGCAGATATTCTGCGAAAACTGATGATTATGGGTGCAGAGCAGTTGCGTACCGAACAGAGGGGGCAGAAAGACAAGGAGTTGAGCCCTCATGAAAGACATCAAGTATGAGGTTTGGATCCTCGAAGAGCGGTGGCACCAGAAGCTGTGCGTGTCGCGCGAGGAGGCCATGATGTATGTCGAGGAGGCATTTGACACGGCGAAGAAGATTGAGGTGGTGAAGAAGTGAGCGTCAAACCCTACAACGAATATCTCGCCATGACGGCAGAGCAGATCATGGCGGATCCGGAAGCGCCGGAAAGTCTGGTCATTGCCGCGCGCATTGAGCTTGAGAAGGCAAAAATGCTCGGACAGGCAACGGACGAGCAGGAATGACATAATATCTATGAGGGAGGCGAATGCAATGGCTATCGTTGCTGAGTACAAATATCCGCACGGCGTCGTGCGGATCGACGACGACTGCTATCGCGGCGTCTCGGATGAAGAAATGCAGGAACGCATTCGGCGCCTGCAAGAGCTCGCGTGGGAGCTCCGCACGAAGAGGGAGGTAAACAGAAATGGGAAAGAAAACGTATAAGTTCGCGGCGGCGATGGGCGCGGTATCGGTCGCACTGGCGGCGGCGTTCGGCATTACCGGCGCGGCGCCGGCTTCGGTCGCTGTCAGCTGTGCGCTGCTCGGCTGCGCTGCCTACTGCACCGCGATGCACGCGCTGCTGTCACTCTACCGCGACTACCGCACGGCCGCAAAGGCGGAAAAGCGCAGCGCCTGGAAGCGTGACTTCTTCCGCCAGATCAGCCGATGAGCCGGAGACTTTCAAGCCGCGAGCGGTACTGGCAGAGAAAGCGCGCGATGGAGTCTGCCTGCCAATGGGCGGACTTCTACGGCCGACAGAAAAAAACGCGAGGAGCGTGCGCAGTATGAGCGCACACTCCGCCTGCTGCACGAACGGCTCGCGGCGAGAAGGGCGGAAAAGACGGATGATTAGCTTTTCGGGGCTCGAGATCAAGCCCTACAGCCAGCTCACCGATCTGCCGCGCGTCAAGATCGACCGCGTGCGCGTCGAGGTGCAGCGGACGCTGTTCGGCGAGGTGGAGTATCACCTCGTCGGGACGATGGGTGACGAGGGGCGCGCGTATCCGGTCTGCGCGCCGATGAAAGACCTTCCGGACGTCTGGGAGGCGAAAAAGGAAATTGAGGCGCGCATTTACAGGGCGCGCACGGAGGAGATGTACAATGGTAATCGACGTTAAAACGGTTTACCGTCATCCGAAGGGGCGGTTTGAGGTCCGGGAGACCACGCACCATGCTTTCGGAAATACATACACTGTCCGCGAGGCGTTTCTCACGCCGGACGAGGACCGGCGGCGCCTGCCGGAGGCGATGCGCATCCGGCAGAGCGCGGAGACAGAGGACAAGCCCGAAATCCACTTTGTCCCGGTTTCAGAGTGTGAGGCGAAGGGGTTCGCGGAGTTGTACCGCGACAATGTCACGATCGAAGAGATCGCGCGCCACTTTCACCGCACACAGGAGACCGTGCGCAGCCATCTGCGCCGGCTCGGCGTGATCAAGACGCGCAAGTCCGGTTTCTGGAAAATCGCGGAGATCAGGGAAGCCAAGGACATGGTTAAAAACGGCTATTCGCTTTCTGAGATCGCGCGGAAGTTCAATCGCACGGAAAGCTCGGTTCAGAGCTGCATGTATTCAAGGAGGTGGGCTCAGGCGTGAGCGTCGAGAAGATCAGAAAGGCCGTCGAGGCCGCTGACGGCAACGCACGGCAGATCGGCGAGGTTGTGCTGATGATCGCGCAGGAGAACCCGCACGCCGCCGAGGTGATTGCGGACTGGCTGCGCAAGGAAGGGGATCGTCTGGCATGAAGAAGAAAGGCAAGGGCAAGCCGCGGGGCATGAATTACGCCGATGTGCTCAGGGCGCGGCGGGATCGCTTGCAGCTGGCGATGGATGAGGCGGCGCTTTTGAACGTCGAGCAGAGCATGCAGCGGTATCTCTGGCTGATGGCGGTCAGCCTGCACGACGCTTACGGCTTCGGTCCGGAGCGCCTGCAGAAGTTTTTCGAGGCGTTTCAGGAGAACTCGGACGAGCTTGCGAAAATGCGGGCAGAGGTAGACGATGATTACGCCTTTGAAAAGCTGCGGCTGCGGGCGGAGGACGTCAGTCGGATGGATATTCGCTATTACGGGAAACTCAAGATTGATTAGGAGGAACTGACGCATGAATGCAAAGAGAGCGGCAAAGCTGATGCAGATCGCGGGCTATTACGGCGAGGAAAAGCAAGTCTGCAAGCTGATGGAAGAACTGGGTGAGGCTACGAGCGCGGCAAGTGAGGTGCTGATGCTTCTCAGCTACCACGAGCAGGGCGGCATGAAACGCGACTTGACCGCCAGGCTGGAACACCTTGCCGGAGAACTGGCCGATGTTGTGAACGTGACCGAGCAGGTCATCCAGATGTTTGGACTGGAAACCGATTTTAAGGTGGCGCGGCACGCCGGCATCCAGAAAACACTCAAGCGGATTCGGGAGGAGGAACAGGTAAATGAGACATGAGATGAGCCTGCGCGGCGGAATTTTCAATGATGCGGTCGATTTGTTCGATACGAAGCTGCGTGATGTTCTGAATACCCTGCTGCGGCAGGGCTTGAGCGAGGGCAGTGTAACACTCAAAGTTAATGTGGAGCTTTGGAACGTGGGAGAGCAAGACGAGAACGGTATCTATCACGAAACCAACAAGACCCATTTTGATTACAATGTTACCTCAGCTATTACGCAGAAAAACAAGTCTAACGGCGAGGTCAAGGAGATGCTCAAGCTGCGCTGCGTGGACGGTCAGCTCGAACTGCGCGATCTTGACGAGTACACGCTGTTTGATATTGTGGAGGGTTGTGTTCAGGATGGAGCGCAGCCCGACAGAGACGGCACACCTGGTTGATTCCCATTACAGCCGGAGCTTCGGCAGACCGCCGGATAATGAAATGCGTGAGTTTATCCGGAATGCTGCTGAGAACGGTCTGACGGCGGACGAGCTGATCAACTGCATGACGGCGGCTGTGGTTACTTACGGCTTCGGCGCGTATGAGCGCGATTATCGAAAGGTTTTCGTGGCTGAGGCGCGGAAGGTTTGGAAGATGAAAAACGGAAAAGAGAAAGCCAGCCCGTGAAGGGCTGGCTTGATCTGGCTTTACATTTTATATGTTGCGGCGCAGATGCAGGAGTCGGCCGCCGGAATGAAAATGAATTACCCTTAGAGCCGCCAGAGCCGCGTGCAGAGCGTTTCGAGCGGGACGAGGATGAAGTTTATCAGGAATATAAAGACGCGCGGTTGGAGCGCGTTGTGGTGGAGATTTTGGAGGTGGAGGAATGAAAGAACTGAAATGCGAGCTGTTCAACGACAATTTCCAGAATTACAAGCGGTACGGCATCCCGAAAGCGCAGCTTGTTATTGCGGATATTCCGTATAACATCGGCGCGGACGCTTACGGGAGCAACCCGATGTGGTATGTCGGCGGAGATAACAAGAACGGCGAGAGCAAGAAGGCAAAGAGCAGTTTCTTTCGGACAGACGGTTATTTCAAGATTGCGGAGTATATGCACTTCTGCAATCGGCTTTTGAAGAAAGAACCGAAGGAAAAGAACGCCGCACCGGCGATGATTGTATTTTGCGCGTTCGACCAGATGCAGACGGTGATGGAGTACGGCAGGCGGTACGGGTTCAAGAACAGCTACCCGCTGTTTTTCACAAAAAACTACTCGGCACAGGTGCTTAAAGCCAATATGCGCATTGTAGGTGCAACCGAATTTGCGGTTGTACTGTATCGCGACAAGCTGCCGAAGTTTAACAACGGCAGGCAGTACGACGAGGACGGCAAGGTCATTCGCGGAAGCGGAAAGATGGTGTTCGACCATATCGACTGGGAACGGGACGGCAGAGAGATTCCTAAACTGCACCCGACGCAGAAGCCGGTGAAGGTGCTGAAAAAGCTGATTGAGATTTTCACAGACCCGGGCGACACGGTAATTGACCCATGCGCCGGAAGCGGTTCGACGCTGAGAGCGGCGCGGGAACTGGGAAGAAACAGCTATGGGTTTGAACTGGATAAGCAGTTTTACCGGCTTGCCAAAGATGAAATGCTGAAAGAGCCGGAAACGGTGCAGATTGGGATGGAAGGTGTGGTGTAAATGAAAGTCTTAGTTGCCTGTGAGGAATCACAGACGGTTTGCAAGACGTTTCCGGGCATTGCTCGAGCGATGGCGGAACAGTGGGGAGGTTTGGACGATGGTTGACGAAGCAGTTTTGAACGCTGCGCCGGAGAACGAGCTTATCCGAAATACGATGAAGAAGGCGGATTTGCTGCTGAACAGCTACAAGAACCCTGTTTGCAGTATTTCCGGCGGCAGTGATAGCGATGTAATGCTTGACCTGTTGGAACGGGTTCGGAACGGACGGAAGATTACGCATGTGTTTTTCGATACTGGTATCGAGTATCAGGCAACGAAGAATCATCTGAACGATCTGGAAGCCCAGTACGGCATTGAGATTGTACGGCGGAGAGCAAAAAAACCTGTGCCGGTTGGGTGCAAGGAATATGGCGTGCCGTTTTTGTCGAAAGAGATTTCGCAAAAAATCTATTACTTGCAGAAACACGGCTTTGAATGGGAAGACGCACCGCTTTCTGAATTGCTGGATAAGTACAAAAATTGCAAAGCTGGGCTGAAATGGTGGTCGTGCGAGCAAGGCGAAAACAGCAAATTCAATATTTCGAGAAACATAGGAATGAAAGAATTTATACTGGGCACTCCCCCGACCTTTGCGATTAGTGATAAGTGCTGTAACGGTGCAAAGAAAGACACAGCACACGAGTTTTTAAGGGAACAGAATGCAATGCTGGATATTGTAGGTGAACGCCGCGCAGAAGGCGGATTGCGCGCCGTGCGGCATACATCTTGCTTTGAGCCGTTGCATAGTTCGGGCGTTGCAAAGTATATGCCACTATACTTTTGGAGCGACGAGGACAAACAGCAGTACAAGGAGCATTACGGATTGCGCTACTCGGACTGCTATGAAGTATACGGCATGAAGCGCACAGGCTGCTGCGGTTGTCCTTTTAATAGCCGGTTCGAGCAAGATTTAGAGGTTGTTAAAAAATACGAACCGCAACTTTACAAGGCGGCAATCAGTATTTTCGGTAAAAGCTATGAGTATACCCGTGCTTATCGGAAGTTCCGCGACGAGTTTAAGCGTGCGAAGCGCAAAGGCGGAGAGGGTCAGACATGGATAGAGGGTGTATGACCTGCAAGTGGTACGAGTCGTTCTGCGGCGTGTGCTGCAACGGTGACAGCGAGCTCAGGGCGTCAGCCAGATGGATATTCGTTATTATGGAAAACTCAGGATTGATTAGGAGGCTCAGCTTTGGCGATTAAATCTTTTTATTTTGTTTCGGACAATCCTACCGGCGCTCGTCTTGAACTTCGGCCGGGCACAGAGGACGGAAAAACTCCCTACCTTGAGCTTTACGAACATTACTTAAACCTCTGCCGGATCGCCGAGCATGCTTTGCTGCACCGGATCGACGCCATGCGGCACGGGCGAGAACCGGCACGCTTCTTGGATCTTCCGGAGAACGTGAAGCATACGCTTGACATCGACTGGGACAATGTTGATTTCAGAAATCCGAAATTTCCGGGCACTGAAAAGTGCACAGACAAAAGCGAGGAGACGAAAAATATGAACACGAAACGTGCGGCAAAACTTTTGAAGATTGCCAATTATTACGGCCAGGAGCGGCAGGTCTGCAAGCTGATGGAGGAGCTCGGAGATGAAACATGATCTGAGCCTGCGCGGCGAGATTTTTAACGACGCGGTCGAGCTCTTTGATCTCAAACTGCACGACGTTCTGAACACCCTGCTCCGCCAGGGACTGACTGACGGCAGTGTAACGCTCAAGCTCAACGTCGAGCTCTGGACTGTCGGCGAACAGGACGAGGACGGTGTTTATCACGACACCAACAAAACGCATTTTGATTACAACGTCTCCTCGGCTGTCACGCAGAAAAGCAAGTCTAACGGCGAGGTCGCGGATATGCTCAAGCTGCGCGTCGTGGACGGACAGCTTGAGCTTCGGGATCTGGACGAAAACACGATCTTTGATCTTGTGGAAGGGGAAAAGGAATAAGAAAAGCCGGCCCGGTGACGGGTCGGCTTTGGGGGTTAGTTGCACTCGAGAACTCGCTGCAACATCTTACCTAGTTTCCTTAAAATGTGCCTCGATGATTTTTTCGAGGTACTCGCTCGTGCTTATTCTGTGCTCCTGTGCTTTTCGGCGAAGTTTTTCGATCATACTCGGCGGAAGCATGATTCCGAGGCGGCCTTTGCTGCTGTCGTCAGCGGCTGCAAAGATCTCTTTGTACTCGTCAGGCGTGAGATACTTCTCGCCCCATTCGGCCGCCTCTTCCGGCGTTATCGGCCGGATTTCATCTTGCATTGCGAGAAAAAACTCGCCGCTTCGCTTTGTGTAGAGCTCTTCAACGCCGTGCGCGCCGATGCGGCGCGCGGTTTCGGTGTTGTATCGCTTGCCTTTGATTAATTTGTTCATTGCTGTTTCTCCTTTCGGCTTTGCCCGGCAGGCGGAACGCCTGCCGGAAAATTTTTTCACTTCACCCACTGGCACGCGGCGGCGTCCCAAGTGAGGCCCTGCCGCAGTGTGTTGCGCGTCAGTTCGTACACGCCGCACTTCCGGTGATGGCGTTCGTACCACGAGATAAAACGATCGAGCTGCATTCCTAAAAACTTTTTCTGGTAACACGCGCGGACCCCGATCAGCTGCGCGCGGATTTCTTCCGGCGTTGCATCACAGTTTTTGAGGGTGCCGGCTTCGGCGATGGTCTCAATCTCGGCTTCGATCTGCTCGCGGATCTCTTCGACAATCTCGCGGCGGCGGTCCTCAAGCTGCGGATCATTTTTAACCGCGTCGTCGATCAGCGTGCTTTCATCGCGGCCGCGCTCGTCGATCCACCAGCCGGCCTTGGTCTTTACCTTCAGCACCGCGTCAAGATCCGGGAGCTGATAGGGGTTCTGACTCTTGATGATGCGAATTACACGCGCGCGGATGTCGACCGCCCACGAAATCTGCTTTTCGGATCCGGTCAGCTGCGGCAGGCCTTCGGCCTCCTGCATCGCCTCCTCGTGCGCGCGGCGCGCGCGGCATTCGCGGCACTCGGTGATGTTTTCAATCGCCCAGGCCTTGAAGCTGTCCGCCTCGGCGCGGTTGCGCTTGGCTTTGCGGATCTCGAATTCGCTTCCGCAGGTTTTGCAGGTACATATAACTTTTGCCAGTGCCATTTTTTATTTTCCTTTCTCTGATTGTAACTTTTTAGGGGCGCGCTGTCAATAACTTTCGCGCAAAAGTTGTTGACAGCGCCGCCGGCTTAATACTCCTTATAAACTGCGGTTTGTCGAAGGGGATCAGTACCAGATGTCGTATACTTCGCGGGCGGTGTATGCTGCATCGTCGCCATAGCGGCGGCAGGCGGTGCGGAAGCGCTTGTCAAAGTCAGGGGAGCCGGAAGCCTTGCGAAGGTCATCACGGGCGCACTCGATAAGGTCGCGGTGGGCGCGTTCGTCCGGGAAGTCGCCATAGATGCGGATGTATTTCTTAACTACGTAGTCCCAGACGGCTGCACCATCATACGGGGGAATGCCGCACTGCGGAAAACCTTTCAGGTAGCACCGCGCGTCAGCGATAGCCTCGGAGACGGTGCGAAAGGCTTTTTTGTCGTCATATTTGCTATCGTCGCAGTAGGTAACTACGAGATAACGACAGACGGGAACGGGATCACCGAATAAAGAAAGCTGCTCATTCATGGCTATTTCCTTTCTGCCCTCGTTACCTCCGGGGCGGGTGTTGTCGTACCGCAAAACTGCGGTTTGTCGAGGGGGTCGGCGGCCGCGGCGGTTATACCTCCAGCCGGTAGACCATCGCGCCGTTAAGCAGCGCGTAAGTGATGCACTCGTAAAATTCGCCGCGGGTGATTCCCTCCGGCGTGCCGGTGCCCTGCTCGATCAGGTGGGCGACGGTCTCGACATTATGGGCGGTCGGCTCGTGAGAAGATACCCAGTCGAGCATATTTTCGTACTCGCCGCACGTCATGGACGTGCAGAAGTCGTTATTGATGCATACTTTGCGGACGCTGTACGCGCTCCAGCTTGCTTTGATGGTCATTTTATATCTTCCTTTCTGCGGGGTTATACCGCCCCGGTGTGGGTGGATCAGTCAATAGCGCAGTAGGTGAGGGCATCATAGCCCATATCAGCAAGCGCCTTGGTCATTGCCTCGGCTGCGGTCTCGCGCTTGTAGGCTTGGCCGGCGATGCGGAAGCAGATAACCCAGCGGCGATTAAAGCACTTCCACTCAAAGCAGCCGCATCCGGCTTCCTTGCAAGCCTGCTCGATCTTGGCGGACTGCCAGCGCGGGAGTAAGATCGAGGGCGCATCGAAATTACAGGCGCCGTCCTTGACTTGTGCGGCTGCGGCTTTGCCGATCTCGTACACCTTGCGCAGATCGTCGCGGAGCTTGGCGTACTTGCCGGTAAGCGGCTTCGGCTCGGTGCGCTTGATTTCCGGACCTGCCGGGTGAGCCTGATAGATGGCTTCAAAGTCTGCGATTGCGTCCGCCTCGGTGTGTGCCGTGCGGCAGGCAATCTCGTGGCCGTTGGTGGGGTACAGGAGCATAGTCTCGTATTTGCCCGGCGCGAGTTCGCTAGTGTCGAGGATAACGCGGCGGCCGTTGTATTTGTACTCGGTGTGCTTGATGGTGTTCATGGTAAGCCCTTTCTGCCCTCGTTACCTCCGGGGCGGGTGGTTGGTTTAGTGCTCAAATTTGCCTTTGGCAATGTCAACGGTTACGGCTATGCCGGTATGGGTGCGCTGATACTCTTTTGCGTCTGCTATGGCTTTGTGGCGGTCGGTGCCGTCGTAGGTCTTAACGCTGACCCGCTGCCGTGTGCCGTCCGGGTAGGTGTCCCACTCGGTAAAGTAGTAGTATACTTTCTTTTCCCATGCATCGCGGCGGCGCTTGAGCTCGGCGGATCGGGTCGGCTGCGTGCTGATCAGATAGGCGGCACGCTCGGCCATATCGCGCCGGTACTGCTGCAAGTCCTCGATCATGCTTTGAAGTCGGGCGATGTTCTCGGCGGCGCGCTTGTCGCTCTGCAAAAGTTCCGGCAAGCTGGTGCGCTTGGCAGGTGACAGCATCATAATCCAGATGTGATCTTGACGCTCTCCGCGGGAACCGTAGTCAATCATGGTGACGCCCTCCCTTATGCCGGGAGAGCGTCGACGCGGCGACCGCTCGAGGTGATGCGCTCGCTGCCGTACTTGCTGCGGATGGACTCCATGCTTTTACCGCTCTTGCCGTGGTGCGCATCCTTGGCGCTGCGCCAGTACCACATGCTTTTCTTGCTTGCCCAGTAGCAACCGGCCGCCTTGATCTCGTCCTTGTGCGCTCGGGTCTCGCCGGAGATCCAGACCCAGGAGCCACAAAGCTCAATGATAATATCGTTGATGCTTAGCAGCTTCTCGATCACCTCGCGGAACTCTTCCGGCATCTCCTCAACTCGGCGGGTCTTGCCGGTCGGGTCGGCGTCCGCTTTGCGGTTCTGCTCGGCCTTGAGGATCTCGAAACGCTTTTCATATGCTGCGTTGACTTCCTGCATTGCTTCGGTGCTGCCGCCGTGGTCCGGATGCGCGGCAAAGGCTGCGGCGCGGTATGCCTTGCGGAGTTCGTCTAATGTGGTAATGTTTTCAAACATGGGGGTCTTCCTTTCTGTCCGGGGTTTATCTCTCTTTCACTATCTATATTATATCAGACTTTCGCGCGAAAGTCAATACAATAGCGCGAAAATATCAACTTTCGCGCGAAAATTCTTCAATATCCGGCGTTGCAGGTGCAGGAGCCGACCGCCGGAAAAATGAGACCAGGCGCGCAGATCGGGCGCGATGCAGACCGGGCCGCCGGACTGGATCCGGCCGGTGCAGACCAGACAGCCGGCGCGGCTGCGGTCTGACCGCTGCCCAGCGCGCCGCCCGGCGGCGCTTATTACTCTCTAGTAAACCAATTCAGCCCATTCTTGAACGGGCACTATAATTCAATGCCCTCGGCCGAGGACCGTAATGCTTGCATAGGTCCGAAGTTGCCGAAGTGAGGTGTAATCTTATGATTTTTCAGAAAGAAGAAGCAAACGGCAATCTTTATCAGATGTCGCTCTATTCCATCGGCTTTGTGCCGGGTGAGAGTCAGCGACAGCGCGGTGAGCGCAAGAAACAGACAAGCGAGGCGAAAAAAAGATGCAATGCTCTCGCGCGGGAATGGAATGTGATGCAGATTATCGCGTGCAATTTCCACGAGATGCGGGATCTGTTTGTGTGTCTTACCTATGCGGAAGCGCCGGAGAACGAGGGCAAGGACCTCGAAAAGTTTAATTCTCAAATGAAGCGCAGACTTGCGAAGCTCGGCGTCGAGCATGCTTATATCGTATTTCCGGCAGAACACGAGCTGCCGGGGTGCAGCGTGCGCGCGCATTTCCATATCATCCTGCGAGGGATGGAGGGAGCGGGTGCACTCTCGACGATGGCGAAGATCATCGGGGAATGCTGGCCGCATGGCACGGTCGACGTCCGGCCGCTCCGGCAGAACACCGAGTTTTTCGAGGACACGGTAAAGTATCTTCTGGATCAGCCGCACAGCAAGGGGCGGCGCGCGTACTCTTGCAGCCGCAACCTCAAAAAACCGAACGAGCCGCTCCGGCTTCGTCTGCCGGACAGCGAGGCGGGGGAAATTCCGCCCGGCGTCAAGGTTCTCGACAGCGAGGCAAAGGAAAACCAGTACGGCGTATTCCGGTATTTGGTCGGCGTGATCGTCGACCGGGAGGCCTTCGACGCCTACTGGGCACGGCAGAGAAAGCGCGCCGCGCCTGACCCGTGGGAGCGCATACGCCGCCGACGCAAGCGGCTTTACGATCGGCCTGCCAGCGTTTGGCGGTGCTGAGAAAGAGCGGAAAATGTCCGTTTTTCTGGCTTGTAAGGGGTCTAACAATTCCCCTGCATTTCCTCGGACAGATTCGGACGAATGATAACTATTTGTTATCGCTTTACGTTTTGTATTTTTTCAAAGGGAGAAACTGCGCGGAAGCGCAGAACTGTAAGCGGCTGGAAGCGTGAGACCGAAGAGGCAGGAGGTATGGACGGAAATGACAAGGGAACGGCTGCGGCAGGTGGAAAGCCTGCTGCTCGAGCTCGAGGAGGAGCGCGAGCGGTTTTCCCGCGAGAAGCGCCACCGCGAACGCATGGAAACTACATACGGCGTCGGCTGCCTGTTCGGGGAACGGCCGTTTGAGGACGCCCGGGACGGCCGTCGGCGGATCGAGGCGCAGTGCCGGGACGAGCAGGACGAGGTGCGGCAGTGGATCGACAGCGTTTCCGACTCCATGACCCGGCGCGCCCTGCGGCTGCGCTACCTGGACGGGAAGAGCTGGGGCGAGTGCGCCCGGCGGATGGGGTACGCGGATGAGAGCGGACCGAGGAAGCTGGTCGAACGATATATGCGGATGGACTGACGATGTGTCACCCGTCCGCTTTGCTGTGCCCTCTGATGTAAAAATAGGACATGCCCTAATGAGCAGGTGTACAGGAGTACCTAAAAACGTAAAAATAGCATGGTTTTTCGCTTTGTTTTACATGTGTAAAGCAAAGTCAAGAGTTCAACTTTACAAAACATCAACAAGGAGTGGATAAAATGGCAAACGGGGCAAAACTCGCGTATGTGCGTGTATCGACCGAGGAGCAGAACGAGGCGCGGCAGGTGGAAGCGCTTGAAAAGTATGACATCGACAAGTGGTTCATCGAGAAGATCAGCGGCAAGGACATGAACCGGCCGAAGCTCAAGGAGATGCTGGACTACGCGCGAGAGGGGGACACGATCTACATCATGGACTGGAGCCGCATTAGCCGCAGCACGAAAGATCTGCTTGAGCTGACCGAGAACCTGAAGGCGCGCGGCATTACGCTTTTCTCTCTCAAGGAGAACATCGACACCTCAACACCGAACGGAAGGCTGATGATGACGATCCTCGCCTCGATCAACCAGTTCGAACGTGAGAACATGCTGGAACGCCAGAGGGAAGGTATTGCTATCGCAAAGCGCAACGGCGCATACAAGGGACGCAAGAAAACCGTTATCGAGGACATGGCGGCTGTGTATCACGACTGGGTGACGCGGCACAAGAGCAAGGCGACGCTCGCGCGAGAAAACGGCGTCAGCCGTCCGACGCTGGACAGGCTGCTGAAGGAGTACGAGCGGGAATTCATTGCAAAACCGAATAACTGAAAACACAAGCGCCTGGGCGTGCCGTGAGGCTCGTCCGGGCGCTTTTTTACTGCTCGGACAAAGTTGTCCGTTTTGTCCGATTTTTCCGATTATACTTGTATTCAGCAAAAACAAGACACGAGCGGGAGGTGATCGGATGCAGCAGCGCGGGAGCAAGTACGACAACAAGTTCAAAGAGGAGGCGCTCGCACTGGTGGCCTCTGGCGTTTCCATCACAAACGCGGCGTGCCGGCTGCGTATTCCGAAATCCACCCTTGCGGACTGGGTGCACACCCAGAACGAGGGAGACGAGGACGGCATTGCCGCAAGGCGCGAGATCCGCCGCACGCAGATCAAGCGGTGCAACAAGGTCGTGGACGATGTCGTCCGTTCTCTCGGCCGCAAGGCTGCCGCGACGCTCAGCGAGATGAAAGACCTGGACAAAGGGCTTGCGATTATCCGCAAGGCTGCGAAGAACGGCTGTATCTCGCTGGATCCGACTCAGGCCGAGCTGCTCGGCAAGATCGTGACGAACTACACCGGCACCACCCTGCGCGAACTGTCCGGCACGCTCAAGGACGTGATGGAGCGGCAGGAAGCGCTCGAGGCGCATTTGAACGAGGGCGAGAACGCAGGCGCGCAGATCTCCTTCGTGTCTCCGGATGAGGAGGCGTTCGCGGAATGAAGCAGCTCGTTTTCAAGGAACCATACCCAAAGCAGCGTGATTTCCTGCTCAGCCGCACGCGATACACCGCTTACGGCGGCGCGCGAGGCGGCGGCAAGAGCCACGTTGCACGAATGAAGGCCGAGCTGCTCTGTTTGCGGTACAGCGGCATTCAGGTGCTTTTCATGCGAAGGACATACCCCGAACTGAAAGAAAACCACCTGCTGCCTGCGATGCGCGAGCTGAACGGCGTGGCCAAGTACAACGGCACGGACAAGGCGTTCGTCTTTCCCAACGGGGCACGGCTCAAGTTCGGCTACTGCCGGCATGACAGCGACCTGTCTCAGTATCAGGGCCAGGCTTACGACGTTATTTTCCTCGAGGAGTGCACGCAGTTCCCCGAGAAGGTCTTTACGACCATGACCGAGAGCAACCGCTCGTCCGGCCTGATGGACGAGTTCTTCCCGCCGCGGATGTACTTCACGTGCAACCCCGGCGGCGTGGGGCACGCCTGGTTCAAGCGGCTGTTCATCGACCGTGATTTCGTCAAGAAGGAAAAGCCGGAGAATTATCTCTTTATCCAGGCGAACGTCTACGACAACAAGGCGCTGATGCGCAACTCGCCGGAATATGTGAACGCACTCGAAAATCTGCCCGAGGACCGCAAGCGCGCGATGCTGTACGGCGACTGGGACGTATTTGAGGGGATGTATTTCCCCGAGTTCCGGCGCGAGGCGCATGTTTGCGAGGCATTCCCCATCCCGGACCACTGGACGCGGTACAAGGCGCTCGACTATGGCTTTGATATGCTGGCGGTCGGCTGGTTTGCCGTGGACGAGAACGGCACCGCGTATCTGTACAAGGAATACTGCGAGGGCAAGGATTTGGGAGAAGGACACGATGGACTTATATTATCTGACGCGGCTAACGCCATCCTGGAGCGCTCGGACGAAACCGAACGGTACGCGATCACCTTTGCACCGCCTGACCTCTGGAACCGGAGACAGGACACCGGACGCAGCGCGGCAGACCGCTTTGCGGAATGCGGTGTGTTTATGGAAAAAGCGAAAAACAACCGCGTGCTCGGTTGGCTTGACCTCAAAGAATATTTGAAGGTACGTAAGGACACCGGCAAGCCGAGTTTGATGATCTTCTCCAACTGCACGCAGACCATCAAGAGCATTCCGATGCTGCTGCACGATGAGAAGCACCCGGACGATGTGGCAAACGAGCCGCACGAGTACACCCACCCGGCGGATATGCTGCGGTATTTCGTGGCAGGCCGTCCGATCGCGGCCTGCGAACCGAAGGAATTCAGCGAGGATTATGTAAGCACAGAGGAGGAGACCAGAAATGTATTTGGGTATTAGCATTGCGCTCGCCGTTGCCGCCTGCGCGGCGGCGGTCATTCAGGCACGGAAGGCGCACACGCTGCGCCGGACGCTCACGAGCACCGAGGAGCAGCTGCTCGCCTTCGAAAAGTCGGCAAAGTGCATGGAGGCGTCCTTCAAGACCGTCACCACGGAGAAGGGATTCGCCATCGAGCGCGCGCACAAGCTCGACATGGCGCTCCATGACAGTGAGAACGCGGCGTGCACGCTGCGGCGCTCGCTTCAGGAGGCCCGCGCAGAGCTTCAGCTCGAAAAGGATGAGCACGAGCGGGCGACAAAGGAGCTTTCGGCGGCGAAGTGCGAGATCGAGACGCTGAAAAGCGACCGGCACGCGCTCGAAGAGGCGCTCATCCGCGAGAAGGAGACCTCTGAGCACTGGAAAAGCGAGCACGACAAGGAGTATTACGCGCGGCTGACCACCGAGGGCCGCGTATCGCGCGAGATCTCCAACATCCTCAACTACTCCGGCTCGGGACGCGGTCAGGAGGATCTGTATGCAGACGAATACTGAGACGATCACGGCCGCGCGCGTGCGTGCGGAGTACGACAAGAGTGTACAGTTCAACAACGGCCTGAACCTCTATGAGGACGTCAAGCAGTGCGAGAATTTCGTCGAGGGGCGGCAATGGGAAGGCCTGAAGGCCAAGATGCTGCGGCCGATCACGATGAACGTACTCGACCCTATCGTGCACTACAAGGTCGCGCAGATCGTTTCGAACGATGTTGACCAGGACATTGAGCCGTTCCTGCCGGACGAGCAGGCGGAGTACGCCGCGAAGATCCTCGAGCAGTCCATTGACCGTGTTGTCGAGCGGACAAAGCTCAAGAGCATGCACCACTCCATCCTGCGCGACGCCTGCGTAGACGGAGATGCGGCACTGTATTTCTACTTTGACGGAAGCAAAAACTCCGGTCTCGGCGGCGTGCAGGGTGAGATCCGCGCCGAGCAGGTGATGAACACCAACATCCTGTTCGGCAATCCATCGAACTCGACCCTTCAGGAGCAGCCGTACATCATCGTTGTCCGCCGCAGACCCGTGACCGAGATCCGACGCGACGCGAAACGGCTCGGCTGTAAGGACTGGGAGCGCATCGAGGGCGACTCGGACGGCCTGTACAAGGGTGACGACGAGCAGAGCGAGAACGACACGCTCGGCACTGAGCTCGTGCGCTTCTGGAAGAGCGAGGACGGGCGCGTCCACTACTGCCGCAGCTGCGGCGATGTGCTCATCGAGCCGGACGTGACCACCGGAATGACGCTGTATCCGGTGGCGTACATGAGCTGGAAGCCGCGCAAGAACTGCTATCACGGCGTGATGGAGGTGAAGCCTCTCATCAACACGCAGATCGAAATCAACAAGCTGTGGACGGCTATCGCCTTGCAGCTCATCAACACGGCAATGCCGAAACTTGTGTACAACCGTTCGAAGTTCCCGAACGGTTGGGACCCGGACGCGCCCTACATCGGCGTCTCGGGCGACGTCAGGGAGGCGCTGACGGCGGTCGCCGGGTCGATGCCACTGCCGACAGAGGCAACCGGCATTATGTCCGCCATGATCGACGCGCTCAAGAATTGCGCGGGCGCGAATGACGCTGCGCTCGGCAACGTCAAGAACCCGGAGAACAGCTCGGCCATCGTTGCGGTGCAGACCGCGAACGCCGCGCCGCTCGCACTGACCAAGATCGCGTATTACCAGTTCGTCGAGGACTACGAGCGGGTGCTCATCGACATGATGCACGCCTACTACGGCGTGCGGCAGGTCAAGATCACCGACGAGGTCCCGACGGGCGAGGACGGGCAGACCGAGAAGCAGACGAGGGTCGAGATGTACGACTTCGGCACGCTCCCGGTCGAGGCGCTCGACCTCAACATCCATATCGGCGAGGCGAGCTACTGGAGCCGCATTTTGCAGATCTCGACGCTCAACAACTTGCAGACGGCGGGTGTTATGCCGTCCAATGCGGATTTTCTGGCGCGGATGCCCGAGGGCTCCATCAGGGATCAGGAGGAGCTTGTCGAGGCGGCGAAGAGGATGCAGCAGCAGCAAAGCATGCAGCAGCTTATGAATAATGGAGGAATGTAAACATGGAAAAGACAGTTGAAACCAAGGCGGAACGCTTTATCCGCGTGGCAGAGCCGCGCGTGGGCCGAGCGTGCAAGGCGATCAGCCTGATCGGCAACTTCGCAACCGGCGACTACGAGTACACCGAACAGCAGGTAGACGCGATGTTCGGCGCGATGCAGGAGGCGCTGAATACCGCGAAGGCGAAGTTCTGCAAGGGGAAAGAGCCTAAATTCAGGTTTTGAGGTGAGATGACATGAAAAAGCTCTTTATTTCTCAGCCAATGAAGGACAAGACCAACGATGAGATTGAACGCGCGCGTGAGCGTGCTATCCGCGAAGCGACTGAATATATCGGTGAGCCGGTCGAAGTTATCGACTCTTTCTTCAAGAATGCGCCGCATGACGCAAAGCCGCTTTGGTTCGTTGCTGAGTCTATCCGGCTTTTGGCTGATGCGGATCTCGTTTATTTCGCCAAGGGTTGGGAGAACGCACGCGGCTGCATGATCGAGCGCGTATGTGCTGTGCAGTACGGCGTTCCGATTCTCGAACCTGATTATTGATTTTTCTGTTCCGGCGTTCGGACGGGCGGTTTGAGATACCGCCCGGCGGCCTCTTCCTGGGCTGGGTTTACATTTCCTTTCAGTTTTCTTTGGCGGACATTTCCTCCCGGACATTCCCCCCGTCCGGGCGTCCGTCCGAGCGCCGGAACCACGTTTTTTCTTCTATTCAGGGCCGTGACGGGCGTTACCGCCCGATGACCTTCGGGAATACAGGCGGATGAGCGAGTTCCTCCTATTTCTTTTTCTCGCCCGTCCGTCAGGGTCCTGAAACAACCATTTTTTCTTCCCTGCCCTGCGGCGGGCGGCGGCTCTCGCCATATCGGCCGCGCGCCCGGGCCACACATTCCCCCTGTGTGCAAGGATGCCGGGCGTACCGCCTGCGGAACGGCGGTGCGTCCGCCGCAGGGCAGGGAAAACAAACAACACCACGCCGCAAACGCCTGCGGGCGATTGCAATAGAAAGGATTTGCTCTATGAGTTTGAAAACCAGAAACATCATGGACGGAAGCGAGCTTCGCGCGGGGATCGGTCTTCAGTATTTCGCTGAGGGCGAGACCGGCGCGGACACGGACGGCTTCGACGGCGGCGCTTTCCTCGAAAGCCTGACGGGAGAAAACGGTCTGGAAAACCAGCAGGCCGCTGCCCCGGACGGCGGCGCGGAGGGTGAAGAGGGCGGTCTGGAAAACCAGCAGACTGACCCCGGTCAGCAGGACGAGCCGGAGACCCTGCCGCCGGAGGGCGGCGAGACCCCGCCGGAGGAGGCGGAAAATCAGCCGATGCAGACCGTGCCGCTCGTCTACAACGGACGGCGGTTCCAGTTGCCTGCGGACGCGGTGCAGGCGCTCACCGGCGCGCTGGGTGCAAACCCGGTTGAGCTCCTTCAGAAGGGCATGAACTACGACGCGAAGGGCGAACGCGAGTTCCGTCTTCTGGACCGCTACGCCGAGGCTTCCGGCATGAGCCGTCAGCAGTACCTCGAACAGCTCGAGGGCGTGCAGCGTCAGCAGATGCTCGAGGGCGAGATCGAAAAGTGCCGCAGTGAGTTCCCGGACACGCCGGACGCGGCGCTCCGGGCCATCGCAGAGGGCCGTCTCGCCTCACAGCGTGCCGAACAGGTGCGCGCGGCGCAGCAGCGGCAGGCGGAGATCACCGCCGCGCAGCAGCGCATTGATCAGACCGTGCAGCAGGCGCGGCACGAGGCCGAAATGCGCGCATGGGACGAGTATGTCAAGGTCTCCGGCGCGAAAAGCGTCGAGGACGTGCCGCCGCGCGTGGCTGAGCTCGTCACGAAGGAGCACATGACCCCGGTTGCTGCGCACTGGCGCTATATGAGCGAACAGGCACAGCAGCAGGTCGAGATCGAAAAGAAAAATAATCAGAACAGACAGATGAGCCCGGGCAGTATGACCGGCCGCGAGGGTGACACCTCGGACCCGTTCCTGCGCGGTCTTCTGGGACTCTAAAAGGAGTGATTTTACAATATGCCTATTTATCTTACTGAACAGTACGCGAAAGCCGTAGAAAAGCTGTATACCCATACCTCGTTCCTGCGCCCGCACTGTAAGGCGCACGTTGACATGATCGGCAAGAAAACCTGCAAAGTCTACCAGATTCTCACCAGCGAGCTGAATGACTACAAGCGCGAGGGCAAGGACCGCTACGGCGTGCCGAACGATGTACAGGACATCGTAAACGAGTACACCATCACCCAGGACAAGGCGTTTACCGCCATTGTAGACAAGGGCGACGGCTCTCAGCAGGCTATCAGCAACAAGGCCGGCCAGTACCTGCGCCAGCAGATCTCCGAGAAGTGCGTGCCGACCGGCGACAAGTACGGCTTCAGCCGCATTGCACGATTCGGCCATATTCAGGGCGTTTCTGCTGCACCGACCAAGAGCGACATTATCTCCACCGTCTATGATGCTGCCGCCTATATGGACGATCACTATGTACCGGATGATGGCCGTATCCTTTTTGTCCGCGTGAGTGACTACAAGAAGATCATCCTCTCGGACGAGTGGGTCAAGCTGGACAATCTGGCGGGCAAGCAGCTGCCCACAGGCGTTGTCGGTCAGGTTGCGGGCTTTACTGTTGTAAAGGTTCCCGACCGACTGTTCCCGACCGACGTTTATATGCTTGCAATTCACGAGCAGGCGCTTGCGTTCCCGTATACCATTGACGATACCAAAATCCACACCGATCCCCCCGGCGTTTCCGGTTCTCTGGTTGAGGGCCGTCAGATTTACGATCTGTTTGTGCTTTCCAGCCGTGCGGATTCGGTTGTCGTTGTGGCCAAGGCCGCAAGCCAGCAGGCGTGCACCGTAGCGATCGCTTCGCACAGTGCGACCGTTACGGCGGCGGATGCGGACGAAATCTGGTACACGCTGGACGGCTCGGACCCGCGCTTCTCCGCAAACCGCATGCTGGTCGCATCCGGCGGCACGGTTGCCACCAAGGCGGGCGAGACCATCAAGGTTGTTGCCTTCGGCAAGGGCAGCAAGCTCACTTCTGCTGTCGCAGAGGCAACCGACAACTAAATTCAGGAGGAAAGAATGGCAACAACAGTAAGAAAGATTTTTGATCTTGCGGCCGCCATTCTGTTCACCAGCAAGGGCGGCGATACGGATTACGATCAGTATTCGCCGCTTTTGCTTGAGCGGCTGCTGGTCGAGGCGCTGCCGTATGAGAACGCGATCCGCGCGGCGAGCGGGCGGGAAGAACTCACGAGCGCGCCGGAGATCAACGCGATAGACGACACGGTCCTCGACTGGGACGACCGGATCACGCGCGGCGCGCTGCCGCACGGCCTCGCCTCGGCGCTTATGATCGACGAGGAGGACAAGCAGGCACAGATGGTCCTCGAGCGCAACTATTTCGTCGAGGCGCTTGAGGACGCCGCGCCTGCGGTGTTCGCGTATGACAGGGAGGAGAGCGCAGAATGAAAACCATGACGGTTCCCGACTTCTCCACGCCTACCATCGGCAGGAAGCGCTACAAACAATTTCGCGGCGTGGACTACAGTACCGACGAGACCCAGATCGGCGACGGCCGCAGTCCGCGCGCGGTGAACGTTATCGCGGACGAGGGCGGCGCGCCCGAACGGCGGTGGGGCTGGCGCACAGTGCTGAACCTCGGCGAAAACAAGCCGGTCGCCGGTATTTTCCTCTACGAGGCCACGACCGAGACCGGCAGAACCATGATCGTCCACGCCGGAGACACCTTGTACAAGGTGCGTCTGAACACGGACACCTATCAGCCGATCGCGGGCAGTCAGCAGACGCTGATGACCGGCCTGAAGAGCGGCGGCCGGACGCAAGGGTTTTATCTGAACGGCAAGCTGTATCTGCTCACCGGCGCGGAATACCTCGTCTATGACGGGGCGAGTGTAAAGCGCGTCGCGGACGATACGGCGTACTGCCCGCTGACGAGCTATCAGCGCAAGCCGGCAGGCGGCGGCGAGCCCTACGAGAAGGTCAACATGATCTCCAAGTGGCGGCGCAACCGCTTCGTTGCGGACGGCTCGAGCACGACGTTTCAGCTCGACGTGGCCGGCATTGACGCGGACGTCACGCCCACGGCGCAGTACCACATCACAGGCGAGAGCATCGCGGTAAAGAGCTTCGACCCGGTGAAGGGCACGGTGACGCTCAGCTCGGCGCCCAGAGCACCGGAGAACGCGGGCACCTCGAACATCGAAATCAAGTTCGCCAAGACCACCGAGACGCGAAAGAAGATCTTCGGCTGCACGATCTTCGCAATCTACGGCCTGGACGGCTCGGGAGACCGCGTGTTCCTGTCCGGAAACGACGGCTTCGCAAACATGGAATGGTTCTCCGGCCTCAGCGACCCGACGTATTTCCCGGACAGCAACTATTCTGCTGTCGGCTCGAGCGATTTTCCCATCATGTGCTATCTCAAGGCGCAGGGGGAGCTGCTCGTCATCAAGAAGGACAACCGGCAGGAGGGCACGATCTGGCACCATGTCGGAACGATCACGAACAATGTCGCGGCGTTCCCACTCAAGGAGGGTGTGCCCGGCTACGGCGCGGTCGCGCGGTACTCGGCGGCGAACCTCAACGACGATCCGCTGTACCTGAGTCCCAGAGGCGTGTATGCCCCGACAACGACCTACTACAACAACATGCAGGTCAGGCAGCTGTTCTGCCGCTCGCGGCGCATCAACCCCAAACTGACTAAGGAGCACGGTCTCGAAGAGGCGGTCGCGGCAACGTGGCGCGGGTGGTATGTGCTCGTCGTGGACGGCAGAGCCTACGTCGCGGACGGCAACCAGGACAAGAGTGACAACGGCTATGAGTGGTACTACTGGATCAACATTCCGGCGCGCGTGCTGCGCGCAGACCGCCAGACCCTGTACTTCGGCACGGCAGACGGCAGGGTCTGCAAGTTCAACGACGACATGGTTACCGAGGACAACGAGACGCTCATGCGCGCCTACAACGACGACGGCGCGCCCATCCATGCGGAGTGGGCAAGCAAGCTCGACAGCATGGGCAATATCGCGATGCTCAAGACCATGCCCAAGCGCGGAAGCGCGGTGCATCTCAAGAGATACGCGAGAAGCAAGTGCGAGCTGTATATCCGCACCGAGAAGGACAGCGGCAGGCGCATCCGCGAGTTCTACGCGGACCGGCTGACGTTCGAGGACATTGATTTCGAACGTTTTACGTTTGAAACAAGCGCGAACAGCGTGCGTCAGTTCCGCTGCAAAGTGAAGAAATGGAAAATGATCCAGTTTATCTTTGTTTCCGACGCGCTGAACGAGGGCTTCGGTATTTATGAAATCCTCGTGAAGTACATCGAAGCTGGAGAGGAAAGAGGTGCATAATGAGTTTTCGTGATTACAAGATCACAGATGAGCAGTTCAACGAGAAGGGCATGACCTCGCTCCCTGATACACTGAAGGGCACGCCCTATGAGAACAAGAGATCTCTTGAGAAGTTTACGCGCGAGGTCGTCGCGCCGCAGTTTAATGCCATCGTTGACATTTTCGCGGACATGGAGGAGTCGGCAAACAGCTGGTCCGCCGAGGAAGCGCAGCGTGTGCAGCAGGAGAACGCCCGGCAGAGCGCTGAACAGGGGCGCGTGAGCGCGGAAGAGACGCGCGTGCAGAGCGAGGCGGCGAGAGTTTCGGCTGAGTCGCAGCGTGCGGCGGCAGAGAGCGCGAGGAGCGCGGCGGAGACGGCACGTGCCAATGCGGAGAACAAACGCGACTCGGCGGAGAAAAGCCGGATGGCGGCAGAGAGCGGCAGAGTCAGCGCTGAATCTGCTCGCGTGACGGCGGAGAGCCAGAGGACAAACGCGGAGAGCGTCCGCGCACAGAATGAATCTGCGCGTATTTCCGCCGAGACCGGCAGAGCGGATGCCGAGGCTGACCGCGTGAGCGCCGAGGATACGCGCATCGCCAATGAGGCCGCGCGGAAGAGCGCCGAGACAGACCGCGCCTCTGCTGAGACTGTGCGCGAAAGCGGCGAGAACGCAAGAAAATCTGCCGAAACGGGGCGTGTGAGCGCGGAGACGGCGAGAGCCAATGCAGAAAGCACCCGTCAGACGAGCGAGACCGCCCGCGTGAGCGCGGAAAAGAGCCGCGTTTCCGCCGAGACGGCGCGTCAGAGCGCGGAGACCGCGCGGAACGTCTGGGAGGCGTATGACGCCGCAAAGACCTACGTTCCCGGCAACAAGGTCAGCTTTAACGGCTCGTCTTATGTGTGCACGGCGGCAACGACTGGACATGCGCCGACCGATACCACGTACTGGCTGCTGATCGCACAGAAGGGCGCGGACGGTAGAGGCGCGGGCGATATGCTGGCGAATGTGTACGACCCGCAGGGGATGAAGCAGGATGTGTTTGGGTATGTGGATGCTCAGATCGGGAAGGTGCTGGAGGCGAGTTACTGATGACACTGACACAGATTTTTAAGGATATCGCAGATGCAATCCGGTCTAAGGGCATTAGCGGCACGATGAAGCCGGGAGAGATGCCGGAGAAGATCGCGGGAATCAAGGACGCTTCGACGATGCCGAGGGTGAAACGGGTGGAAGCAATTCCGGCAAATATCCGTTCTCTTTCTCAGAGCGGCACGACCTTGCTGACGGTGGAAAGTTTGTGCGACGGTTTGTATGATAGCGCAGGCAAACTTCTGTCCAGTGACTGTATTGCGGAACGCAGTGCGATCACGATGCGTTCTAACATTCCGCTTTCTCGATTTGGTGATGCTGTTGCAGAGGGCGTAGCGAAGGGCATGACCTTCACCAGCGAGGAAGGCTATAAGGTGGAAGGTACTGCTGAGTTTGGTAATGCGTACACCTATTATATCTCTACCGAAAATACAACACCTCAGAAAGACCGAATCTGTTACTATGATAAGTCTGCTGATGGAAGTCTTTCTAAGAAGTGGATATATCTCACTCCGAACCCACAAAAAGTCGAAACGACTTGCGATGTTCTTGCAATATCAAGAGGCGATCGCGAAAATGCAGATTCGCATATAAGACTTTATAACGGAACAACTGCATTGGGTTCGGCAGATCTTCAAAGCGATTTGGGTATTTGGATTGCGCCGTATGGTGAAATGGTACTGAATCTTGCTAAAGTCAAAGAAAAATATCCAACCTGCACACATATTCAGTTGGTTTTCTTGAATTAACCTATCGACGGCGAAAGGAGAAACATGAGTGAAGTGATCACAGCGGCGCTGTCTCTGGTTGGTACACTCGTGGGAACGCTCGGCGGCATTGCGCTGTCGAGCAATCTGACGAACTACAGGATTGAGCAGCTGGAAAAGAAGGTGGAGAAGCACAACAACCTCATCAGCCGGACGTACGAACTGGAAAAGGAGTATTCCGTGCTGGATGAGCGCGTTCGCGTGGCAAACCACCGTATTGAGGACTTGGAAAAGGAGGAAATGCAGCATGAAGGTTAATATTCCGGTACGCATGAAAAACCCGTGGTTCTGGGTCGGCGTTGCGTCGGTTGCTATCACGGCGATTGGTGTTGACCCGCAGACGTTTACGAGTTGGGCGGCTGTGTGGAACGGTGCTGTTTCGGTGCTCTCTAATCCGGTGCAGCTTGTTACCATGTGCCTGGCAATCCTCAGCGTGTTCGTAGACCCGACTACGGCGGGCATCGGGGACAGCAAGACCGCGCTCGGCTATGACAAGCCGAACAGGGAGGAGTGAGTAAAATGACATTTGGTGAGGCTATCACTGCTGCAAAGCACGGCTACCGAATTAAGCGTGAAGGATGGAATGGCAAAGATCAGTATGTGGAACTCGCAACAGCCATCAGCTATATAAATTCCAACGGAGAAATCGTAAATGCACAGCATAATGATATCGGCAGCACTGCTTTTGCTTTTGTCGGTACCCGTGGCGTTCAGCTCGGCTGGCTTGCCTCTCAGGCCGATATGCTCGCTGATGACTGGATGATTATTATGAATGAGGAGTAACGCATGCAGATCATCGAGACCAATCTGCCGACAAACGGCAGCTTCAGCTGCCGGAACAATACGGACGAGATCATCCTGCACCCGTGCCGCAGTGGCTCAAGAAGATGCTGTCCGCAGCAAAGGACGCAGTGGATAAATTAGGGGAGGAGAATGATTGATGAACATTCCGTTTGTGCCGGCTGATTCGAGCAACTACTACTCCGGCCGCGGTGGCAATTCGATCAAGTACATCGTCATGCACTATACCGCCAACGACGGCGATACCGACGAGGGCAACGCGCACTATTTTCAGGGCGCAGGCCGACGGGCAAGTGCACACTATTTTGTCGATGAGGACAGCGTTACGCAGTCCGTCCGCGACAACGATGCAGCATGGCACTGCGGCGGCGCTCTCGAGAGCTCGCATCACCCGTTACGCGGCATTTGTATGAACCGTAATTCGTTGGGTGTGGAAATGTGCAGCGACATCGTAGGTGGCAAGTACACCATCACGCCGCAGACGGTAGACCGTGCCGTCGAGTTGGTCAAGTATCTCATGGCGAAGTACGGCATTGACGTAGATCACGTCGTGCGGCACTATGATGTCACCGGCAAGCTGTGCCCCGAGCCGTGGGTACGCGATGAAAGTCTGTGGCGTAAGTTCAAGGCACGGCTGACCGCGCCGGTTGAACTCGAACCGAAGAAGGAGGAAACGAAATTGACTTACGATCAGTTCAAGGCGCTTTTGCAGCGCTATGAGAAGGAAAGCGAGGGCAAAAACGCAAGCGCTTGGGCGGCGGACGCCTGGAAGGCGCTGACGGACGCCGGTATCACGGACGGCTCCGCGCCGCAGGCTTCGCTCACGCGCGAACAGCTTGCGGTCATGCTCCAGCGGCTCGGTCTCATCGGGAAGGGGGCGAAGTAAATGAGCATTCTCGGCGCAAGCATCGCGGCGGCAATCAGAGCCTCCGCTGCCGCCTCTGCGAAGGATGCGGCCAAGGCGACCGGTTCATCGAGCTCGAAGGGCTCTTCCTCGTCGTCTTCCAGTTCCTCCTCGCGCGGCTCGTCCTCTTCCTCGTCCGGCGGCTCGTACACGGCGAAGGGTACGCACAACGATGCGACGATCAAGAACAATTCGCAGCTGCAGGCAGACCAGATCCAGAAATACAAGGACGATTACGCTGCGGCGGCTGCGAAGGGCGACAAGGCCGGCATGGACGCCGCACACAAGGCGGCGGAAAGTCTCCGTTCCGGGTGGGGCTACTCCGGCGGTGAGGACGGCTCGGATTACATCTCTACGGGCGGCATCTCCGGCGCGAACCTCGGTGAGCAGATGGCGAACCGCTATTCGCAGGGCTACAGCGACTATGAGCAGAAGATGAACGACGCTGCCACGGCACAGCAGAAGGCGCTTCAGGCGTCCATCGATAGCGCGGTCAACAATCTCGAAAGCCAGAAAACCACCATCGGCAAGAACACCGAGGCGAACAACGCCGCGGCCGAAAAGGCGTACATGACCGCCATCAACCCGAACGGCTCGTATGCCGAGGGGCTTGCAAGTCAGGGCCTCTCGAAATCCGGCATCACGGAGAGCTCGATGATCTCGGCAGGCAACACGTATCAGAACGCCCTCAACAGCAACGCCACCACGCAGACCGAGGCGCTCGCGGAAATTGAACGCGCCATCACCCAGGCGCGGCTGAACGGAGACATCGAGAAGGCGAACGCGCTCGCGGACCTCTACAAGGAGACCGCCGCAAAGCAGCTCGAGAACGTGGACAAGATCAACTCCGCGTACCAGTGGGGTCAGCAGTTCGGTCTTTCTCAGTCTGAGCAGACTGGCACGTACAACGGTCAGGCGACGCTCGCGGCGCGTCAGTTCGAGCTTCAGAAGCAGCAGGTTCAGCAGGATCTCGAGGCCGGCAAGATCGACATGGAGACCGCACGCAAGCAGCTTCAGTTCATCCAGGCCCAGATCGACAATCTCAACGCCGAGACCGAGGGACAGAAGCTCACCAACAAGTATTATTCAACCCAGTTTTAAACCGGTTTCGGGGGCGGCCTTTGCGCCGCTCCCGCCATTTAAGGAGGAAGCAGCATGAGCCATTCATACAGCCGCGACAAGCTCGAGGAGAGCCGCAGACGAAAGCGTGCGCAGCAGGCCGCGCAGCAGCAGCGCGTCAATCTGCCGTCTGCCAAATCGTGGCTCGGCGTTACCCCTTCACAGGTCGCAAAGCCTGCACAGCAGACGGCACCGAAAACGACGGCGCCGAAGCAGAACAAAACCGCACCGAAAACGAGCACGCAGACGCCGCAGCAGAACATTCAGTCTGCGATCCGCTCCGGCGCTTCGTATCGCGGCATCACTCCGGCACAGGTGACCAGAAACGTTTCTCAGCCGGTCGTTTCGCTTCCGGTCATTCATGCCGCACAGGAGCGCGCGCAGCAGGTCGCGCAGAACGACAACACGCGCCGCGCGCGGGCGGCGCGGGCACGCGAGGGACAGCGGCAGGCGGCACAGGCGAACGCGGCGGCGCTCAAAAAGGACCGGGCGGCACTCGCGGCGAACTCGCTCAAATGGCATCAGACGAGCGACGCGGCCGAACGACGGCGTCTTGAGGCTGAAAACAGCGCCATCCGCGCCCGGCGCGGCTACGCCTACGACAGCCGCACCGGCTCGACCTACGACAGCAAGGGCAACGAGCTGTCGCTCGCGGCGCGGCAGATCTACGGCGGCAGGGCGGAGACTGCAAAGCAGTTCCGCGACGTTGCCCAGACGAAGGATTTTGTCCGCGACACCTCGCGCACGGCTTCTCAGCCGTCCATCCTTGATGTCGCGCGCGGCGTGACGGCAGACAACCCGCATTACGCCATCAAGAGCGGTCAGAAGGCGCACAGCATTATTGCAAACCTGTTAAACCGCTCGGATGAGACGTGGTCGGATGTAGATACCAAGGCCCGGGACGAGGCGCGGGACGCACTCCAGAAGGAGATGCAGGCGATTTATCAGCAGTACGGCGCGACGTATCAGCCGCGGCTCAGTGCAGACGAGACCGTGAAAGATCTCGCGCTGCGCGGCGCGGACGAGCAGACGCTCGAATATGTGCGCGAAAACCTGCGTCTGCGGGACGCTTCAGACCGGCTCGGTCAGGGTCTGACTGCGGTCGGCAAGCGTCTCGAGGCGTCTGTTCCGTCCCTCGTCGACACGGCCAAGCAGGCAATCTCGAACCAGAGCGAAAACAAGGAAAACGAGGCCTTCACGCGGCTCGAGGAGCAGGAGAAGCAGCTCGAGCTTCAGCTCCAGAACATGCAGAGTCAGGACGAGAACGGCAAAGTTCCGGCGGACTATCAGCAGGTTTACGACGAGCTTCAGCGCGTGCGCGAGGAGAAGAACTCGCTCAAGGTCGAGAAGGGCGTAGATCAGAACCTTTGGTCTCAGAAGGTGCTGCGCGAGGCGAACGAGGCACAGGCAAACGCCGAGGCCGGTCTCGCGCCTGCGCCGCGCTGGGTGACCGAACAGGCGATCTCGCTTGCTTCGAACGCCCCGACGATGGCCGCGAGCGCGGTTCCGGTCGTGGGTCCGGCGCTCGGCTCGCTCGTGATGGGCGCGCAGGCGGCCGGTCAGCGCGCTTTTGAGCTGAACGAGCAGGGCAAAAGCGCGGGCGAGGCGCTCGGCAGGGGCGCGGTCTCCGGCATCATCGAGGCCGCAACCGAAAAGCTGCCGCTCGAACGGATGGCCGAAATCCTGCACTCCGGCGGCGCGAACGCGGTAAAGAATATCCTGCGGCAGATGGGCACCGAGGCCACCGAGGAGGGCGTTTCGTACTTCCTGAACTACGTTTCCGACCTCGCCGCCGCAGACCCGGACGCGAAGTTCAGCCTTGCAGAGCTCGCTCAGAGCGCTGCGGGCGGCGCGTTCGGCGGTCTGGTGTTCGGCACGGCGGGCACTGTCGGCGCGAAGCTCGCACAGCGAAATGAGGGCGGCGTTTATGACGATACCGCCTATGAGCGCGACGTCGTGCGCTCCCTTCAGGACGCAGACGCACAGCTGCGCGCGGCACGCAGTCTGCCGGAAGGACCGATCAAGGAACAGGCCGTGCAGACCGCGCGGGACAAGATGGCGCAGACGATCGCGGACTTTGTGGGGCAGCAGACGGCCGAGAGTGCGGAACGGTCTGCGGCGTATGATGCAGACCTGAACGGCCGCATGAGCCTTGCGCAGAGGGCACAGGCGGCGGCATACCTCAACCGGCGCACCGGTCAGGCTGACGCATGGCAGGACGGTCGGGTTAAGCCTCGTCTCGGCACGGAGACCGAACAGCGCCCGGAAAGCGGCTATCGGACACCCGAAGAGGAAAACGCTCTGCAAAGCCAGCTTGCGAAGCATTTCGCGGAGGAGCGGCAGGTCGAGACGGGCGGGGTGTACGACCGCGCGACGGTAGAGCGCGCGGAGATCAACGAGCTTCAGACTCGGCTTGTGAATGCTTGGAACGAGATCACCGACATCGAGCAGGATATGCACGATGTGCCGTATGCTGATAACGAGAAGCGTGAAAATGCGCGGTATTATCAGCTGCGCGAGGAGATCAATCAGCTCAACAAGGCACTTGAGGCGCGCGGTGTGAATACCGAGAACATCGTTCCGAACCGCCGCGAGCATACACCGAATTTCGGTGCCGGAAACGTAGAAACATTTGAGGACGTTGCGCGCATCCGCTTGAACGACAAGGAGACGGCACACGAAGCTCGCATCGCGCCGGAGGGCAGCGAAGGCCCTGCGCCAATCATCCCGACACCGGTCAAACCGGGCGACAAGATCCGCACATGGAGCCGCAACAATCTCGGCTATGCTCTGGAAGGACGCGGTACGGATGGTGATCTCAGCGCCTGGTTTGCGAACGATACCACCACTGGACGCAGGGCTGTCCACTCCGTGGAGGGCGATGACGCAATGAAGATCGCAGACAAGGCGGATTATGAGATCGCTAACGAGTCACAGCGCGCGTCTGCGGCGAATGAGTCACTTGATCCATCTCTTGACAGCTCGGAATACCGCAACGAGTTTGAGAAGCCAAAGCCTCTCGGCAATTACGAGATGTACGGCACAAAGACGGCAGATCAGACGGCGAAGGATCTTCAGAAGGCGCTCGGTGAAAAGCACTCCTTCAGCTACGACGACGATTACAGGCAGGCACGCGCACAGCAGTCTGCCGAGCTGCGCGAGACTTGGGAGCAGGCGCGGCCGATCAAGGAGCAGATCGACGAGCTTCAGAAGGTTCATCCGCTCTCGGCGAAGGATGAGAGACTTTTGCAGGCGGCACTTGTGAACGGCGCGTCCGATTCCTTCAACCAGTGCGATGATCCTTCGGCGGTTATGCACCGCTATGTGCTCCAGCAGGAGCTGAACCGCCGCATGCAGCCGGTCAAGGACTTTCAGCGCGCACGCAACGAAGCGATGACGCTGAACGCCGAGGAAATGGCGGACACGATCGCGGAGTTTGCGAAGGACAAAAAAATAGCCGGAGCTTACACCCGTGAGACGATGGAGCGCAACAACTACGACATTTTCGGCGAACAGCACAGCGACAAGGCGAAGCAGCTCAACGATGAGTTCTTTGTGCCGGTGCACAAGGCTGTTGCGGACAAGACGAACTACGTTAACACCATGCGCGAGCAGGTGGAGAACCTGCACCTGACCTCTCAGGAGTCTGCGCTTGTGCAGATGATGCTCGAGGACCGTATGGATGTTGCGGCCGAGTACATAAAAAATAACAATATCAAGGTCACGAGCGAGCTTCAGAAGCACGTCGCGGACGGCGTAGCGACGTTTCGAGCTATTTACAAGGAGCTCTATAACTCCATTAACGAGACGCTTCTTGCAAACGGCATGGAGCCGGTGCGTGCTCGCAAGAACTACGCGCCGCACTTCACGAAGGATCACCCGGACACGATCCTTTCCCGTATCCGCTTTATGTGCGGCTGGGGCAAGGACAGCTCCCTGAACCTCCCGACCGACCTCGCCGGTATCACAGATGATTTCAGCCCCGGCAGAAAGTGGTTCGGCAACCTCTTGCAGCGCAAGGGCGAGATCACTGACTATGATGCAGTTGCTGGTTTTGATCGCTACATCGAGACGGCAAGCGATGTCATTTTCCTTACGGACAGCGTGCAGCAGCTGCGCTCCCTCGAGGACGCGCTGCGCTACCGCCTCTCGGACGAGGGCACGCGCGAGAAGGTAAACCAGATCCGCAATGATCAGAATTTGAATGCCCTTGAGAAGCACCAGAAGATCGACGAGGCTTATAACTCCAGCGACGACGACATCCAGAAACTCTATGCGCAGAAAAAGCAGGGCATGGGAGGCTATGTTTCGAACCTGCACGAGTATATCAATAATCTTGCTGGCAAGAAGTCACGCGCAGACCGCGGCTGGGAGGAGCTGCTTGGCCGTCAGTTCTACAACGTGGCGAAAAACATGGAAAACCGTGTTGCAGCAAACATGATCGGCCTGAACCTCAGCTCCTGGATGACTAACTTCATCCCGATTACACAGGCGGGGGAGATCAGCACACCGAACCTGCTGCGCGCTATGCTCGACACGGTGAAGAGCGCCATCAAGGACGACGGCTTCATGGACGGCTCGGTTTTTCTGACCAACCGCGAGGGCACGCAGATGCTCGACCAGACCCTGACGCAGCGCATTAGTCAGCTCGCCGGCATGCCGATGGAGTGCATTGATCATTTCACTGCGAACGTTGTTACACGAGGAAAGTATCTCCAGAATATCGCGGACGGCATGAGTGTCATGGAGGCTTTTGACAACGCCGACAGCTACGCGGCGAGCCTTATGGCGGACCGCAGCAAGGGCGCGATGCCGACGGCTTTCAACTCGGTAAACCCTATCCGCAAGGTTTTTACGATGTTCCAGCTCGAAATAAACAATCAGCTCAGCTACCTCGCGAAGGATCTTCCGCGAACAAAGCTTTGGAACAAGAGTGGCAACGCGAAGACACGCGGTGCGGCGTCTCTTGCCTGGACTTACACTAAGATCTTTACCGGTGCTTACTTCTTCAATCAGCTTTTTCATCGGCTTACAGGCCGCGACAGCGCGCTTGACCCGATCGGCATGATTGCGGACGCTTTCGGCATTGGCGATGATGACGACAAGAAGAAAAGTGCAGGGGAGGTTGTGGAGAGTCTTGCGGGTTCGATCGCGGAGAATACGCCGTTCATCGGCGGACTGCTCGGCGGCGGCCGCGTGCCGATTGCCTCTGCTTTGCCTGCCTTCAACAAGGCACGCGAAGAAAAACGACTCGGTTACGACGATGCTCGCGTCGCACAGACTTTCTTCGGAGAAGCACTCAAGCCTGCGACTTACCTTCTCCTTCCGTTTGGAGGCGGTCAGATCAAGAAGAGCATCGAGGGTTTTAACACTGTCAAAAATGGTGGCAGTTACAAGCTCGACAAGAACGGCGAGACGATCATGCAGTTCCCAGTCTTCGGCCAGACGCCGTTTGACTATGCGCAGGCGATGCTGTTCGGCAAATCTTCTCTCAAAACCGCGCAGGACTGGGCGGACAATGGTTACGACACGCTGAACGCCGACGAAACAAAAGCCTTTGATCAGATGCGCAAACAGATGAAGTGGCACAGGGACGAGAACGGCAATCCGGTCGACAATTCCGAGGCGGTTTTCGCCGCCATTAAGGCCATGCGCGCGATCTCTGAGAGCAATAATAACAGAGATGTTTCGGCCGGCCAGGCTCGCGCGATGCTGTTCAACGATAATGATCTTTCAACTGCTCAGAAGGAATTTCTCGATAAAAATCTCATTTCCGGCGGACAAAGCGGTTTCTATACCTCGGAAACGGCTTTCAAGGTTTCGCAGATGGTCCGCGAGTCGCGCCAGAGTGATGCGATTGAAGCTGCGAAGCACGGCATTTCTGTCGAGCTTTTTGCTGAGTGGGACGAAATCCTCCAGCAGGCCAACAGCGATAATCTTGTTGATGCAGCTGATTATACTGAGGGCGGCAACAACAAGCTCTATGCGACAAATACACTCCTTGCAAACATTTTGAACGAATATGCTTCTAACCCGGATGTTTCTGAGTCGGAGGTAAACGCTTTTGCTGATTATTTCATCGTTTCTGCGATGAGCAAAGCGGACCGCGAGAAGTGGAACGACAGTGTTAAGGGCGTCGTCAATGCTTCTGATTACGTGAAGTTCAAGGGTGATCTTGCTGAATATCAGAAGGAGTTCAAGGGAACGGGCGCGGATAATGCCTCGAACATTGCGAGCATTCTCGACAGCTATACGAATCTCTCTGATGAGCAGAAAGGCGTGCTGATGAGCACATACACTGACAGCAACAAGAGCAATCCGTTTACTGTTTCCGATATGGAGAAAAGGCTCAAGGATAATGCTTTCTACAAAGATCTCAACGACGACGGCCGCACGACGCTGCGCGAATACTGCAATGAGTATACGCAGGCTATCGCCGACGGAAAGAATCTCACAGGCTGGAAGGCAAAGGCATACATGGCGAATGAGGCTGGGATCAAACCTGAGATTTACGCTCTGTTCCAGGTCGCACTCAAGGCTAATGATTACGACGAAAACGGCAGCTATAAATCTGCTGAGATCGAGGCGGCTGTTAAGTGCATCCCTGGCTTGACGGACAAGCAGCGCGGCTATCTTTGGCAGGCTGCGAAGGGCGGCAAGACCTCAAAGAATAATCCGTGGGGCGCGACGGATGTTTCGCCGTATTCATCTTCGAAGTCTGACGCTGTGAACCCGGTCGAGGGCGGCACTATTTCGAGCGGCTTCGGCTCACGCTCTTCCTTCACCACGAGCAACGGCAAATCCTCCTCTACCAATCACAAGGCGATTGACATTGCTGCGCCTGCCGGCACTGCTGTTAAGGCTGCGATGGGTGGCAAGATCACACTTGTTTACAAGGGTGATTATGGCGGATACGGAAATACTGTCGAAATTGATCACGGCAACGGTATTATTACAAAGTATCACCACATGCTTGACGGTTCGCTTGAAGGCCTCTCTGTTGGTCAGGAAGTCAAAGCAGGCCAGCAGATCGGCAAGGTCGGTTCGACCGGCAACTCGACTGGTCCGCATCTCGATTTTCAAGTGCAGAAGGACGGTGACTTCGTGGATCCGCGGAATTACATTCCGGGGTATGGCGCCGGCTCCAACCTTGTTTATAGCGGCTCTGCAAGCGCTGGAACGATTGCAAGCGGCAAGTCTTCCGCTTCTAGCTCGAAAAAGAGCTCTGGCAGCAGGAAGAGCGGCGGCTCGTCGGGACTGAGAAAGCCGAGCGCGCTGAAGGGCTTGCCTGTGTTCAGGTGAAAATGGAAAAACCACCGCCGAGAGGCGGTGGTTTTTGTTATGGATAACTTCGAGGTGCAAGTTCTTCGGTACCAATATCGGTAAGGATTCCCTTGCATTCCTTATATGGCATGGCGTAGCGCTGGTTGAGGTAGCGCATCGAGGCGCCGAGTTCACCGTCCGGCCCGCCAAGCTGCGAAATGACGATTTTTGCGAGCTGAGGATCAGGATTTTTGATTTTTACCGGGAATTGCAGGCGTTTATCATATGACCACATCAGTTATCCGCTCCTTCCCACGGCCACGGATCATCGATCCAGTTCCAATGACCGCCGCGCACATCGACCTCACGCGCGGTCAGCGGACCGAAAGCATCCTCGTATTCACTGGATGCCTTGTCGAAGGCGGCGCGCATTTCACGGTAGTATTTCAGAGCGGCTTCATTGTGCGGATGACAGTCGAGATATTCGATGACCTCGACAAGAGCAAAGTCATACATCCGTACACGGCCGAGCAGTTTTTCTCGTTCACTCACTGTACGGCCTCCTCTCCGACGAAGGGGAGGTCGAGAGCGGGGAAAATCGTTCCCCGGCTGAAGGCAAGCGCCGGTTCATAA
>ENA-UEQP01000626-UEQP01000626.1-human-gut-metagenome-genome-assembly--contig:-NODE-626-length-38491-cov-5.800463_pt1 | contig 38491 bp, 26 predicted proteins | sample MGYA00242951_ERZ507951 | MGnify/ENA primary metagenome ERZ507951 (study PRJEB26167, sample SAMN06115539) | human gut metagenome | host: Homo sapiens | place: China:Shanxi | collected 2015-11-18...
ATCACGGCTACCGTTGATCTTGATTGCTCCGGTTTCCGTCAATGTGAAACGAGCTTTACAAAACCTAAACGGCTTTGTAAGCGGAATGATTTTACACTTTTTCTTATTCACCCTAATACCGAAAGACTCAAACTTTTTAACAATATCTCTTGCTATCTGTTTCAGTTCTTCAATATCATGGTAAATAACATAGTAGTCATCCATGTAGTGACCTGCACAGTGAAGACCAAGTTGACACTTGATATAGTTGTCAATCGCACTTGGGAGAGACACCATCTCCTGCTGGCTTGGTTCCACACCCAAAGGCATACCTCTACCAGGCGCATTGCCATAAGGCGCATAGTCAATGATCGCGTCTGCCACTGCTCGGATCTGCGGATCAAACATTACTTGCTGATGCCGACGATAGATGATGTCTCTATTAGCATTCGGAAAGAAGCTCTTCAAGTCAAGAAGGAATATACCTCCTTCTCTTCCATAGCGTCGGTAATGCCATGCAAGCTGCTGTGTTAGCCTGCGGAAATGCCAATGTAGTCCCTTACCTCTCTGACTTGCTCCATTGTCGCAAATCATACTCGGATGATAAAGGGGAATGAGGACTTCATTTGTAAAAACCTTATGAATCTGCCGATCGTCGATGTGCGGGGCGTCAATCGGTCGCACTTTTCCACGCTCAGAGATGGTGAAATGTGCGCATTTCTTTTGTTTCCACTTACCGTCCAAAACTTCACGCCGTCTCTTGGCTGTTCCAGAAAATAAGTGAAGCTCAAAGTTTTGCGTACTCTGTTTCCAACGGACACCCGTACAACATTTTCTCCCATAGAAGAACATATCGTGATAGTTGAAAACATCTTGAAGTGTACCGACTTCTTTGCTTCGTTTCAGTCTGTTTGCTTGTCGCTTTGATTTCCTGCGATGATATCTTGCCTCTCGGCGTTCTTCGCTTGTCATAAAAAGTGTTCGCCCTCCGCATAGTTGTCTTGTAGGTGCGCGTCTAAACTACTTTGACCCGACACATGAAACGAGGATAGCGCAAGTACCCCGCCATGCAAGCAGCGTCCGTGTAAGGTCGTCAAAGGGCAGTTTTAGGGATTTTCACCCAGGGAAGTATCTCTCCTTTTGCGAGGGTCGTCTTTCACCTATCGGTTACTCCATGTGACCCCGCATCGCAAAATCCGGGCGCGAGCGCAGCCGCATTCCTTGCATTGTTATTGTTGGCGCTGCCATCAGTGTTCACATTGCAGAAATTGTTATTGTTGTTGTAATTAGCAGAGCGGAGCCACCACCACGCCGTAGAGCCGGTAGCGTTGTGTCTATACATGACCCTGCTGTTACCGGAAGAGTAATAGGCGTACTGCTTCTGGTAGTTCTGCTCATACTGGTTGGCATAATAACGAGTGCCCTGTACCTCGAACTCAGCCAGCAGGAACAGATAGTCGGTGAATGCCTTGACATTCGCAGCCACATTGGAGCTGTTGCCAACGGCATCGGCGTATTTGGTAACGCCCTTCATAACCGCTCTCAGGTCAGCAGGAAGCGCAGCCATCAGCGTATTCGCAACAGGGTTTGTAGCACAAGTGGCACTTGCGTTATAACCAACTCTGGATGTAGTTACAGTAGAACCGTAGCCAGAAGGAGGCACATCGGTACTACCCAAAACATCGTAACGCAGGTCACAACCAGCCCAGCCACCATAGTTATAGTTGCCCCAATGGTTCATATTGAAATACTTTGTACCATTGGTATAATAGCTATTGTAGCCACTATCAATCAGGCCAATCAACTTACTACTGATCTTACCAATCTGGAAGTGAATCCTGTTGCTGCCCTCGACAGAGCTGTTGTGGTCAAAGCCCAAAATAAAAACATCAACAGACAGGTTGGAAAGAGAAAGCGTTCCAACTGTACCGTTGATGGTAATGGTCTTTGTTGCGCCGACTGACCAGTATGTGCTCGCCAAACCAGCTGCAGCGATCTTACTGATATCTTCCCAAGAGCAGTCGTTCAATGCAGTACCGACAGCAGGAAGGAACTCCGCAGACACCGCGACCGTCTTACTGCCAGGGGCAGTATGGTTTGTACCGGCGGCTACACTGATAGTGATTTTCGCCGTACCAGTCTTATCGTTCACACTTTGGATAGTCACCACATTCCCGCTGACAGAAACCTTAGCAACACTGGCGTCGCTGGTTTGTGCGGAAATTGCACCGTCACCGGCACGGGTAACGGTGACTGTCTTGCTTTTGGCCGAACTATTCAGAACTACGCTCGTCGCACTCAGACTCAAAGAGCCTGCTGCCTTACTGATAGCCCAGCTTACCGTCTTAGCAGATGTGCTGCCGTCAGACCAGCAATAATCGTCCTTGGGAGTGAAGGTGGCGTTGTAGCTTCCGGCATTGATGCCGCTTGTAACTCCACCCAGTGTCATTTTGGAGCTATCATAGTTGCTCCATGACGGGCTTTGAGTATTGCCCGTATATGTCAGGTTACCACTCTGTCTGGGAACCGTAGAGATTGCAAGTCGATTAGGTACGCCGGTGACACGATTGGCAGTGCTCGTGTTTACTGCTCCGTCTGTAGAAGTCGGGAAGAACGACACATAATAGGTCACTCCGTTTTGCAGACCGGTAACAATCAGCGGGCTACTGGCATACTGATTGCGAGTCGTTACCGCCAGCCGATATGCAGCATCCGCGTCGTCGGGATCAGTAGCATAACCGCCCGCCTTAACTACTACAGTAGTCTTCGCCCAGGTCGCCAGCGTTACACCGTCGTTCACCATGGTGGCCGAAGGATCAGTCCATTTCAGCGCCAGCTTGCCGTTACCAGCAGCAACAGCACTCATGCTGGACACATTGCCAACTGCCACGGGAGTGGGTGTCTTGTTGAACTCGTCGTCTGTGCTGTCCGTATAGGAACCTTGCGTAGTGTAGGGGAAGAACTTATAGTAGTAGGTTACGCCGTCTGTCAGGCCGGAATCGCAGAAATATTTATTTTGATACGCATTGCGAGTCTTGCTATCCAAGACTACCGTACCATCACGACGGCTTACGGGGGCACTACCTGCTTTACGCACCAGCAGAGTACCGCCCCATGCTGCCAGTGTGGAGCCGGCCACAACCAGATCGTCAGGGTCAGTCCACTTCACATAAACCTTGCCGGCAGCGGCCAAGGTCTGAATATCTGTCACAGCGGCCAGGGTCAGACCGCCTGTTCCGCCTCCACCACCAGAGGGGAAATTGCCAAGAATAGGCATATTGAATCCTCCTTTTCTTTTATCCCAGGAGAGTGATTACCACAGGGATATCAATATCGGGCATTTCACCGTCTGCTGAGATAATGAGCTTTCCATCAGACTGCCCGGTTACGCAGAGTTTGGCATCTCGTGCCATCTCACGTTGCTCAAAAGTTGCGCTATGAGCGACCGAGATATTACCGTTTTGCGCAGCACCAAGATCAGTGACGGCCAGTTCTTGCGTAAACGGAGCATCTACCCCTACCCATGAGCTGGCGATCAGCGTACATTCAATACTCACGCTCTTGTCGCCTTTCTCCGCCAAAATCTCGTCAACCTTAATGAAGTTGGAGTTAGATGCACCGTTGATTGCTTCACGCCAGTCCTTAAATTTTGTCGAAGAATCGTCTTCCAGGATAAGCCCATAGTTCGTCGTTGTTTGGCTCACAGCTCATCCCTCCTTAACCGAACAGAATAACCGTGATCGGGATATCACACGTAGGTTTGTCTCCACCAATGGCGACAGTAAAGGAACCGTCCTGCTGCCCACAAACATAAAGGCTGGCGGTTTCTGCCGCCTCTCTTTCCTCCATGGACACACTCTGAGACAAACCCACGATGCCGTTTTGATCTGCCGTCAGTCCAGAAATCTCAATATTTTGTTTATTGTCTGACCAAGACGCAACAGACAGCACCTTGTCAACCGACGTACTTCCACCACCGGAATATTTGACCCATGAGCTGTTGTTATATCTCCAAAGAGCGCCAGATCCCTTCACGAAGTAGAACTTCTCGAACGGTGAGGTCAGCGCAAGACGTTGTGACTCTGTGTCCAGGACGATGATATCCGTCAACTGAACACGTGTTCCGTCAGAATCGTAAAAGATGTCACCTGAATCAGTTACGATAAGGAATTGCTTGTCCTTGATCGGAACCGTAGATGTATTCCGCGCTTTACTGGCAACCGTCTGATTTACGTTGAATAGGGACAATTTGTACACCTCCTTTAATTGAAAAAAGAGGGGCGGCATCTAAGCCGCTCCCTCCTCGGTCAGTTTACCGGATTCCCTGATCAGAACGTACCGACAGTCAGAGCTGCAACAACAGCGTCCAGGTTAGCCTTGTCGCCCTCGGCGATCTTGTCCAGCTCGGTCTTGTTGGCGTGGTCGTGAGCCTTTGCAGCCGCAGCATCCCACTTAGCCTTGTCGCCCTCAACGATCTTATCCAGTTCGGTCTTGTTGGCGTGGCTGTGCTTCTTGGCAACAGCGTCCTTCAGATCCTCGTTGGTCTGATCGTAGGTGTCGAGCAGGGCCTTGTTAGCGTGGGTGTGGGTATCCTTCTCCAGAGCAGCGATGCGGCCAATAGCAGCAGTCAGGTCAGCAGCCTTGGCATAGTCACCGATGTTCAGAGCGGCGATAGCGCCGTCAGTATACTCCTTGATGTAGGCAACCACAGTGTCGCTGACAGCCCCCTCGGGCAGAGTGCCAACCAGGTTCTTCAGGGCGGTGATAGCCTGATTCATCGCAGAGGCGTCATCGGGGTGAGACTGAATCCAAGCGGCGATCTCGGCCAGAGTATTCAGAGACTCCTTGGCGCTCTCGGGGATCAGCTGGGCAGCCAGCTCCTCATTGGCAATGGTACGGGCAGACTTACCGGCATCAGCACCAATCAGAGTGGTCAGCTTGCCATTGGCGGTATCCAGATCGGTCTGTTCAGCCTTGCCGTTGATCTTGGCCTTCAGGGTAGCCTCCAGCTCGGTCTCGCTCACCTCGTCCTTCTTTGCCAGAGCGCCCAGACCATCAACAATGCCGGCAACCTCTGCGACCTTCGCATCGGTGTAGTCCTTCACAGCCTTGCTGGTAGGCACAGTGCTGTCATCAGCGTTCTTGCCGATAGCGGTAGCATAACCCTTGATCACAACGACCCAAGCGGAGCTATTGTAGACCTCGCCAACACCGGTATCGGTATTGACATAGATCACGCCCTCGGCAGGAGTGGTAGGCTTACCCTCAGCGCTGGTATAGAGACGGACGCCCTCACCGTACTTCTTGTCACCGAAATACAGCTCGCGGGTGTCGTCGGTCAGGTAGAAGCTACCAGCGTCGCGGACGGCAGGCAGGTTAACCTTATTACCATGGTACACAAGTTTGTAGTTCTCAGTCATAGCAATTCATCCTTCCTTCTCACGTATTGTGGATTGGTGTATTTGTAAAGGGTGTTTACCCGTTTACACACGATTGTTTTCTTTGTTGCTTTTTGCAACAGGTGGCATAAATTAGAATGTGCCAACCATTTTGCGTACTACCTCTTCGGCAGTTGCGATTGCGTCCTCCTTGATATCGGCAGCGCTGCCGCCAGTAGGTACGCCATAGGTCTTGATCTGGCCCGCACTGATCCACGTCAGCTTGCTTTCTGTGCCATCGTTCATCACGTAGAACAAATCGTCAGCCAGCGTCTCGCGCTCCACATCGTCGTCCGTGATTTTCCATGTACCTTCGATGTTATAAACGCCAGTCGCCAAAGAGCTGATTACAATACCTGTACCAGCAATGTTGATAACAGGCCGGTTCGTCAACTGATCGTAGTCAGAAACACCGCCAGATCCGCCACCTCCGCCCTGATTGATCAAGGCAGAAATCCAGCTCAAATCAGCCATAATTGTGCCTCCTCTCAGAACATATAGTAAATATTGACATTAACCGCCTCAGAAAATTCCAGAGACGTAATGTTAATCTGATCCATGCCCAGCTCAAAAATACCAGTGATCAGTGGGATCTCCTTCCCGTTGATTTTCACTTTCGTTCCTTCTGGGCAAATCATACTGAGCTTCCGCAGCGACATTTGACCGAAGTTCAAAATGCTATTGGGATTATCCGCACGCTCATTCTGTTTGAAGATATCCAGCATATTGACATTCGGCGTCACAGTCCCGCTGAAACAACCCAAATGTGCCTGTGACATTTTCTTACTCCTTTCCTAAGCAAGTACAACAAAGTCCAACTCTTCCAGAGTCATATCGTCGATCTCTGCCAAGGTTTTATCGTCCAGATCTGACAACAGGCGGTAGCGCTTCATGCCTGCATTCAGTGTCATTAGGATCTCTGCATCATTTGACACAGCAAACAAGCTGATCGTCTCGACAACCAGTTCGTAGAACATTTCGATAGCATTACCAATTTGCAGTTTCTTTTCTGCAATGGTTTCTGGTTCGGAAGTCTCAATACCGATTGCATTGCTACCGTCCCCCAGAGAATAGTGGAACTCTGTTTCTCCAATGCTTGCCGCAATCGCAAATGCGGCCTCCATTCCTGTTGTATAGCGATAAAGCAGCTCCGGGCTTGTCTGGTCAATACCGATCGCACTACTGCCTGACTCAAAATCGTGTTTCCGAAATGCAAGATCATTTGCACCAAAAACAGTCTGATTTTGAATAGTGTCAAAGACTTGCTTTTGTTCCGCAAGACTTTTTGCTACAATCGCCATTGCACTCTGCGCATCGCCAAGGGAACTCTTAGCATAAGCAATCGGCTGGCTAACTTTGATACCGATTTGACTTTCCAAGGCAAAGAAACTCTGGGCAAACAGCGTGAAAGCTGGGATATCCAGCCTCATCGCTGCCTGCTCCAGTTCGTTTCGATACTTGATAGTAAGTGCGGCGCTCGCTTCCAGACAAACTTGATCACCGATTTTCTCACTGACCGTAGCCAGCATCTCGTCGATCTCCGACAACAGAGCAGATTGATTTGCCACTGCAATTTTCTTTTGCAGGCTGAAATATGACAGCATCGCCCGCAAAACTACTCTGTTTACAGCTGATACGCCATCACGAAATGGGAGGGAGTAAACGATGATTGAACCTTCAGTCAAACGCTGTTTCAGGAAAATATCGTACTCCTTCATCTCCTATCGCTCCTTATGCCGTCGGGTTCACCACAGACAGGTTCAGAGAACCCAGCTTGATGGTCATGATGGTTGCAGCCTCAACACGACGACTTGCAGACAGCTCGCCGTACATCAGCAGGTTGCCACCAGTCAGAGCATCGTAAACAACAAAGTGGGTCATAGTGCCCCACTCGGAAGTGCTCTCCGCAAAATCAATCGCAGCATTGTTGGTCACGACGCCATTAACAGGGGCGCTCAAAGAAGTCAGCTCTACACGAGCATAGCCGGTGCCATCACCAGGCTCAACAACGCCACTGCCATCCAGAGCAGGCGCGGCACTACTCAGACCCAGATAATACTTCTCAGGCACAGCCGGGGTTTTCTTGGAGCCAAACACATTGCCTGACACCAAATTCAGAAAATAGGTCGTATTCATCGTCCTCATCCTTTCTAAATGATTTTCTTTGTTGCTTAATGAGGGAAACTTTTGTTGATATTGTTCGCAATGCGAATAATACCCTGATCCGGAATCTCAATTTCCCCTGAGATATCCTGAATAGTAATCTGATAGATAAACTTACCGACCAGATCTACCGTTTCCTCTGGCAGCAACACCACACGCAGAACATTTGTTACAGTTCCGTCGCCGTCCTCACTCTTACTAACCTCCATCGGTTTGGCAATAAGCGGTGATCCGTTTTTGTTGACAAAATTGATCAACGCAAAACTGGCCGTACAGGAGGATAGATCAAACGGCTTTTTGTTTTGTGAAAAGAACGTGTGGAACACAAGTTCCTGCGTTGATCCTCCCACAAAGTCGATGGTAGGAAGTGAGTAAGGGCTGTAATCACAATTCATACCTATCACCGCCCTTTCAAATATTATTTTTCAGCGGATTTTGAAGTAGCTTCAACAATTTCCGCATTGTTCAAAACGTCGGCAACCTCTTCGAGAATGGCGATACTACCACTCAGATTTGCCAAATTCGCCTTGCCTTTTACATAGACATTGTTCAGCGCATTCAGCACGAATCCCAGTTGCTGCATAACTTGATCCTTCATATAGTCCTCCTTACAAAGACTTGATTTTTTCTTCCAGTTCGGAGATGCGACGGTAAAGCGTTTGAATCATGTAGGTATTCAAAGAGATAAACTCCCCATACCGCAGACGATAGAAAACGTCATCAATACCGTCTTTGGGATTGACTTCTTGGACAGGAGTAATTGTCAGGCCGGCAAAGTCATTCGTCGTCAAACCACTTTCCAACAATGCACGCTCAACGTCCTGCGCGATAAATCCAGTATGAAGTCTCTTAGACTTTCCAGCTTTTAGCTGATACTGAGTAGGTTTCAGCTTCATAAAGAAATTCTCGTACTTGTCCATTCTGTACTCGATCGCTTGCTTCAATCTCCTATCAGATCCGACCGAGATCTCTTCATCAGCAAACAAACCATTGTTTGTAATGGTAAAACCATGATCCGGTGCCTGCATACGCACACCTTTGTTGGTCGCAATAAAGTAGTATTCATCATCACTTCCGTACATTTTAGCGCCGTAAGTAAAACTCACGCCGTCGCTGCCCCTCGCGCAACAGAATCCACCATACTCACTGCCAAGAGTGATCAAATCGGCGTCAATCTGACCTGCACGAATATAGCTTGCATTGATATACAGCTTGCGTGTCGAAGAATCACTAAAAACGCCAAACTTTGTACCGCCATTTGTCAAAACATTAAAAACGTTTCGCTCATTGACGGTCGCATCGCTTCCGTCCATACCATCCTGGCCGTCTTTACCATTCTGACCGTCTTCACCGCGAATCTTAATCGCCGAAGTCCAGGTCACTCCGCCATCGTAGGTATAAGAAGCATAGAGATCTCCGTCATTGATAGACTTGTGCCAACTGGTACTTCCCCTGGACGGATACGAGTTGTATGACCCGGTAGGAGGTGAGGCGGCAATACTGCAATACAACACCAAGCACGGGCTGTTGCCGCTGCCCCAAGTAATGCTACCGTCCGCCATATTGATGCTGCCCTTCATAGTGACATTGCCGGACGGATCGACATAGAACGCGCCGTTGTTTACATCAATACCGCAGCCTTTCAGCCATCCACCAGATTGTGGATCGGCGGTCAGATTTCCGCTCAGTCTTGAGGCAGAGAGCGTACCGCTAAACTCGCCATCTCTTGCGTGCAGTGTGCCGTCTCGCTTTACCCAGAATTTTGCATTCTCAGGTTTTGTAGCACCCGCCCAAATCGCATACAGCGAATTGGTATCCTTGGAAGAGTTGAGGGCAACAAAAGTAGAGTTTGATCCACAATGAAGCTCATTCTCGGCCAATTCCCATCCGCCAATCGAACCGGAGTCGGCCTTAATTCTTCCTCGGAAATAAGCGCTACCATCCCGAAGATCCAGATAGAAGTTTGCGTTCTCAGGCATACCATCCGCATCGAACTTGATATCGCCCCAATCGTCAATAAACTCCGGGGTCACGGTTGTACCGTTAGTATTGAACAGGAGCTTATTGCCGGCCACGATACCATACTTCGGATCGAAGATCATCAGGCCACCGTCGTCATGCTGCATAATGTACGAGGCGTTATACAACCACGCTCCGGTGGCATCCACCTTGAATTGCATTACGCCGTTATCGTTGGCGTTCTCCAAGACGAGGTTGTTACCAATAATGAGACTACCCGCAAGCAGTTCTGTATTGATACCCCATGTCTCTCCAATCAGGATATCGTTACCCTTATCATCTTTGAGACCTGTTTTCGCATCGGAGTAAAACCGACCGATACCCAGTTTAGCAGTCTTCCAACCATCGTCAGTCATGGCAATCATGTTGTCCACGATACGCAGTTGATACTTACTGTCACCGCCCACTTGGATACCCGCACCATTGATCACAACGCTCTGATTACTTGCGCCAATAATGGTGTTTACTGCCGCATTCAAGGCGTTCTCCATAAACTGCGAAACCTGAGTAGTCTTATTCGCAGTTCTGTTGTAGAGGTATTTGCTGGTATCAAAACTGCGGCTGGACGCACTGACCTTATTGACCTCACTCAGCCAATTCGCAACTACGTCACGTTTTTGGAAACGATTAGAAAAAGTCAATGTCAACTTCTCGGGGTTCTCAAAGTCCAGAGCTACCCCGATCAGCTTCGGCTCGATCACACCACCATCACCGACGTTCAGATAAATGCTCTTGCCGAACTCCAATTTATTCTTAAACGGCTCAAATTCTTTCTGGAACAAGAAATTAGCCGTATCAATGGAAAACTCGTAAACAGGCCATGCCCATTCATCCAAAAGCTCTTCGCCAAATGCGTACAGCTCTTGCGCCACAGAATATTTTTGATACTCGTTCACATTTACTGTGAAAAACAGCTTGGATGTGCCCGCCTCAAAAGAAATCTGGGTGCCTTTGTTCTCCGTTACCCCATCCTGAGAAACAGGAGAAATATCACTGCTGAACTGAGAAAGTATGCCGGATGCAGTAACAAGTCCGCTCGGGAAGCTATGCTCATCAAACGTCGTAGATCCCATGTACACCGTCAGTACATATTCGTTTGTACTTGGGTTAACCTCCAAAGTACCACGCACAATGTCTGCCGTCAGCTTTGCGCTGGCAATTTTCAAAACGCCGCCCGCAATAGCATACATACTTTTACCGTTAAGACTTGCCTGTGCAATATCAGCCCCGGTCAATGTAACCTCCCCCTGCAATGTGGAGATGGCACCAGAAGCCGATGTATCTACATCGGTCGCAACGAAAGTTTCCTCTGCCGCTTCGCCCTCAATCAAATAGTGGTTGAGGATTTTTTGTTCGGCTTTTGTGAAATACTTGGAAATAGACAGCTGCTCTACAACACCCTGAATATCAGTGGTATACCGATCAATCTCTGCCTGCAAATTCGCAATCACTGTTTCTTGCGCCTCAATCTCAGAGTTCTTTGCAGAGATTTTCTCATTGATTTCTGTCAGCTGTTGCTGTTGACTTGTCTTTCCAGCGGCAGTGGATTCCAGAGCCATTGTCTGGATAATTACGCTTTGTTGCGTAGTCAGGACTTCCAAATCGCCTTTCAGCGAAGCGAGTGTCACTTCCTCCGCCAGCCTTTGGGCGGTTCTGGATGCCCGTGCTGCTACCAGATTGGTGTAGTGAGTTTGGTTGCTTTTAATTGCAGCATTCCAGCTCTTGACACGCTCGGCCAAAGTAACTGTGCTGCCCTCGGCGATCACATCAAAATCGCCGTTGGAAATGAAGTATGACAGGTTTACCATGTAGTCTGTGCCGATCGGGTTTACATCCCGAATACTCAGGTCGTCCGATCCGTACAGATGGAGCTTTGTCACCATATCATCGGTAAGCTCTTCCAGATCAACCGCGTCCACCAAATTCTGATAACTCAGATAGATAGGTACGGTTCCACGGCTTTTGCCCGCGTCGTAAGCACTAATTGTCCTGGCGTACACGTCAAACACAATCGTGCAGTTATACTTCTCCATAGCGCTGCCATAGCAAAAACTCAAGGCGTCGCTATCGTACTCGTCAAAGGTGCGATAACATCCAATCAGCTTGGGGTCAACATACCCAATACTCCATGTCGTATCCAATTCCAGAATACGGCCCAGAATAGTATCCTCCGGCTGAACAGGATTCCAGAAGTTATACGTTCCTTCTTCCAAATAGAGTTTCTTTTTCTCAAAAAGCTGCTCAATAGAGTATCCGGTAATATGCTTTACCTCAGATACACCGTCACCTGATGTAGCCGGCCTCTGAAGAATGTAGATACCAAGCTGTTCGGTAAACAGCATTTTGTAGCTGGTCAGCAGACGATAAACCGGATTGATTTTCCCGTCGGAATGCCGAGGAACATCGAACTCAACGCGGCTTACATCCGCATAGTTCAATTCAAAATTAAGGTTGCTGACCCAAGGGATAACCCCAAGCTCTTTACCAGCCAGAGTCTGCAACCGCAAAGCGGGCTGCTTAATCTGGCTGGCTTCCAATTTAGAATAATCCAGATACACCTCTGGCCTCCTTTCTTATGCTCCGACGTTATAAAGGTATCGACCGCTGATCGTTACGCTCCCAGTTCCAGTGAATACCAATTCATTGTCTCCGGGTTCCAACTCCAAAAACACAAAATTGAAGTGTTCATAAAGATCGTAGCCAGAAACTTCCTCGGTAACTACCTGGTTCTCATTGTCAACGCGGATAGACAAACTGCTTCCCGGCAAATTATCAAACCGCATTTCTGCTCCGGTCGTCTTGTTCTTTACTGCAAAACTGGTACAGCCGGCAGCAAGAGTGACCAACATTTCTGGGCGCAACTTTTCCATGCAGGTACTGTCGTTGTAAAACCGCACCGCTGTTCCCCCGCTGATTTGATAGGTCTTCGCAAATGGATAACTATATCCATATGGGCAGTCGCAGATGATTTTAGCTTCAAACGCCATAGGCACCCAGCTGAGATGAATAGGCGTCAGTTCCTGAACGAGACACCGGAATTGAATATGCTCCATATCCGGCTGATCAATACTGAGCCATTGGTACTCCTGATACCCTGTCAGCCATTTTGAAACCGCCTGCATTTCATAGCGATCCAACTTATGATCTGCTCCGAAAATCAACGTAAAGCTCAACGGACTATCGTTATATCGCACACCATAGTGGATCGGCGCAACACGATTTGCCAGCCGCGTCTCCACCAGATTTGCTTTATTGCCAAAACTATTGGCACTATGTTTATTGCTGGACATATCCGCAATGTACATACCAAACATGGAAGCGGGCATACCAGCATAGGTAAATTCATAGCTTTTGAACATTGTCTTCCCTTCCTTGCTATATGAAAGGGACGCCCAATTTCGGGCGTCCCAATCTTATCTCCCGATTCCAATGAGCCGTCCAATCTGATTGACCATATCGCGTGTAACCTTGATATGCTTATCAACCGTAGACTGGTCGGCACCATGAATGATCGTATCGCCAATCTGCACTTCAATGGGTCTGCTGTTGTTGGTGATATTATTTACCGTCTTACTGCCGCCTACCTGCTTCATCACATCAGACAAAGTAGACTTGCCAGCATAATCCGGCAGATCACTCATTGCGTCAGAGAGCATATTGATACGATCCATCTGTGTGGTCAGATTGTCCACCATCTGTTCGCTCAATACCCACTCCTTGGTTTTCAGCAGAGAGAGTTGTTCGTTGGACTTGATATCTCCTCCGCCGACAATGCCACCCTCATGATAGGTGTACTTTCTGTACTTATCGTACAGCAGTTGCCCACCCACGCGATCTACGTACCAAACACCATCACTGCCGCGCACCGCAGTAATGCCATACTGTGCCAGCTGTGCGCCAAGCTCAAGATTGCGCCGGTTCAGATAGAGCTTACCGGCAGCATCTTCATAAGCGTGCTGCTTGCTGTTTGCATACATTTCTTTGATGATTGCATGGATCATATCTTCGCCGCTGGAGCTATTGTCGTAGGTAGCATTCCCAACTTGGAAATTTGTTCCGCTGGACTGCGTGGCCTTGATGTCTCCTCCGATACTTCCCAGAGCAGACACGTAACTTCCATACCGTTGTGCAGCAGCCAAGCAGTTATCCCAAGCATTCGCAATATCACTGTTCAGCACATCACCATACTGCGTGTTCCAACTGATCAGCTCGCTATACAGCGTATCCCAGTGAGACTCGATATAAGAGATTGCCATATCATAGAGTTTCTGATGAGAAGAGATACTGTCTTCCAGAATCCCAATTTCCTTATCCTTCTCGTCATGATAGGACTCTTCCATCTTATCCAGAGCGTCCTCCTGAGCCTCCAGTGTTCTGTCCGCCTGTTCGTCGGCCAAATCAGACTGAAGCTCACTCAGTTCTTTGAGCAACGCCGCTTTTTCAGCCTGAGCTTCGCGGCTGTCATCCAGAGAAAGCATATCAATATGAGCTTGCAGCTTCGCAATCTCACGCATTTTAGATGCCATGGTCTTCTGGTGATCTGCCTCGTCTTTGCTGGCCTCCAATGACTGCTTCTTCAGGTCGATAATTTCAGAGTACGCATCCTTCATGTCCTCCAATCCGTCGATCTGATCTTGGATACGCTGTTTCAGCATATCCATTACATAATCGAGGATGTCGTTCAATCCGTTCTGCATCTCCTCTAACTCGTCCGTCACGCCACCCACGGTTTTACCAATGCTCTGTACGGCGCTGTCCGCCATAGCCCGAATTGCATTGATATTCCGCAACGCCGCTTGGTACTGATCTTCGTCCAGTCCAGCCAAAGCCAGATTTGCATAGACCAATCCCCAAGTTGCGTTAGTAGCCTGTTCGGTTGCATACAGCAAATTATTCAGAGTTGCGATATCGCCCTCAGACTTTGCCATACGAAGCGCTTCTACATAGGCCAAAGAACTCTCAATCGCCATCTGCTGCGTCCGTGCGGCAATAACCGCTTGGATGCGCTCTTCGTTGATGACAAGCTGCCCATTCTCATCAATCAGGTACGCTACGTACTTCTGCCCAAGCCCGATAATACTCTGCAAAGTATCTACGGTAATGAACCCGCTCTGGGCATACTCGTCCGCCGCGTCATGGAGTGTGTCATAAACATTTTGGATAGTATCAACCGCGTCGGAAGCCTCTTCAACAATACCATCCAGAAGCTCCGTAATCTGCTTGCGGGTTTCCTTGATATCCTGTCCAAGTTCTTTCCAACTTTCCGAACCGTCACGATTTTCCTCGTTCAAGTCCGTCAGAGAATTGATAAGATCCTCAGTTTCCTTCCTCAAACCATTTGTGGCCTCCTGCAGAGTGTCGTATCCACCCTTACTATCGGCCACCAGCTCATTCAGGTGCTCCATGTTTGCGATCCAAAGTTCATTGGTATCGGCGTTATACTGTACCTCGAACCCCAGATCTCGCAGCGCCTTAACGCCGGAAGAGATCGTGCTTTCCCTTTGGTCATTCAGATTTTGCAGCGCCTCTTGCTCACGCTGATAGGCACCGATCAGCTGACGCTCCAAAAGGATTTTCTCTCTCAAATCGTCAGAGTTATCAATTTTGGTTTCAAGCTCCGCTCTGGCCTCTTGTGTCTTGCGCAGCCGTTCAACCGCCTCTCGATAGTCGTCAATGGTAGCGACATACTCTTCGACATCTTTCTTAGAGCTGCTACCCGACTTCGTATCGCTCTTGAAACTCTTCAATGGCGCATTTTTCAACGCCTGCAAAGCCGCGATTTGTCCATCAATCTGGCTGATCGCGTCTTGGTACTTGGAAACATCCAGTTCAATCTGGGAAATAAAGTCCTCCAGATTGCTTTCCTTAGCGGTGTAGGAATATTCTGTCCCCTTAAAGCTACCGCTTGTCAGGTTGAGCTTAATGCCACTACCGCCAGTACCACCACCAGACCCACCTTGTACGTCAGCCGATCCAGCTACTGTACCGCTTGCAACACCAGCAATAGCCTTAGCTGTCTGGTGTGCCTGCTTTGCGACAGAAGCAAGATCCGTCTTTACGCTGGTCAGGTTGTTGTACATCGTCTGCGCCAGATCATAGGCAGCTTGATTAAAGTTGCCATTTACATCCGTGCAGACCTCAGCCGCTACCCGGTTGAACTCTTCCGCATTTTGAGCCATAGCAGCCGCCGCCAGCTTAAACGCAGTCGCCTCATCAACGCCAGCATCAATCAGAGCCTGAGCAACAGCATTACCGGCATTGATCCGATACTCCGCCAGCTCTTTTGAGATATCTCCCTCACCCTCAGCAACCGCTTTGGCAAGGTCAAGCTGCGTCTGAGCTGCTTCCATCTTGGCCTGCAAGACTGCCTTTTCAGCTTCCAGCTGGGCAATTTGCCCATCAATCTGAGCATCCAATTCAGCCTTTTTGCCTTGAATGAAAGAGTTTACTACGCCCTCGTTAAGGATAATTTGACCATCAGCCGCTACTTGGGCATTGTTCATGATCTCAGGATAGACCTTGGCGAACTCCAAAGCCTTATCCAATGACATGGTAAACCCGTTGGCTACCTCAGCCTGCAAATCTGCAAGCGTCTGGAAAGAATCAGAGATAGTATCAATGGTAGTTGCAACATTCGAGAAGTTTTGCAAGGCAGAAGTATATGCGTCCAGATCACCGGTGATTGAACCGTACAAACTGCTGTAGATCGCCAACTTGCCCTGGTTTTCAGCAATCGCCTCGTTGTTTTTCTTGATTTCCTCTGTAGCGTTGCCGATCATGCCCGACCACAGACCACCATCATTGCCAAGGTTACGCTGCTCCTCGTAATACTTAATGCTCTCTTGCAGGGTGGCGTTACGCTCTTGAAGCGAGTCGATCTCCTTTTGGATCTCGTCCATCTCGCCCTGCATTTTAGCATTAGCGTTTTCTTTCCATGCCGCTGTGTTGAGCTTTACGACGCCGTTCTCCTCGTAGAGGTAGTCCAGATATTTTTCCTCAGCGCCGGCAAGAGACTCAATAGTTTCAGCAGACAATCCGCCGCCACCGGCCATATCACTTTCGGCAGACGCCAAAGCATCATACGAAGACTGCAACCCCGAAATAACATCGGTCAGTTTTTCCAGCTGTGCGATATATACAGAAGTGCCACCGTTGTTTGTGGCCTGTTGCATTGCTCCGCTGAACTCCGGGAAGGTATCGTTGGCAAGCTCCAAAAGGATCTTCTTATATGCCTCAGAATACTCCGTGCTATCCTTGATCCCCTGGATATATCCGTCGAAAGCATCCTGAGTATTGATATCAGTAGTTTTCAGCGTCTCTCCAAGGTCAATGACCGCCTCATTTTTGAGGAAGTTCTCTTGAGCGGAGTTATAATCGTCTACGAGTCCCTGATAAAACTCAATCTGCTGCTGAACGTTGTTGAGGACATCTTGGGATGAGTCCCCAAGCCAGCTATCAGCCATGCTTTGCCAGCTATCGTCACTCAAAAGTACGTGCTGGAGTTCTTTGTACATTGCCAGGACTTCTTCTGCGTTCTTTCCTGCCAGTGCATAGCTAATACTGATTTGCCCGTTGACATTTTCCCACGCATCATTAACATAACCGATCTTTCGCAAAATCTGGTCAATGCCACCTGCGTCAGTAACAACGCCAAGGAAATTCGTTCCAGAACCTTCAGCGTTGATACCTTGGTTATATCGTGACATTGCGTCACGGTACTTGGTATCCAAAGTATCTCTGGCGTCATACACTGCTTGCAGTTTAATGTTGTCGAGCTTTTTGATCTCGTCATCCAACTTGCCATTAACCAGATCAAGATTATCAGCTTGCGCCCCAACCAGATCCGTAATATCTTTCTGGATACGCTTCGCCGTCTCTCTGGCAGAAGAGTCGAAGTCACCGGCAGTCGCCAGCTCTTTATACTCTGCAATCAGATCGGCAAGCGAATTGCGCTGATCGTTAGCGACCTCCGCAGCCTCAGTCATAGACTGACGAGCTTCTTCTGCCCGTTGCTTTACGCTTTGCCATACCTGAACCAAACCCATGACGGCAGTAACTGCCAGGGTAATCCATGTCATGGGGTTAATCGCCATCGCCGCAAATGCGGCCTTGGCGTTGGCACCGAGAACCTTCAAAGAAAATGCCTGCTTCTCATTCGCTGCGGTCTGTTGCAGAGCAGCAACGATTGCTTCCTTCTGAGCAGCAGTCAATTTCTTGGAGTTTAGGATTTCGGTCATCATTGCGACGGTAATCTGCTCGGTCGTCCGCTTCTCGGTAGCTTTCGCCATATTCTTGGCAAGCGTAGCAGCAGTCGTTTTATCCGTAGCAGCCTTTTCCGCCAACTCTTGGATCGTATATCTTTGTGCAGAAGTAATTAGACTGGTCATTGTCATGACCTGCTTCTTCTGCTCCGCAGTCAGCCCAAGTGCGCTCATTGCCGCCGCACGCTGAAACTTATCAAGTTCCATCAGCTTAGTAGCATAATACTGTACACTTGTGGCGCTACCGTCCATAACCACGCCAGACGCTCTGATAGCCTCTGTCACCGGAAGGACAGTGCTCTGGAGCATATTCATTTCGGCACGGAATTTATAAATCAACGCAATCGCACCAACAAGACCGATTGTACCAAACAATCCCAGCTTCTCCGTCAGCTGGTCAATCCCGTTGGAAACAAGGTTCAAAGCATCAACAACGGCTCAAAGTGTACGCTGGACGCTTCGCAGCTCACGAGAGCGCCCGCCGCAGCGGAATGTCCCTCCGACGGCCCGCAGGTGCTCATTGTCCACACGCACGGCACGGAGGCTTACACCATGCCGGCAGGGGAGGAGTACGAGGCGAGCGACGACCACCGCACGCTCGAAAAAGAAAAGAACATGATCCGCGTCGGCGACGAGATCGCCCGCGTCCTGACGGACGCCGGTCTCGGCGTGCTCCACGACCGCGAGCTCTACGACTACCCCAACTATTCCGGCGCGTACAACCGCTCGCTCGCCGCCATCGAGAAATACCGCGCGGAATATCCCTCGCTCCTCTACATTTTAGACGTTCACCGCGACGCCGTAGCCGACAGCGAGGGCAACAACTACAAGCTCCTGTGCGCCGAGGAGCCGGGGGCCGCTCAGCTGGAATTCGTCATCGGCTCGTCCGGCGGCGGGCTGGAGCACCCCGACTGGCGCGAGAACCTCAAGCTCGCCTGCGCCGTGCAGGAGACGCTGTACGCAAAATACCCCACGCTCATGCGTCCCGTCACGGTGCGCAACTCGCGCTACAACCAACAGGTCACGACCGGCTCTCTGCTCATCGAGGTCGGCACGGCGGGCAACTCGCTCGACGAGGCGCTTGCCGCCGCGCGGCTCTTCGCCGCGGGCTTTGCCGAAACCGTGCTGGCGTAGGAAAGAAGAGGTCCCGTTTCCGGGACCTCTTCGGCTGTCTTTCGCTTATTCGTAGATGGGATACTTCTTGGTCAGGGCGACGACGGCCTCCTGCGCGGCGGTCTTATTGCCCTCGAAGTCACGGGCGACCATGCCCATGATGCGGGCGATCTCCTTCATGTCCTCTTCCTTCAGGCCGCGGGTGGTGGCGGCGGGGGTGCCGACGCGGATGCCGGAGGTGACGAACGGCTTCTCGGGGTCGTTGGGGATGGCGTTCTTGTTGACGGTGATGAAGCACTCGTCGAGGCGGCGCTCGATCTCCTTGCCGGTGATGTTGAAGTTGCGGACGTCAACGAGCATGAGGTGGTTGTCCGTGCCGCCGGAGACGAGACGGAAGCCTTCCTTCATCAGGCCGTCGGCGAGGACGGCGGCGTTCTTCACGACCTGCTCGCCGTAGGCCTTGAACTCGGGCTTGAGGGCCTCGCCGAAGCAGATGGCCTTGGCGGCGATGATGTGCTCCAGCGGGCCGCCCTGCGTGCCGGGGAACACGGCGGAGTCGATCTTCTTGGCGAGGTTGATGGTCTCCATCTCGCCGGTCTCGATGTTCTTCTTGGTGATCTCGTTCTTGCACAGGATCATGCCGCCGCGGGGGCCGCGCAGGGTCTTGTGGGTGGTGGTGGTGACAACGTCGGCATAGGGCACGGGGCTCTCGTGAACGCCAGCGGCGACGAGACCGGCGATGTGGGCCATATCGACCATGAAGAAAGCGCCGACGGAATCAGCGATCTCACGGAACTTGGCGAAGTCGATCTTGCGGGGATAGGCGGAAGCGCCGGCAAGGATCATCTTGGGCTTGCACTCCTGCGCGATGCGGTAGACCTCGTCGTAGTCGATCATTTCGGTCTCATCATTGAGGGAGTAGGGGACCTGATGGAAGTACTGGCCGGAGATGTTGACCGGGCTGCCGTGGGACAGGTGGCCGCCGTGGGCGAGGTTCATGCCCATGAAGGTGTCGCCGGGCTGGAGCATAGCCTTGAACGCGGCCAGGTTGGCGGAAGCGCCGGAGTGGGGCTGGACGTTGGCATGCTCAGCGCCGAACAGCTTGCAGGCGCGCTGACGGGCGATCTCTTCGGTCTCGTCGACGCAGTAGCAGCCGCCGTAGTAGCGCTTGCCGGGATAGCCCTCGGCGTACTTGTTGGTAAGGCACGTGCCCATAGCCATCATGACAGCCGGGGAGACGATGTTTTCGGAGGCGATCAGCTCGATGTTGCGCTGCTCGCGGTGATACTCCTTCTCAATAGTGGCGCCGACTTCGGGGTCATACTGGGACAGGAATTCCATGGTTTCTTTGATCATGGTGCGTGTTCCTCCTCTGATTTTTCAGTCGATTGATATATTACCGGCGGCTAAGCTGAAAAGTGCGAACTTATGCCGGTTCTCTCACATCTTAGAATAGCAAAAAAAGTAAGGCCCTGTCAAGGAAAACCGGGCCTTGGAGGGACTGAATTTATTAGGGAAAAGAGGAATATCACCTTAAAAACGTAAAAGTGTGCAAAAAGGGGCGAAAAGGGATTGACGTGCGTTGTGCAGTCTGCTATGCTGTGCCTGCATGAAGTTTACCTGCATGAAGTTTAAGAGCCTTATGCGTCGGCAGAGTAGGAAGCCATGTGTTTACGCGAAGAGCGAATAGTGCCGTCGGGATGGGAAGTTGCCCGCGGACGAAAAACCCATGGTTTGCAGTATGGTTTCCGCATCCGCTTGCCACTCAGAAGAGAGTTTAAGTGAGGCCTCTCCTCCGCGTGGTTCCTGCCATCCGGAGGGAGAGGTGTTTTCTTTTTTCACCGGATCAAGCCGTTCCGCGCGGCACCGCAGCCGCGGGAAGATCTTTTTATGAAAAAAGGAGGTCCTCACAATGTCCCTTCAGATCGAAGCGCTTTCCCCTATCATGTGGACGATCATCATCGCGGTCGCCCTCGTGCTCATCGCCGCAGTGGTCTTCACGTGGAAGTCCTCGGCCATGTCCACGCGCAAAATGGTCACCATCGCCATGCTGACCGCCGTCTATGTCGTGCTGAACTTTGCCGGCACGGTGCGTCTTGGCTGGATCAACATCTCCGTTGCGTCGCTGCCCGTCATCGTGGGCGCAATGCTCTACGGCCCGGTCGGCGGCCTGCTCGTCGGTCTTCTCGGCGCATTCATGGGTCAGCTTCTCACCTATGGCGTGACCGCGACCACGATCCTGTGGATCCTGCCGCAGGCAGCGCGCGGCCTGCTCGTCGGCGTGTATGCCAAGCACTGCGGCTACAAGTTCTCCAGCGGTCAGCTCACACTTGCGCTGATCGGCACGGCGCTGGTCGTGACGGCGCTCAACACGGGAGCGATGTATATCGACAGTGTGATCTACAACTACTACAGCTACGCCTATGTTTTCGGCGGCCTGGTGGTGCGTATCATCTCCGGCGCGGCTACGGCGGTGCTGATGGTGTTCGTGGCTCCGCCGGTCGTGAACCTGCTGAACCGCTCGCTCGACACGGTGCGCACGGCGCAATAAAAAAATATTCAAAAAAGAGGGACGCAGTTGAAAACTGCGTCCCTCTTTTTTGAGAAAGATTGCACTCCGCGGCAGCGCACGCGCCATAGGCGCGCACGTTTGCGGAGTGAGAAGAGTTTTTCTGACGCGCACGCCCCAGGGCGGCTTCTCTTGCCGCTTTGCGACAATTCACCTTCTGTCGTCAGAAAAACGATTTTAATTTATTTCGCGTCTGCGGACGCCTGGGCAGCCGTTAGCAGCTTTGCTGCTTTACGGATGCCGCGTACCCCTTGCGGGTAAAAACTCTGCGAGGCTTATTTTCTGTCATTTTCGACGAGTGACAGGAGAGTCTGCTCAAAGCCGTATTGGTCGCGGAGACGGCGGGACTCAGTGAGTTTTTTGGTGCCGCGGTGGCCGGTACGGTGACAGCGGAGCATCAGATTTTTGGGCGAGTGGGCGAAGTCGATGAACTCGATGACGTCGACGTCGTAGCCTTCGTCCTCCAGGACCGCTGCGCGGATGGCGTCGGTCAGAAGCGCCGAAAAGCGCTCCTGAAACAGCCCGTGGGAGAGCAGAATGTCGAAATCGCCGCCCTTTTGGATGGTCTTATTGACCTCGTGCTGGCAGCAGGGGACGGAGAAGATGTGCTCGACGCCGCGGGAGATGGCGTAGTGCAGGGCGTAGTCGGTCGCGACGTCGCAGGCATGGAGCGTGACAAGCATGTCAATGTGCTCTCTGTAGAGCACATCGCGCGTAACATCAGCCACGACGAAGTGAAGATCTGAATAGCCGTAGCGCGCGGCGACCTCATTGCAGTGCTCGACGACATCCTCTTTTAAGTCATAGCCGATGATCTTGGCGCGCACGCCGCGCTTGACGGCGAAATAGTAGTACAGCACGAACGTGAGGTACGATTTGCCGCAGCCAAAATCGAGAATCGTGATCTCGTCGCGGCCGTAGGCGCGGAACGCGTCGTCCACGAGCTCGATGAAGCGGTTGATCTGCTTATATTTGTCGTACTTTGCCTTGACGATCTTGAACTCGGGCGTGAAGACGCCGAGGTCGACGAGGGCGGGGATGTTCTCGCCCTCCTGCAAAATGTACTCTTTCTTGCGGTTGTGCGAGACGGTCACGGCGGCGCGGGCCGCGCCGGACTTGGCCGTGCACTTGTACGCGCCGTTCGTCTTGCGGACGTACTGGCGCGTCTCCGTTTCGGTGCAGAGTGTGACAGAGCGGAACAGACCGTCGAGCTCCTGCTCGAACGTTTCGAGCAGCGCGCTGCGCGTGACGTTGCGGTGCGCGACCTTCTGCCCCTGCTGGTATTCGAGCTGGAAAAAAGCTTTTCCGCGCAGCTTCAGCGGCCGCACGGTGACACGCGAGTGCCCGATGCGCGCGACCGGCTCGGCGAGGACGAGCTTGGTGAGCGTGTCGAGCCGTTCGGAGAGGTCGGAGACTACAATGCTCATGCGCCGAACCTCTCTTTGAGCGCAAGGTGCGCAGCGTACAGCTCGTTTTTGCTGTAGGTGTTGTTCTCGTCCTTGAGGAGCATTTTGATGGCATCCTTGGCCGTGCAGTCATGCTGCACCATGCAGTCCACAAGCAGCGCCTCAGGCGAGGTGATGTGCTCGACCTCGCGCAGGCGGTAGTCATCGCAGACCTCGACAATGAGGGCATATTCGCCCTTTTCGTAGGTCTCCTTCGCAATGAGCTGGTCCTTGACCTCCTGCGGCGTGCCGCGGAAGGTCATCTCGTGGAGCTTTGTCATGTCGTTGCAGAGGCACAGGCGCAGCTGCGCGTTTTCCTCGATGAAGAAGTCGATGACGCTCATGATGCGCTTGGGAGATTCGTAAAAGGCGTAGGTCGCGGTGTCGCCCTTGCGCATCATCAGCAGCACGCGGCGGCGGTCGGCCGTCTCGCGCGGGAAAAAGCCATAGAAGAGGAAGCTCGAGAGGTCAAAGCCCGAGATCGACAGCGCGTTGACCGCGGCGCAGCAGCCGGGCACGCCGACGACGCGAATGCCGTTTTCGACCGCGGCGCGGATGAGCTCGTTGCCGGGGTCGGAGATGCAGGGCGTGCCCGCGTCGGTGATGACGGCGATGTCCTTGCCGGAGGCAAGCTGTTCGATGAACCACTTCGCCTTGCCGTATTCGTTGAACTTGTGGTTGGCGCTCAGACTGTTGCCGCGGATGCCGAGCTTGTTGAGCAGCACCACGCTGCGGCGGGTGTCCTCGGCGGCGATGATGTCGGCGGTGGACAGGATTTCGCGTCCGCGCTCGGACATGTCGCGCGAGTTGCCGATGGGCGTTGCGACGATATAAAGGGTGCCGGTGGTCTTCTGCTCGTCCATAAGATCCTCCAAAAAGCAAAAATTTCTCATTATGCTGACAGTATAGCCTATTTTCGCCCGCTTGGCAAGGCGGGAGAAGCGGCGGGATTTGCGATTGCTTTTTGCCGCGGGCACGGTATAATGGAGAAAACTGCCGAACAAAGGAGAATCGGGCATGAAAAAGAGACTGTTCCGCCTGGGCGCGCTCTGCTGCGCCGCGGCGATGACGATAACGACCAGCGCGCAGGCGCTCAGCGTGGAGGAGGCCTACGATATTTTGCAGCGCAGCTATGTTGATAAGCTGCCGCGCGCCGCGCAGGACGCGAAGTCGCTCGACGAGCTCTTTTCCTACACGGACGACTACACGTACTACATGACGGCGGAGGAGTATCAGGCGTTTTTGCAGGGCGTCGAGGGTGATGTGAGCTTCGCCGGCATCGGCGCGGAGATCACCTATGTGCCCGAGGGCATCCGCATCGTCTCCGTCCTCAAGGGCGGCGGCGCGGAGAAGGCGGGCCTTGCCGCGGGCGACATTATCATCGCCATTGAGAGCGAGTCCTGCGCGCCGGGCGGCGCGGAGCACCGCGCCAAGCTCCTCGGCGAAGCGGGGACGAGCGTGACCGTCACCGTCCGCCACGCGGACGGCACGCAGGCGGATTATACCGTTACGCGCGCGCTCGTCACGCAGACGAATACGACCGTCTCGGTCACGGGCGGCGTGGGCTACATCGACTGCGACAGCTTCGGCACGCAGACGGGGACGTATTTTCAAGAGGGCGTGCGCGGGAATGACAGCGCTGTGCACGCGTGGATCGTCGACCTTCGCGGCAACGGCGGGGGGCTGACCTCCGCGGCGGTGTCGGCGCTCGGCGCGTTTTCGGGCGAGGGAGACCTCATCTACTTTGTCGATCAGGATGGCAAGAGTACCGCGCAGAGCTATTCGGGCAAGGACCTGACGGACAAGCCCGCCATCGTGCTGATGGACAGCGGCAGTGCCAGCGCGTCGGAGATCTTTGCGGGCGGCGTGCTCGGCACGGGCAGCGGCATCGTCATCGGCACGCGCAGTTATGGCAAGGGCGTGGCGCAGATCCTATACGATGAGTCGAACTGCCCGTATCTGCACGGCGACGCCGTGAAGGTGACGGCGTACCGCTTCTACTGCGCGGGCGGCAACACGACCGACCGCATCGGCGTGGTGCCGACGCTCTACATCCCGCAGGATCAGGCCGTTGCGGCGGCGCGCCTGCTGAGCGGCGAGAAGACGAAAGACAGCGCGTATCTCCGCCTGGTGCTGAACGGCTGCGACTTTTACATCGACATTCCCGCGGGGAAGGAGAGCTCTTCCGCCGCGCTTGAGGCCATTTTGGCGGCGCTGACGCCGGACGCCGTGCTTTACTGGGGCGAAAACGGCGGCGAAAGGAAGCTCACGCTCGCGCAGGCGCGCGAAAAGTGCGGCTTTGCCGCATCGTCCGCGCTCGACTTTTCCGACGTGGCGGCCAGCGAGTACGCGCAGGAGATCGATTCGCTTGCGGCGAGCCGCATCGTCTTTGGCGATGGCGGCAAGTTCCGCCCCGACGCGACGATGACGCGCGCAGAGGTCTGTGCGCTGCTCGCGCAGGCGCTTGACCTCTACTCCACGGCGAACGGGTACTTTACCGACGTTGCCAAGGGGAGCTGGTACGCGCCCTCTGTGAACGCGATGGCGGCCATCGGCCTTGTCTCCGGCGTGGGCGGGGGAAAATTCGACCCGAACGCGACGATAACACAGGAGGAATTCATTACGGTGCTGGGCAGGCTCGTGGAATTCGTGAATCTGGATGCGCGGGAATTTTTGGACAAGAACCCGCTGGCCATTTTGCAGCCGCTGCCGAAGTATAAGAGCTTTTCACACTGGGCCATCCGCAGCGCGGAGCTTTTGACGAATTCCGTGTTCGATGAAAACGGCGATGCTGTGAATATGTACTGCATGAGCCTTGAAGATATCGAGCCCAAGGTCCCCATCCTGCGCGAGCAGGCTGCGGCGGCGCTCTATAACGCGCTGCGCACGACGGGCGTGCTCAAGTGTTGAGATGGACTGGTACGTCTACATGCTGCGCTGCGAGGATGGCTCGCTCTACACCGGCATTGCCTCAGACGTGGAAAAGCGCTTTGCCATGCACAAGAGCGGGCACGGGGCGAAGTACACTCGCTCGCACCCGCCTGTCGCGGTCGTGTACCGCGAGCAATGCAGCGACAAGGGCGCGGCGCTGCGGCGCGAGGCCGCCATCAAGAAGCTGCCGCGCGCGAAAAAACTCGAACTGACGGAGGAAAACTGCGATGCGTGAAACGATCGTCGACCGCGCGTATGCCAAGACGCTCCTGCCGCCGCGCAAAGAAGATGGGCACAAGGGCGACTTCGGCAAGCTCTTAGTCCTCGGCGGCAGCGTGGGCTATACGGGCGCGCCGTATCTGGCGGCGAGCGCGGCGGTGCATTCGGGCTGCGGGCTCGTGTATCTCGGCGTGCCGGAGAGCATCTGGGCGGTTGAGGCGCAAAAGTGCGTAAGCGCAATGCCGTTCCCGCTGCCGGAGACAGACGGAAGGCTCTGTCTCGCCGCGCTCGACAAGATGCAGGACAAGCTCAAAGGCTGTGATGTTTTAGCGCTCGGTCCCGGCCTTGGCCGCGGAAAAGAGACAGAGCAGCTCGTCCACGCGCTTTTGTGGCAGGTGAAAGAGCCGCTGGTGCTGGACGCCGACGGTCTGAACGCCTTACAGGGCTGCACGGAAAAGCTGGATGTCCGCCGCGGACGCGTGACGATTTTGACGCCGCACGACGGCGAATTTGCGCGCCTGACGGACCGGACGCTCCGGGAGATCGCGTCGAGCGAACGGACAGAGCTTGCGAACCGCTTTGCCTGCGAGCACGGCTGTATCTTGGTGCTCAAGGGGCACCGGACGCGCATTGCGCTGCCGGACGGGCGGATGCTCGTCAACACGAGCGGCTGCTCGGCGCTCTCAAAGGGCGGGAGCGGGGACGTGCTGACAGGCTTGATCGCGTCGCTTCTGTGCCAGGGCGTGGGCGCGGCAGAGGCCGCGGCGCTCGGCGTGTGGCTCCACGGCCGCGCGGGAGAGCTTCTGGCGCAGGAAATGACCGCGTATTGTGCGAGCCCGCGGGAGCTCATGACGTGGGGACTGGGCCTCGCGTTTCGGGAGCTGCTGGAAGCATAAAAAGGCAAAGAGGAACAAGGCCGCCGCATCGAATGATTCGGCGGCCTGTTTGATAGAAGTGAAGACAGGAAAAGCGCCCCCGAACGAATCGGGAGCGCTTTTGCCTATTTTAACAGAGAATGGAAAGGTTCACTTTTTGCCGGGGATGCGGTTCGGGTCATCGGCGTGCTTGACAACAAGGCTGGTGAGAGCGAACAGCGCAACGGCGTTGGGGATGACCATGAGGTTGTTGAACATGTCGCTCAGCTCCCAGACGAGGTCGTTGGACATCATCGTGCCGAGGAAGATGAACACGAGCGCGAGGACGGTGTAGACCACGGTGCTCTTCTTGCCGAAGAGGTAGGAGACGTTGATCTTGCCGAAGAGGTTCCAGCTCAGGATCGTGGAGAAGGCGAAGAAGAACAGGCAGACGGCGACGAACATGTTGCCCGCGCTCTCGCCGAAGACGACGCCGAAGGCGGTCTGGGCGAGGTTGGCCTTGCCGAGCACGCCGGTGACATCGCCGACATAGCCGCTCGCGAGAGGGCCGTCCGCCGTGTAAAGGGTGGAGATGATGACGAGCGCGTTGAGCGTCAGGACGACGAAGGTGTCGATGAACACGCCGATCATGGCGACGACGCCCTGGTCGTGCGGGCAGTCAACATTCGCGAGGGCGTGGGCGTGCGGGGTGGAGCCCATACCGGCCTCGTTGGAGAACAGGCCGCGCTTGGCGCCCTGAGAAATCGCGGTCTTGATGGCGTAGCCGAAGCCGCCGCCGATGATGGCCTGGGGCTGGAAGGCATACTTGAAGATCATGCCGATGGTGGCGGGGACGTACTTGATGCGGACGATCAGGACGATCAGGCCGCCGAGCAGGAAGATAGCCGCCATGATGGGGACGACCTTCTCCGTGACGGAGGCGAGGCGCTGTACGCCGCCAAGGAAGATGAACGCGCAGATCGCGACGAGGACGATACCGACGATCCAGGAGGGAATGCCGAAGGCGGTCTGCATCGTGGAGCCGATGGAGTTGGACTGCACCATGCAGCCGAAGAAGCCGAGTGCCAGCGTGATGGCGACGGCGAAGAAGCCGGCGAGGAACTTGCCGAAGCCGCCCTTAAAGGCCGTCGTGATGTAGTAGACAGGACCGCCCTTGACGTTGCCGTCCTTTTCGACGATGCGGGTCTCCTGGGCGAGCGTTGCTTCCGCGTAGATCGTGGCCATGCCGAGGAAGGCGATCAGCCACATCCAGAAGATGGCGCCGGGGCCGCCGGTCAGGATCGCGCCGGACGCGCCGACGATGTTGCCCGTACCGACCTGAGCGGCGATGGCGGTGGCGAGCGCCTGGAACGAGCTCATGCCGCTGTCATGCTTCTTGCCGCGCAGCGACAGGTTGCCGAACACGCTGTTCCAGCCCTCTTTGAAGCAGCGCAGCTGTACGAAGCGGGTCTTGATGGAGTACCAAAGGCCCACGCCGAGCAGCAGGAACACGAGAATGTAGTTGCTCAGGTAGGTGTTGATGTTGCATACAATGGGATACAGGGTGCTTTCGATGGATTCAAACATGGTTATCTCTCTCCTCTAAAAACAAAAGAAGTTGCCGATACGAAAATCAGCAACTCCGGAAGTAGCATTCAGTTGAGCGGGGAGGAGAAACGGTGCGACGACGTAAAAACGTCCTGCTTCTCTGTCCCTTTGCCTGAGAGATTCGACCACCATGGCCTTGCACCTTCGGCACTCAATTCAATGAGTTCTCCAGAGTTTCCTCGGCTTCCGGTTTGCGAGATCCCGAAAGCGTCATCGGTAGATATTCGTTTGTTTCAGCAGTAAAAGCGTAACATGCCGTAAAGAAGAAGTCAAGAGAAGCGGCGGCTTCAAAACCGCCAAAGATTCATCAAAAATATTATGCAAATTGATGATGAACTTTTATATTTTTAATAAATGGAAAATGGAATACCATTCCGAAAAGGAATTACGCCGCAAAACATTAAAAAATGCGGGTGGAGCATGAAAAAAGAGCGCGGCTTTTATCAAAAGCCGCGCTCTTTTGCGCTTTTTTGGGGAATATCAGCCGTTTTCCCGGCCGGACAGGCGGTCGGGCGTGTGGGAATGCTTGACGACGTGGCTCGTCAGGGCGAGCAGGGCGATGGCGTTGGGGATGACCATGAGCTGGTTGAGCATATCGCTCAGCTCCCAGACGAGGTCGTTGGACATCGTGGTGCCGAGGAAGATGAAAATCAGCGCGAGCAGCGTGTAGACGCTGGCGCTCTTTTTGCCGAAGAGGTAGACCATGTTGATCTTGCCGAACAGGTTCCAGCTCAGGATCGTGGAGAACGCGAAGAAGAACAGGCAGATCGCGACGAACATACTGCCCGCCTTGTAGCCAAACACCGTGCCGAACGCGCACTGGGCAAGGTTCGTCTTATTGAAGGTGCTGCTCAGCGCCGCTGCGCCGCAGCCGGCGAGCGGGCCGTCGCCTGCGTAAAGTGTGGAGATGATGACGAGGGCGTTGAGCGTCAGGATGACGAACATGTCGATGAACACGCCGATGATGGCGACGGTGCCCTGCTCGTGCGGATTTTTGACGTTGGCGAGCGCGTGGGCGTGGGGCGTGGAGCCCATACCGGCCTCGTTGGAGAACAGGCCGCGCTTCGCGCCCTGGGAGATGGCGAGCTTGATGGCGTAGCCGAAGCCGCCGCCGACGATGGCCTGCGGCTCAAAGGCGTAGCGGAAGATCATGGCAAAGGTCTCGGGAATGTACTTGATGCGAACGACAAGCACGATGAGGCCGCCGAAGAGGAATACCGCCGCCATGAGCGGCACGACCTTTTCCGTCACGGACGCAAGGCGCTGCACGCCGCCGAGGAAGATGAAGGCGCAGATGACGATCAGCACGATGCCGACGACCCAGGACGGGATGCCAAACGCGGTCTCCATCGTTGCGCCGATGGAGTTGGACTGCACCATGCAGCCCATGAAGCCGAGCGCCAGCGTGATGGCGACGGCGAAGAAGCCCGCGAGGAACTTGCCGAATTTTCCCTTGCAGGCTGTCGTAATGTAGTAGACAGGACCGCCCTTGATCGTGCCGTCGAGCTCGACGATGCGCGTCTCCTGCGCGAGCGTCGCTTCCGCGTAGATCGTGGCCATGCCGAAAAACGAGATGACCCACATCCAGAACACCGCGCCCGGGCCGCCGGTGAGGATCGCGCCCGCGACGCCGACGATGATGCCGGTGCCGACCTGGGCGGCGATGGCAGTGGCGAGCGCCTGAAACGAGCTCATTCCGCCGCCGCCCTTCTTGCCGTTGAGGGTGATGTTGCCGAACACGCGGTTCCAGCCCTCCTTAAAGCAGCGGACCTGCACGCAGCACGTTTTGATCGTGTACCAGATGCCGATGCCGAGGAGCAGAATGACCAAAACGTAGTTGCTGAGGTATTCGTTGATGGTCTGAACGATAGGGAAAAGGGTGGTCTCGAATGATGAAGCCATGATGCTCTCCTTATATTGTAAAGTCGAAAATGCAAAAAATAAAAAGCTGCCGATCCAACAGAAGATCGACAGCCTAAAAAACAATAGAGAGAAAAAGTGAGGACGGAAAAACCGGCATGGTGCGATGCTCTCCGTCCTTTTGCCTGAGAGATTCAGCCTTAACAATTTTAGCAAAGGCCTTGCCCCTTCGGCACCCAACTGAATGAGTTTTCCAGAGTTTTCCAGCGCTTTCAGTTTCAAAAAGATCCTGAAAACCGTGTATCTTCGCTCGTTGCAGCGAAAAAGAGGGTAACATGCCGCAAAAATCTTGTCAAGAAAATCGCCTTGGCGAAAATGACAAAAATTATGCAGACCCGATGCGCAAAATGACGAAAACCTTGCAGAATTTAAACGGAAACGGATTTGCCCTGTAATTTTTCAAGCACATCGCGGGCAAAACGTTCGGTTGCGGCGCTGGGCGAAACGTTGCGCAGCATGCAGAGGTCGACGGTGCGCGGCGGGATGGAAAAAGCGGTGGAAAGCTCGCGGATCTCGCCCGCGGCGAGCTCGCCCTGGACGAATTCGCGCGTGACGCCCGCAACGCCGAAGCCAATCCTCGCCAGGTCGACAAGAAGGCTGCGCGCGCCGAGCTCGATCTCCGGCGTGAGCCTGACGCCGCTTAAGTGCGCGAGGAGGCCTTCTTTTCAAGAAGAATGAGCGGGAATGCGGCGATCTCCTCGGTCGTGTAGGCGCGGGTGAAGTCGCAGGGGTAGTCCGGCGCGGCGACAAAGCAGGAATGCGTTTCAAAGCAGGGGATGTGCTCTAAGTCGTCCGCGTCGCCGGGGGCGCTCGCAAAGGCGATATCGACCCTTCCGGCGCGGAGAAGCCCCAGCACCTTATAGCTGCGGCCGCTGATGATGCGGATGTGGATGTTGGGATAGCGGCGGTGGAAGGCGTCGAGATGCGGCAGCAGGAATTGACTTGTCACCGTGTCGCTCGCGCCGATGACGAGCGTGCCGGCCTGAAGCGTGCGCGACTGCTGGAGCTTATCTTCTCCGGTCTCGAGAAGACCCATGGCGCTGCGCACATATTCGAATAAGAGGCGGCCGTCCTCGGTGAGCGTGACGCCGCGCGGCGAGCGCAGGAAAAGACGCGTGCCGAGCTGCTGCTCGAGCTGCTTGACGCTCTGGCTGACGGCGGACTGCGAAAGGTAAAGATTCTCCGCTGCCAGGGAAATATTCCCGGCCTCGGCGACCTCGCGGAAGACGCGGTAAAGCTCCAGCTTGACCATTTGGCAAACCCTCCTGATCTTAAACCATAAGAATGATTTATATTTATTATCAAAAAACGATGCTTTACTTATCCCTATACCGTGATTATAATACTAAACTGTATGACTTTGCAAGAGCGCCTTGTGCGCTGACTATAAAATAAAAAGGAGATCAAGATGAGAACGATCGGAACTGTCGTGCGCGGCGTGCGCGCACCCATCATCCGCGAGGGAGATAACATTGCTGAGGTCGCTGCCGCTTCCGTGATGGAAGCGTGGAAGGAAGCGGGCATCGAGCCGCGCGACCGCGACGTCGTCGCCGTGACGGAATCCGTCGTGGCGCGTGCGCAGGGCAACTACGCAACGCTCGAACAGATCGCGAAAGACGTGCGCGAAAAGACCGGCGGCGGCACCGTGGGTGTCGCGTTCCCAATCCTGAGCCGCAACCGCTTCTCCCTGCTGCTGCGCGGCATGGCGATGGGCTGCAAGAAGATCGTGCTGCTGCTCTCCTACCCCTCTGACGAGGTGGGCAACGGCCTTGTCGACTGGGACAAGCTCGACGAGGCGGGCGTCGACCCGTACAGCGATGTTCTGACGATCGAACAATTCCGCAAGAAATTCGGCGCGGCGGTGCACCCGTTCACGGGCGTCGACTACATCGACTTCTACTCCGGCATCATCACCGACGCCGGCGCTGAGGTCGAGGTCATCTTCGGCAATCGCGTGCAGACGCTGTGCGACTACACCGACGCCGTCATCACCTGCGACATCCACACCCGCGCGCGCAGCAAGCGCCTGCTCAAGGCCGCTGGCGCCCGCGTGGTGCTCGGCCTCGACGATCTGCTCAACAGAAGCGTCGACGGCAGCGGCTACAACGCCGAATACGGCCTGCTCGGCTCCAACAAGGCGACCGAGGAGACCGTTAAGCTCTTCCCGCGCGACTGCATGGCCATTGCCGAGGAGCTGGGCGAGAGACTCAGCAAGGCCAGCGGCAAGCACATCGAGGCCATGGTCTACGGCGACGGTGCGTTCAAAGACCCCGTCGGCAAGATCTGGGAGCTCGCTGACCCCGTCGTCTCCCCCGGCTACACCAAGGGCCTTGTCGGCACGCCGAACGAGCTGAAGCTCAAGTACCTCGCCGACAATGACTTCGGCGATCTCAAGGGCGAGGCGCTGAAGGAAGCCATCGAAGAGCGCATCCGCGAGAAGACCAGCGAGAGCCTGGTCGGCAACATGGTGTCCGAGGGCACGACGCCCCGCCGCCTGACCGACCTGATCGGCTCGCTCTGCGACCTGACGAGCGGCAGCGGCGACAAGGGCACGCCCATCGTTTACATTCAGGGCTACTTCGACAACTATTCCAACGACTGAGCCACAAACAGAATATAAAAAATCGCACCTCGTTCGAGGTGCGATTTTTTGCGCTTATTTTTTGTTATTCGGCGCGCTTGCGCGTCTTTTCGAGCGCATCGGCGGCGGCGTTCAGCCATGTGCCCTCGAACTCTTCGATCTTGCCCGCGTCCACAAGGGCGGCGAGCTTCGGGTCGATGGGCATCTGGGCGAGGAGGGGAAGATTGTGACGCTTTGCGGCCTCTTCGCTCTTGCCCTCGCCGAAGAGGTAGATCTTTTTGCCGCAGTCGGGGCAGGCGACATAGCTCATGTTCTCCACGACACCGACGATGGGAACGTCCATCTTTTCAGCCATCTTCACGGCCTTCTCCACGACCATGGAGACAAGCTCCTGCGGGGAGGTGACGACGATGATGCCGTCGAGCGCGATGGACTGGAAGACGCTCAGTGGCACGTCGCCCGTGCCGGGGGGCATATCGACGAACAGATAGTCCACATCCCAGGCAACATCCGTCCAGAACTGCTGGACGACACCGCCGATGACGGGGCCGCGCCAGATGACGGGATCGGTCTCATCCTCCAAAAGCAGGTTGATGGACATGACCTCGATGCCGCTGTGGCTGACGCAGGGGTAGAGCGCGGTCTGCGTGCCGACGGCCTTGTCGTGCACGCCGAAGGCCTGCGGGATGGAGGGACCGGTGATATCGGCGTCCATGACGCCGACCTTGTAACCGCGGCGGTGCAGCGTGACGGCGAGCTGGCTCGTGACCATGGACTTGCCGACGCCGCCCTTGCCGGACACAACGCCGAACACCTTGCCGATGTGGCTTTCGGGGTGCGGCGCTTTGCGCAGGGATTGCGGCGTTGCACGCTCAGCGCAGCTCTCGCCGCAGGTAGAGCAATTATGGGTGCATTCGCTCATAGATCAGTATTCTCCTTTGCTGCGTGGTGTGCCGCCGGTTGGCCAGCGGCGCGCTTAGTTTATACCGTTTGCGCGCGGAAGTCAACCGCGCGCGGCTTGGCAAATTACGCCTTGCGCTCATCGCCGAAGAGCTCGTCGGCAGCTTTCTTGGCCTCGGTCTCGCTCTCGTTCAGGCGGGCGCGGATCGCGGTGAGCAGGTCTTCACGCGACTTGCGGATGTCGGGGTGGGAGTGGAGCAGGCGGCGCTCGAAGATATCCGCACCGTCACGCAGCATGCGGGCGCGCTCGCGTACCTCGGCACGGCGCTCGGCCTTGCGCTCCTGGCTCTCCTCACGCTTTTCGGCGACATAGTCCTTGAGCTCCGATTGCAGCTCGCGCAGCTTGCCCATCTGGGCGCTGAGCTGGATGGCGCTGCGGATGGAGAGCACGGTGTCCATCAGATAGATGCCGAAGATGAAGGACGCGAGCGGCACGGTGATGGTAGGGCCGAGATTCACGATGCGCTCCCACAGCCAGGGCTGGACAAGGTGGCACAGCAGCACGCACGCAAGGCCAAAGCATGTGGAGTTCAGAAGGCACACACGGCCATTGATCTGGAATTTATAATGGGAGTAGTCCCACCAGCGCATGTGAAAGAGCTTTTCCATGATCCAGCTCGTGAAGTATTCAAGGATCGACGTGACGATCGCACCGAAGATGAACGTGAGCACCGGATTCTGGAAGCCGCCGTGCAGAAGATACAGCACGAGCAGCGCGCCATGGCCGTAAATGGGGCAGAGGAAGCCGTTGAGGAAGCCTCTCTTTTCGCAGATGTGACCCTTGGGGATGGAGCAGTATAGCATCTCGCCGCACCAGCCGAGGGTGCTGTACGCGATGTAGAGCAAAAACAGCTCGCAGAGGTCTTCGAAGTTGGAAGGCAGGGGAAGGGCTTGCAGTGTGGTCATTCAATTTCTCCTTTATCAATTTGGGATTATAGGGACAGGAATGTGACGCCGTCGCGGCCGGAGAGATACGCGCTCTCGCGGTGCTGGCAGGTGAAAAGCAGAATTTGACGGGATTTGCTTTCCTCTAATAAAAGCTCGAGCGCGGCGCGGCAGCGCTCGTCGTCGAAGCGGACAAGTGCGTCGTCGAGCACGATGGGCGGGGGATCGTCCGCGGGCAAGGCGCTTTCGCAGATGGCGAGGCGCACGGCAAGATACAGCTGGTCGAGCGTGCCGAGGCTCAAAAGCTGTGCGTCATGGGAAACACTCTCGCCCGTTTCGCCCGCCTGCGCGGAAAACGTGCGGTCAAGCAGGACGCTTTCGTATTTGCCGCCCGTCAGGCGGGAGAAAAGCTCGCCGGCGCGGCGGCTGAGCGCGGGAGAAAAGCGGTTTTGCAGTGCGGTGTTCGCGCTTTGCAGCGATTCCATCGCGAGGGCGATGGCGTCGTATTCCGCTTGTTTTTGTGCAAGCTCGTCGCGCTTCTGCGTGAGTGCGGCTTCAAGCTCGGCGGCGTCGCCAATGGCGCGGCAGCGGCCGGAGGTGTAGTCAAAGGTGCTCTGCGCTTCACGACGGCACCGTGCGAGCGCGTCGAGCGCAGTTTGCAGCTCCGCACGGGAGCGTGCGGGGCGCACAACTGGCTCGTCGGGAACGTCACCCTTCGGCGCGCGGGCGGAAAGCAGCTCGCAGCGCAGCGACAGGTCGCGCGCCTCGCGCGTCAGGGCGTCCAGCTCGGCGTATTTTTGCAGCGCGGCGTCGAGATATGCGCCAACGCGGGAGATGTCGCCCGCGGGGATGAGCACGAGCAGCTCGCGCGCGGCGGCATCATACAGCTTTTGCTGTGCGGCGGCGTCGGAACGCGCATCGCGCAGGGCTTGCTCTAAGACACCGCGCTTTTCCTCATGTGCGGCGCGAACTTTGCGTGCGTTGTTCCAGTTTAAGACAAGAAGTGCAGCCAGCGCAGCACCGGAGACGATGCACCCGGCCAGAGCGACAGGGCTGGGCAATGCGGAAACAAATATAAAGAGCAGCAATAGCACGGCACTTACTATTATATAAGGTAATAGTGAGCGCGGACGCTCGGCGGGCTTTGCGTCAAAATCGGACAGAGCGGTTTCAGCGGTGTCACAGCACTGCTGCGCGTCCGCGGCCTCAACCTTGAGGGAAGAGAGCGCGTTGAGCCTTGCGCGGCCCTGCTCCAGCGCGTCGCGCGCGGGCACATTCTGTTCAATCAGCGCGCGGCGAAGATATTCGGCTTTGCTTTCGGTGCTCTGCCATGCCTGCTGCACTTCCGCGGCGGCGCGGCGGGCGTCCTGCGCATCGCAGAGATCGTGTGCGCGGAGCTGTTCGCGCAGCGAGGCTTCCTCGGCATCGAATGAGGCGAGGGCTTCCTCGGCCTTGCGCTTGCTGCGCGTGAGCTGCGACAGTTCCTCGAGCGCGCGCTCCTGTGCGCTGATCTCGGCCTCGAGTGCGGGAATGCGGCCGGACTTGTTGTATTTGCGGGCGTTGAGCTGCTTTTTGAGCGCGGCGGACGCTTCGCTGAACGACTGGCCCTCCTCGCCCGTGGTGATGAGCGCGGCGATGCGGCGCTCAAGCTCGGCGCTCGCGTCGACCGTCAGACTGCTCTGGCGGATGAACGCGCTGCGCTCGTAGACCTCGCACGGGACACCGAGCAGCGTTTCGCCGCAGTCGGCGGCGGTCAGGCCGTCGACCGTTTCACTGCTGCCGGTATAGACGGCGGAAAAGCGGCCCATGGGACTATTCGCGCGCGCGGTGTCGCGCTGCAACGTAATGTCGCCCTTTTGACATGTGAGAGCCAGCGTGCCGCGCATCGGCGATAGTGACCATGGGGCGTAGCGGTTCTTGTCCGCCAGCGCGCCGCGCTCCCGCGGCGGAAAGCCGTAGAGCATCACGCGAAGAAACGCGAGAAGCGTCGACTTGCCGGACTCATTCGGCGCTTCTATAATATTAAGACCTTTCGAAAACGAGAGCGAACGGTGCTCCAGCTTCCCGAAAGTTGCCTCAATATGTTGGAAATCCAAGGGAAATACCTCCAAAATGAAACGGTTTTCCTATTATAACATCAATGGATGGATTTGTCTCTATCTGGCTCTGAAAAATAATTTGAAAAAAGTGAAAAAAGGTGTTGACAAAAGGGCGGGTAGGTGCTAAGATAACACCTGTTCCGCGAATGGAGCGTGCACCTTGTAAATTAAACAACGAAACTTTGACAAGCACCAGATGAAAAACTGTGCAATATGTACAGTGGCTTGCGAGGAGGACGGTTAAGTCAATTACGTCTGAATCGTAAGGATAAAAAGTTTTAAGCTATGACAAATAGCTCGATAAAGATTAGCTCAGACTTAGGTCTGTGTTGATACCATTTTATTGAGAGTTTGATCCTGGCTCAGGACGAACGCTGGCGGCGTGCTTAACACATGCAAGTCGAACGAGAATCTACTGAAAGAGTTTTCGGACAATGGATGTAGAGGAAAGTGGCGGACGGGTGAGTAACGCGTGAGGAACCTGCCTTGAAGAGGGGGACAACAGTTGGAAACGACTGCTAATACCGCATGATGCATAGGGATCGCATGATCCTTATGCCAAAGATTTATCGCTTCAAGATGGCCTCGCGTCTGATTAGCTGGTTGGCGGGGTAACGGCCCACCAAGGCGACGATCAGTAGCCGGACTGAGAGGTTGAACGGCCACATTGGGACTGAGATACGGCCCAGACTCCTACGGGAGGCAGCAGTGGGGAATATTGGGCAATGGGCGCAAGCCTGACCCAGCAACGCCGCGTGAAGGAAGAAGGCTTTCGGGTTGTAAACTTCTTTTAAGAGGGAAGAGCAGAAGACGGTACCTCTTGAATAAGCCACGGCTAACTACGTGCCAGCAGCCGCGGTAATACGTAGGTGGCAAGCGTTGTCCGGATTTACTGGGTGTAAAGGGCGTGCAGCCGGGTCTGCAAGTCAGATGTGAAATCCATGGGCTCAACCCATGAACTGCATTTGAAACTGTAGATCTTGAGTGTCGGAGGGGCAATCGGAATTCCTAGTGTAGCGGTGAAATGCGTAGATATTAGGAGGAACACCAGTGGCGAAGGCGGATTGCTGGACGATAACTGACGGTGAGGCGCGAAAGTGTGGGGAGCAAACAGGATTAGATACCCTGGTAGTCCACACTGTAAACGATGAATACTAGGTGTGCGGGGACTGACCCCCTGCGTGCCGCAGTAAACACAATAAGTATTCCACCTGGGGAGTACGATCGCAAGGTTGAAACTCAAAGGAATTGACGGGGGCCCGCACAAGCGGTGGATTATGTGGTTTAATTCGAAGCAACGCGAAGAACCTTACCAGGTCTTGACATCCTGCTAACGAAGTAGAGATACATTAGGTGCCCTTCGGGGAAAGCAGAGACAGGTGGTGCATGGTTGTCGTCAGCTCGTGTCGTGAGATGTTGGGTTAAGTCCCGCAACGAGCGCAACCCC
>ENA-UEQP01000636-UEQP01000636.1-human-gut-metagenome-genome-assembly--contig:-NODE-636-length-38129-cov-5.602439_pt1 | contig 38129 bp, 66 predicted proteins | sample MGYA00242951_ERZ507951 | MGnify/ENA primary metagenome ERZ507951 (study PRJEB26167, sample SAMN06115539) | human gut metagenome | host: Homo sapiens | place: China:Shanxi | collected 2015-11-18...
TATGTTCAAAGAAAAAGGGGAAAAGGCCCCGAGAGAGGCGTTCACCATACTTGCAATGGCTGCTCTGAGCGATGAGTACGAAGTGGCATGGAGAATTATCGCCTCAGTTGAAAAAATTTACTGCAATCCCGAGAGATGGGATTCGAGTATTTGGGCACTGGCTTCCGCTTTGAAGCAGAATGCAGTTTTTTTAAGGACAATAGCAAGGAAAACCAAAAGGGTGAATGAATCAATGAATGAGATTATCCAGATTAACTATGATAACGACCGGCCTACGGTATCCGCAAAAGATCTTCACGATTTTCTGGGAGTAAAAACAGCATACAAAGACTGGTTCCCCAGAATGTGTGAATATGGGTTTATCGAGGGACAAGACTTTTGCTCATTTTTGAGCGAAAGTACCGGAGGTCGCCCAGCACAAGACGCCCAGCTCACAATCGACATGGCAAAGGAGCTGTGTATGCTCCAGCGCAATGAGAGAGGCAAGCAGGCACGGCAGTATTTTATCCAGCTGGAAAAGGACTGGAACAGCCCTGAAAAGGTGATGGCCCGGGCTTTGCAGATTGCAGACCGAAGCTGAAACAGCTTGAAGCTAAAGTAGAGCAGGACAAGCCCAAGGTGCTGTTTGCCGATGCGGTGAGCACCAGCGAGCAGAGCATTCTGATTGGTCAGCTTGCCAAGATCATTCGGCAGAACGGCGTACCGATGGGCGAGCGCCGGCTGTTCCAGTGGATGCGGGAGAATGGCTACCTGGGCAAGCACGGGAGCCGGTACAATATCCCGACTCAGCGGTCGATGGAGATGGGGTTGTTTGAGATCAAGGAAACAGCGGTCACCCATTCGGACGGCAGAGTAACCACCAACACCACGCCGAAGGTGACCGGCAAGGGGCAGATTTACTTTGTGAACTGCTTCCTGGCCTAAAGCGCAGATATTCCGCCCGGGGCACCTGCCCCCGATTTTACCCACAGGCACCGCTTTCATTGCCTATCCTCCTTTTTGGCGGGGGCAGATGCCTGGGCGGAAGAAGATAAGGAGCGAATAACATGAGCAAAGTCATTACAGAAATGTCTGAGGACATAAGAGAACGCTGGGAAAGGCGGGGGGATCTCCCCATTTGGAGGGTGTTTCTTCTTGCTGAAATGGCAGAACGGGGAGTTTATCCCGATGGTAGCTTCAGCGATGATGAATGCAATATCTGGGCAGCCTTTCGGTGCATGAAGGGCGAAATGCGTTAATGGGGGTATGTTATGTCGAGAGAAAAAGCGGCTTACCGGGACAACCTGGAATTTTTACTTGAACGATCCGGGGGAAAGGCGATGCTGAACATCAGCGAAGTGTGCCGGATCTGCGGCATCAGCTATCGGACAGCGAAGCAGCTTTTCCCGTTTAATGACATGAACCTGATCTCCCTGCCAACGCTGGCAAGGGCTATGAGCTGAAAGGAGAACCGCCATGAAACAGATGTGGAGAATGCTGAGTGCAGCTGGGCTGCTGGGCCTGCTGCTGTGTGTAGGTGCCGTAGAGCACGGGGCGCCGATGCTGCCGGGGTTTGCCGGTGCGATGCTGTGCGTGGCAGCCTTTTGGCTGGGCGCCAAGCGTGGGGGCCTGATGTATGAGTGAGATTGCTCCATGCCTGGGCTGCCAGGATCGGGCAGTGGGGTGCCATTCCAGTTGCCCGAAGTATGCCGCCTTTGCCCGCTGGATTAGGGACAAGCACAAGTCAGAGCAGGAAGCCCGGGAGCGGTGCTGGCAGGCATCTGGCAAGGTAAATTTTGACCCGGCCTTTGAGCGCCGGAAGAAAGGCAAAAGAAAGAGAGGAAAATAACATGGATAAGTGGTATAGAGCAGACAGAGCGCTGCCCGCAAAGAGCGGAGCGGTGGCAGCCATTACAAACAACGGCACTCTGTGCAACACCTCATACTCTACCAAGTGGCAGGCGTTCAATGTGACTGACGCTGACCCCGATGCTCATACAGCGATCACCTGTGAATATTGGGCCTATCTTGATGAGGTTGGCCCGGAGGGGTACGAATGGACGAAAGAGTTTTGATCTGTCCCCAGTGCGGGGAAGAACTCAGCGGGGACATGAAAGTCTATCTTGATGAGTTTGGGAACATCGTAGGTTGCGAAAAGTGCATGAGCGTAAAGGAGGCCTACGACATTATTCTGGCTATGGAAGAAGCCGATGAAAGGAGATTTGCGGATTATGACCTTGTATGAACTGGCAGCCCAGTGGGAGGAATTTGCCCAGCTGGCGGCAGAGGAGGACTTGCCCCCGGAAGTGATTGCCGACACCCTGGAAGGGCTGGAGGGGGAGTTTGATGAAAAGGCGGATAGTATCGCCTGTATCATCAAGGAGCTGGAAACCCAGGCGGCTGGGATTGAGGTACAGGAGAACATTCTCAATGCTCGCAAGCTGGCAAAGAGAGCCAACGCCAAGCGGCTGAAGGAGTTCCTTTCTGAGCAGATGCAGCGAATCGGCAGAGAGCGGGTCGAGACAGACCGCAACATGATTTCATTCCGGCGAAGCGCAGCGCTGCGGATTGACGATGAAGAGGACTTCAAGCAGCGCCACATGGAGCTGTGCAAGGTGGAAACCACCGTGAAGATTCCCCGCAAGGAGATCACAGACCGGCTCAAGGCCGGAGAAAAAATCAGCGGGGCAACGCTTGAAACCCGAAAGAATTTGCAGATAAAGTGAGGGATTATGTATGGATAACATGGCGATTTATGAGGCCGTGCGGCAAGCGCCGAAAAACGCTCTCCGAGAAATCCAGGCAGGGCGGCTGAAAGGCAAGTCCGACATCAACCCTATGTGGCGCATCAAAGCCCTGACAGAGCAGTTCGGCCCGTGTGGAATCGGCTGGAAGTATGAGATCATCAAAGAATGGCTGGAGCCTGGAGCCAATGGCGAGATTGCTGCATTTGTAGACATCAATCTTTTTATCAAGGTTGATGGAGAATGGAGCGCCGCAATCCCCGGGACTGGTGGATCGATGTATGTCGTAAAGGAGAATAAAGGCCTTTACACAGACGATGAAGCTTTCAAAAAGGCTCTCACTGATGCAATCAGCGTCAGCTGTAAGGCGCTGGGGTTTGCCGCAGATGTTTACTGGAACGCAGACAGCACGAAATACAGCCAGAGAGCCACGCAAGCGCCCGCAAAGGGAAGTTATAGCAATGAGCCGAAGAAGCCCACGGAGAGCCGCCCAGCCCCCGCAGAATCGAATGTAGTACATATCTGCGCAAACTGCGGCGAGCGTGTGACTGCAATCCAGGGCAAGAGCGGTGAGATGATCCCGGCGGAGCGGCTGGCAGCAATCTCGATGAAGAACTATGGAGCGGTACTCTGCGCAGAGTGCCAGGCAAAGAGAAAGGCAGGACAGCATGAATAATATTTCCCTTGTGGGCCGGATCACAGTAGAACCGGAACTCAAGCAGACACAGAAGGGCATCAGTGTAACAAGCTTTTCGATTGCAGTAGACAGACCGGGGAGCCAGGATACCACCGATTTTATCCCTGTAGTTGCGTGGCGGCAGACAGCTGAGTTTGTCTGCAAGTACTTCCGGAAGGGCCAGCGCATCGGCTTGACTGGAAAACTGACCAGCCGGAAGTATGAGGACCGAGATGGGAATAAGCGCACTGCCTATGAGGTGGTGGCAGACCGTGTGGAGTTTGTGGAAAGCAAGCCGAAGGCTGACGGCTTGGATGTCAGCGCAGAGCCCGTGGCTACTGGGTACGGTGGATTCACAGAGGTGGCAGTTGAGGAAATAGCTGAAGATGATCTGCCTTTCTGATGGGGGTGAGCAGATGAGCATTGAAGAGTATATCCCATTCGGCAGAGAGAACGCAGTCACCCGTCAGGTGCTTTGCGCATTGACTGGCCTTAGTGACCGAAAGGTGCGCAAGCTGATTGAAGATGCCCGGCGGGAGGGCTGTATCATCTGCAACGATCAGGACGGCGCTGGGTACTACCAGACTGCCGATCTGGACGAAATCGAAAGCCAGTACCGCCAGCAGCGGAGCCGGGCGCTGTCCATACTCTCCCAGCAAAAGCACATGAGGCGACTGCTCAAAGCCGCAGGACGGGAGGTGTGAGCGTGGCAGAGAGACGAATGTTTGCCAAGACAATCATAGACAGCGACGCTTTCTTGGATATGCCGCTGTCCACACAAGCATTATACTTCCACCTTTCCATGCGGGCAGATGATGATGGATTTATCAATAACCCCAAAAAGATACAGCGTATGGTAGGGGCAAGCGATGATGATCTTCGGCTGTTGCTGGCAAAAAAGTTCGTGATCGCATTTGAATCAGGAGTTGTAGTCATAAAGCATTGGAAAATTCACAACTACATTCAGGCTGACCGATATAAACCAACAATTTACACAGATGAAAAAAGCCGACTTTTAGAAGGCCAAAATAAGGTTTACGAAGAGATGTATCCAAGTTGTATCCAAAATGGATACCAAATGGATACCCAGGTTAGGTTAGGTAAGGATAGGTTAGATAAGGGTAGAGAAAGTATGGCGCAAGCGCCCACACCCACAGAGCCCAAACCTCCCAAATCTTCCAAACACAAGTATGGGGAATATGGCTGGGTGCAGCTCACTGAGGAACAGTACAGCAAGCTGTTGCAGGATATGGGACAGGCCGAGCTGGACCGCTGCATTGCCTATATCGATGAAAGCGCCCAGTCCAGCGGCAACAAGAACCGCTGGAAGGACTGGAACCTGGTGATTCGGCGATGCCACCGGGAAGGCTGGGGACTGAGGAGACAGAGTTATGGACAAGCCCAGACACCGAAGCAGCAGGCCGGGGGAAATCCGTTTGCCGATATGCTCCGGCAGATGCATCAGGAGGACCAGCCGGATGTGATTGGTATCTATGACTATGGGGAGGAATCGGGTAAATGAACCAAAAAGAAACCATAGCAGTGCTGGCTGTACTGAAAACAGCCTACCCACAGTTTTACCGGGGGCTTTCTCCCCAGGAGCTGCAGGAGACTGTCACGCTGTGGTCAGAGATGTTTGCAGCGGAGGATTTTCAGGTGGTCAAGGCAGCTGTCAAGGCACACATTGCCACCGATGCCAAAGGTTACCCTCCCCACATCGGTGCCATCAAGGCGGCGATCCGCAAGATCACCCAGCCAGACGAGATGTCTGAGATGGAGGCCTGGGGCTATGTGTCAAGGGCTCTGCGCAACAGCAGCTATAACAGCATCAAGGAGTTTGAGCGGCTCCCGCCGGTGGTCCGGCGGATTGTGGGAGCCCCTTCCCAGCTCCGGGAGTGGGCAGCGATGGACAGTGATACAGTCCAGAGTGTGGTGCAGTCCAACTTTATGCGGTCATACCGTGCCCGGTCACAGAGCGAACAGGAGTACCTGGCACTGCCGGCAGAAGTCAAGGAAACAATGGCACAGCTTGCCGATTCAATGTCCTTTCCGGTGCTTCGGGAGGAAGATCGGAGCTATGATATCAAAAAGATGGAAAGCGAGATCGAAGAGAGGTATCTCAATGGAGATTAAGAGAGCAAAACATAACCTTCTGTGTTTGGTGCGCTATGAGGGACACGAGTACATCATGCAGGAGTGCATACTGTGGATGGCACAGGACGTCTTCGGGGGCAGACAGCTTCGGTACAGTGCGATCCTGCAGGACAAGACTGCCGGCAGCATCATGAGGGTGCCGCTGGAGGCCGTGGAAGAAATCTAATAGGAGCATAGGAATGAATCTGAACCAAATAATTTTACTGACAGTGACTATTTTTACCATGATAGTGGTGTACTGCTGGGCGGTAACCTTTGCAGCGTCCTTCTTTCAAACTTCCCCGGAAGTAATCGTCTTCATTCTGGTAATGGTCATCGCAGTGTGGTGGAAGTTTGAGGGTGCAAAGAAATGAAAATCGTATTCGAGATTCCCTATCCGCCCACCAAGGCGGGGCGCACGGCCTGGAGCAAGCTGTATGGGCTGAATGCCTACTGGACTGGAAAGCACTGGTCACAGCGCAAAAAGGACGCCGAATACTGGCATTATCTTGTGCGTGCAGAACTGCGCCGGCAGGGTGTAAAGCCCAGGGTTTTTAAGCACCCGGTGTATATTACTTTTTATCACAATGACGGCCTGGACATCGACAACCACGCCGCCGTCGGAAAGATGGTGGTGGATGCCCTCAAGGGCGTGCTGATCGCCGATGATGACCGTAAGCATTTTGCCGGAGTCCGGCATCTGTTCTGGGACGGCAGCGGTATCCGTGTGGAGATTGAGGAGGAATAATGGCAACTACAATTATCAGCAGTAAACAGATGCCTCCTGGTTTATCGGAATTTATGGTTCAGGTACTGGATCAGATGCAGGAGATAAAGCCCAAACACATTGCGATTATCTGTGTGGACGAGAGCAGAGACTACTACATTCACCGGTATAGGAGCAGTTATGTGGATCTTCAGCGCATGGCGCTGGAACTGAACAATCAGGGAATTATGGAGATGGTTGCCCAGAACCGGGACTTTATCGAGGACTGGGAAAACGATGAGGAGGACGACTTCTCATGAAGGTAAACAAGATCGGAAACCCTGTCCGATGCCCAGCCTGTGGCTGGCGAGATCCGAAGCGATACACCAGCGGAAAATATTCTGGCTGGTTGAAATGTCGGAATCCAGACTGCGGACTGACGTGGCATGAGGAGTTTTGGGAGGCCATCAAAAATAGCAAAGAAGTAAATTTGAGGAGGTAACGATCGTGAGCGGCCGGATCAGCTTTTTTGATGAAATCATCGTGGACAACTTTGCCGGAGGCGGCGGGACCTCCACCGGGATTGAGCTGGCCACCGGCAGAGTGGTGGATGTTGCTGTCAATCACGACCCGGCAGCTATCCGGATGCACCGAACCAACCACCCCTATACCCGGCACTACCAGGAGAGCGTCTGGGACATTGATCCCCGTAAAGTGTGCGAGGGGCACCCGGTCGGTCTGGCCTGGTTTTCCCCGGACTGCAAGCATTTTTCTAAAGCCAAAGGCGGCAAGCCGGTGGAGAAGAAGATCCGGGGCCTTGCCTGGGTGGTGATGCGCTGGGTAGGACTGGTCCGTCCCCGGGTCATTATCCTGGAAAATGTAGAGGAATTCCAGACCTGGGGGCCGGTCCGCCGGGGGAAGCCGGTGAAATCCCGCAAGGGTGAGACCTTCCGCAAGTTTGTGTTCCAGCTCCAAAACCTGGGGTACGCAGTGGAGTGGCGGGAGCTGGTAGCGGCAGACTATGGTGCACCCACAACCCGCAAGCGGTTCTTCCTGATCGCCCGGTGCGATGGGAAGCCGATTGTGTGGCCGAGGCCCACCCATGCACCCCGGGACAGTGCAGCAGTGAGGAGCGGAGAGCTCCAGCCCTGGCGCAGTGCAGCGGAGATCATCGACTGGACACTGCCCTGTCCGTCGATTTTTGACAGCCGGGAGGAGATCCGGGACCGGTATGGGCTGACAGCTCAGCGCCCGCTGCGTCCCAATACACTGCGCCGTGCAATCCGGTGTGTGGAGAAATTTGTGATCCAGTCTGATGAACCATTCCTGGTAGCGGGAAACCAGGGGATTACAACCGCCAGTCTGATCCAGTACCACTCCGAGCAGGGAGAAGGTGTCCGGGGGCAGGAGATCAGCCGACCGCTGCTGACCATTGATGCGGCGCCCCGGTATGGTCTGGTTGCCGCAACCCTGATGAAGTATTATGGCGGCGATCATCATGGGCAGCAGATCCGGGAGCCGCTCCACACCATCACAACCAAGGACCGGGCAGGTCTGCTGGAAGCCAGCCTGCAAAAGGTCGGGCAGGGAGAAGTGCAGTCAGCTCACCTGATGGAGCTGTATGGCACCAGCACCGGGAGAGAAATCCAGAGCCCCCTCAGCACGGTTACAGCCAGCGGCGCACACCATGCGGTGATTGTCACAGCGCTGCAGCAGGTCAATGCTGCAGGGCGGCTGGGACACTGGCCTGAGATCCGGGAGCTGCTGAACCGGCACTGCGGATATTCCATAGAGACAGATGAGATCCTGCTCATCAGAGTAGCGGGCGAATGGTATTTCATCAGCGATATCGGGCTGAGAATGCTCACGCCCCGGGAGCTTTACAGCGCCAACGGATTTCCGCTGGATTACATCATCGACCGGGACTACCTGGGAAACCGGTATGTAAAATCGGATCAGGTTGCCCGCTGTGGGAATGCGGTACCGCCGCCTTTTGCAGCGGCGCTGGTCCGGGCGAACTTCCCGGAGTGGTGCAGTCAGCCGGCTCTGCAGACCATGCAGCAGGTACAGAACGCAGTAGCGTTTTAGAACTTACACGATAAGAGGAATAAACCTATGATGAGCAAAGCAGAGGGGATTTTATGGAGAGAAAATCCAAGCACTATGCAGCAGACCTCCGTACCCGGAGGCATGGGCCTGATGGTGCGGGCTGGATTGCTTATGAATATCGTGGACGCTTACAAGCGCAGGAGGGGAATGGAATGAACGTCTTTATCCTTGACAATAACATGAAACGATCTGCTCAGATGCTGGACGATGCCCATCTGAGAGCGCAGATCAACGAAGCCACACAGATTTTGATGGCTAATTATAATCGGGAGCATTTCCCTGACGCAAAAATCGGTCACGTAAACCACCCGGTTACTAAATTTTATGAGTATGGTAGTGACCAGTTCGGCGAGTTGTTTAAGTATCTTAGCAATTTGCTTGTGGAGTATAACATAAGATTTAACAAATACCATCAAAATGATTTTTGGTTTGCAGGATTTTTGCGTGCTGTTATGCCTAAAACGAGGTATGACAATGAATTCAAATACTCCAAAACCTACGTCAACGGCGTTATGACCGATGATATTTCCGAAATCCGCAAGTACATCAGCACAAAGCCCATGCAGAAAAAGCCTACATGGACGAACAGAGAGAAGCCGGATTGGTGGGAGGTGTGATATGAAAAGGATTATGATTGCAGTAATCTGTGTATGCTTTATGCTTACCGGTTGCGCAAATCAAGAAAGCGGGTACAAAACCCCGTATGAAGTGAACCAGGAAAGAGAAAAGACCGAAATCGAATCTCAAAAGGAATTTGAGGTTGAACACTATGGGATTGAGGAAGGGGAAACGAAATACTTTGTAACCATCAATATTGCACAGTCTCATTTCACCCTGGATTTGATGGATCATCTGAAAGATTCTATGAACGATGTGAGCATAGAGATCATGGTTGACAAGGACTATTACGATTCCGTTGAGATTGGTGAAAACATCGAGGACAGTTTCAGATGGGGTTCTTTTATCAAGAGCGGCAGTATTGGCAGCTGGGACATAAAGGTCACCGATAAGAGAACAGAAACCTATGAATCGGAGGGAAGAAAATGAGAAAGCTGTGGGATAAATTTCGCCGGTGGCTGATCCGGAAGCTGGGAGGATTCGATGAACTTACACAGCCGCCTGTAGAACAAAAGCCAATCGAGATACATTGGAAAGAAAGGACAATAGTGCCGATCAGCGCGTCTGTGCTGATCCACAAGTTCGAGGCGGACTGCATGAGCCCCGATGAATTGGAGCAGATGGTCAAAATGCAATTAGCCGATGAAATCGCGCATGAGCTTGTGTCCAGCAATGCGATATATGTCTTTAGCACCCCAGATCCACAAAGGTGCGCAGTCAGATTCACGGGTTGCGTGCCCGTGGTGTTGTAAAGGAGAGTGAACAGAATGACCGAACTTGAACGCCGTGCGATGCTGGGAGACCGGCGGGCGCAGAAACAGCTCACAGAATCCGGGATTCTTCTACCGTGTAACTGCGGTGGAAATGCGATTCGTCTCGCTCCTCCGATGTACTATTCATACCGGGTTGCTTGCGAAGTTTGCAGAATGAATACCGGCGGTTATAAGACACAGGAAGAAGCGGATTCTGCCTGGAATCGCCGCCCAGCGCCGCCGATTGGACGGTGTGGAGAGTGTAAACACAACTCATATGACGAAGAATACGGAAACAGATGGTGCAACCTTAATCTTGGGAGCAGAATAGTCAGAGAAAACGACTATTGCAGATACTTTGAACCAAAGGAGAGTGAATAATAATGCGTATGTATGATAAAAGGCAAAATAAGATTTTTGTTTTTGACCCAATTAGCAAAAATCAGAAATTTGGAACAAACGAGCAGTGGTTGAAGTCACTTAATACAAACCAACTTGCAGAGGAACTTACAAAAATAGCAGAATGGGATAGAACCCAAGTGAAAAAAGCCAAGTCCACAGTAGGGGTTGTTGGTTTTATGAAAAAGTGGCTGAACGAGGAACATAAGGAGCGAGAAGAAAATGCGGTTGATTGATGCTGAAAGATTTGAGGAATTGTTTAATCAGCAAGTCGATCTTGGAGCAACAGACTTGTTCGATGCTGTTGAAGATGCTTTGCAGGATACAGAATCTATCGACCCCGAAACCCTTCCGATTGTGAAGGAGTTGCGCAAGGAGCTGGAACGGGTGACAAGGGAACGGGATGCACTTATATGGGACATGAAAGTTTTTGGAAGTGGTTGTTATAGCTGCAAACATTTTGATGTAATCAACAAGAAATGTAAAGCGAATGAACCTTGCGGAGTAAACAATAACTGGGAATGGAAAGGAATCCAGTGGGAGGAATAATCATGGATTACAAAAAACTGGTTGATGATCTCAATAAATGGAACGAAAACCTTATATCCGAATTATGCGCAGATGATGTGCTGACCTGTGATGACTTTTGCAATTGTATGGAGAACTGCATTGTTGTGCAGGCTTCTAATGCTATCACCGACCTTATGGAACAGCTTGCCAAAGTCACAGCGGAAAGAGACGCAGCAATTTCAGATCTTTATGAAGCCAGAAGCTGTAAAACCTGTGCATTGCTTTTCACCGATGATTGCTTGCTGGAAGAATGTTTTGACCCGTGCAGTGCTGTTTTGTGCAAGAATACGCCGTACAAATGGAGAGGGATTCAGGAGGTGCGGGACGATGAACAACTTTGATCCCACCCCATATATAGATCGAAACCGCAAGGTAGCTATGGAACGATACGGAATCTTGCTTGACAAGAATAGGAGAGTTTCAGGGACGGACATTTGGTTCGATGACAAGTGGAGATTCCATAAAGGAAATAAGGAGAATAGAAATGATGAATGAGTACATTACACCTAATTACGAAACAATAGGAGTTGCAGAAAAGCGAAAAATCGTTGAGCTTTACACTTCTTCTCTTATTAACGCATTTACTTACGAGGATTACTTAAAAGCAATTGCCTTGATTGGGAATGTCATTGACAGATTGGAGACACAGGACGATGAATGACTATATCAGCAGACAGAAAGCGATTGAAATAATAAATCATTATGCCGAAATGGCATTGTATCGGATGCTTTCGCTTGAGCCTGGTAGCAGAGCCTATCTCATAGCAGAATTGCAGTACGGAGATCGTAAACATATCCGTAAAATGGTGGAGGATATTCCACCTGCCGATATTCGACCGGTGGTGTATGGGGATTGGGAATGGCACGGCCCTTGCCGCGATAGCAAGGGAACATATTGGGCATCTTGCTCTGTTTGTAAAACTCGGCAGCGTATTGGGGATTATGAAAATTTCTGTCCCCACTGCGGCGCAGATATGAGAGGTGAGAAGGAACAAAACGATGGCTGATAGATATGCTGCTCTGTTAATGGCGGGGATGGCTCAAAGGATTCAGGCACTTCAAAAAGGAAACGAAATGAGAGACAGCCTTATTCGAGATTTCGAAAACCGCCTTGATACCGAAGAAGGAAGCACAAAAGAGTATATGAGTCGAGTGCTGCAGTTTGAGGAAGAATGCGAACGGCGAAAAATCGGTTGCTTTGGGTGCTGCCACTTAAAAGGTGACATCACCAATCCTGGATTTTATGATTGTGAGGTAATGGATAAAGGAATGGATATTCATTCTGCCTTTATCAGTTGTGATGCATGGGAGGGAAACAAGTGAATCAGTATTATTATTATACCATCAAAGAGATTTTGTCTGAGGAAATGATTCTGGGACAGCTGATGGAGGAGTGCGCAGAGCTGGCCCAGGTAGCACACAAAATAATCCGTATATTGCAAGGGGTTAACCTTCCTCATGGGAATAGAGTCTATGCTGATGATTTGAACGAGGAACTTGCAGATGTTCTTGCCTGTGTTTCCATGCTTGATTTTGTGAACTGGGATCTGGTAGAAAGAATCAAGAAAGAAAAGATTGCACGCTGGGCGAGCCGTCTCCAGGAAGAGGTGAAACGGCGTGATAACAACGGCGAAAATCGTTGACTATGACGGAGATTGCCTCACTCTCCGGCCGGACGGCTACATCGACACCGAGCTGATGCGCAAATCGGTGGACAAGGTGGAGATCCGGCTGGTGGACGGGCGCACCATCACTGCCGAGCAGCGCAAAAAAGCCTATGCCCTGATCAATGATATTGCCCGATGGTCGGGCCATCTGCCGGAGGAGATCAAGGCATACAGCAAATCCGGATACTGCGCCGAGAGCGGCGAGGAGGACTTCTCGCTGGGGAGCTGCACCGTGACCACCGCCCGGGAGTACATCAGCTATCTGATAGAGTTTTGTTTGCGGAATGAAGTGCCTTGCATGGATCTGATGCTCAATCGGGCAGACGATATAGGCAGATACCTGTACCTGTGCCTGAAATACAAACGGTGTGCTATCTGCGGCAAGCCTGCAGACTTCCACCATTGCGAGGGCTTCCGCCCTGGAATGGGAATGGACCGGGGCGAGGTGCCAAGCCTGGGCATTATGGGAATGGCACTGTGTCGAGCGCATCACGGGGAATGCCACATGATCGGAGAGCAGACCTTTGAATCCAAATACCATGTGTACGGCACAAAACTGGACGAGCATCTGTGCGATTGCCTGAAGCTCAAGAAATAGGAGGCGCGAATGGAAGTATGGTTTACAGTGCCCGGGGAGCCGGTAGCAAAGGGCAGACCGAGGCTGGGGAAATACGGTGCATATACTCCAAAGAAAACCGTGGAGTATGAAAATCTGGTAAAGCTGGCATACATGGGCAATCCTCTGATACAGGGATACATAATGGCAGATATTGACCTTTATTTCCAAATTCCCAAGTCAGTCAGCAAGTTGAAGCGGGGCAAGATGGAGAGGGCAGAAATTCGTCCCACAAAGCGCCCGGACTGCGACAACTGTATCAAGGCTATTATGGACGCTTTGAATGGGATTGCCTATCATGATGACAGCCAGGTGGTGGAGGTACGATGCCGGAAGCTGTACAGCGAGCAGCCGAGGGCAGTGGTAATGCTGAGAAGCATAGGAGGGGATAGCAATGAGAAGCCCATGTGAAAAGTGCAGTTGGAAGGAGGACTGCACACAGGCGGTATGCAAGGAGTGGAAAGACTGGTTTGTTTTGGAGTGGAATGGAATTTGCGATGCTGGAAGGGAGCTGCGGAATGATATTCGACGAGATTGCCGATCTGATGAGCGAGAAACCACCGTATAAGATGGCTGCCAAAACGGGCCTAAGTCGGGACAAGGTACGGCGCATGGCACAAGGAATGCCTTTCAACCTTGATTACAATGTCGTGTTTGCACTGGGCAGGCTGGGCTATCACCTGGAGCTGGTCGAGGATTCGGTGCGCACGAAAAAACAGTAAGATATGTTACACTAAGCCTCAGAGGGTCATACCATGAGGCTTTCTTTTTTGCTTCAAAGGTGACCGGTTGGGTGCAAATCGCATACAGGCAGGAGGGGGCCAGCGATTTTTTGAAAACATGATGGCGGGGAGGTGAGATAGTGGGAAGGCCGAGGAAAGAAATTGACCAGGAGGCTTTTGAAGGGCTGTGTGAACTTCAGTGCACCAAGCAGGAAATCTGCGCTTTCTTCAAAATCACAGACAAGACTCTGGAAGCCTGGTGCAAGCGCACCTATAACGCTGGATTCTCCGAAGTATTCAGAGAAAAGCGGGGGCTGGGTAAAATTTCGCTGCGGCGGGCCCAATTCCGTCTCGCCGAAAAGAACGCCAATATGGCTATATGGCTGGGCAAAAATTACCTGGGCCAGAGTGATACTCCGATGCTGGGAGAGCCGGACGAACACGATGACGACCCAATTACCGCAGCGCTGAAGGGAGAGAGCTTCGATGCCGATGAGCGATAAGCAGCGCCAGATCATGCGCTTCCCTTATATGCCGCAGTATTCGGCGCTGATCTGTGACGGGGCAATCCGAACCGGTAAAACCTCCTGGATGTCGCTGTCCTTTATCCTGTGGGCTATGGGCGCATTTGAGGGCCGAAACTTTGCGATCTGCTCTAAGAGCGTGGGAGCGGCGGAGAGAAACATCATTCGCCCGTTGATGGGAATCAAGTACCTGCGTAATAACTTTGAGATGAACTACCGGCGCAGCACCCATGAGCTGATTGTCAAGCGGGGGAAAAAGGAAAACCGGTTCTATGTGTTTGGAGGCCGGGACGAATCCTCGGCAGCGCTGATACAGGGCCTTACCCTGGCAGGGGTGCTGCTGGACGAGGTGGCGCTGATGCCCCGCTCATTTGTGGAGCAGGCGCTGGCCCGCTGCTCGGTGGAAGGCTCTAAGATGTGGTTTAACTGTAACCCGGAAGGGCCGCAGCACTGGTTTCGGCAGGAGTGGATATTGCACCCGGACGAAAAGCGGGCGCTGTGCCTGCATTTTACGATGGACGATAACCCTGGGCTGAGCGAGGAAATCAAAGAGCGTTACCGCTCCATGTATGCCGGCATCTTTTACAAGCGCTTTATTCTTGGGCTGTGGGTGCTGGCTGATGGCCTTATCTACGACATGATAGATGAAACCGCAAACTACTATCGGCCCGGGGAAGAGCCAGCAGATATGCGCTGGGTATCAAACCGGACGATTGCCTGTGACTACGGCACCACAAACCCGTGTGTATTCCTGGACATCTATGACGATGGAGAGACGATCAGAGTTGACCGGGAATATCGATGGGATAGCCGAAAGGAATACCGGCAAAAGACCGATAAGGAATATGCGGACGACCTGGCAGCCTTTATGGGGAAAGACCAGTGCGCTGTGCTGGTTGACCCGTCTGCGGCGTCCTTTATCGCAGAGCTGCGGAGTCGGGGATTTATCGTCAAGGCGGCAAACAATGATGTGCCTGACGGAATCCGCAAGACTGCCACGCTCATACAGCAGCGGGTTATTAAGATCAACACGGAATGCGCCGGGTTGCATGAGGAGATGGGCTCCTATATGTGGGACACTAAGGCGAGTCAGCGAGGCGAGGAAAAGCCGGTCAAGGAAATGGACCATGCGCCTGATGCGCTGCGCTACTTCGTGAACAGCCTGCCGTCATGGCGATTTGAATAGGGGGTGAGAGGATATGTCCAGGAGAAAAAAGAACGTACAGGATCAAGCACCGGTTGAAAATATCAGAGTGACAGATGCCTTCTCAAACCCGCTTTTCCGGCTGGGCTTTGGCAGCCAGTCGCCGATTGAATCGACAGAGTATCCGCTCACACGCCTGACCGAAAACTATGCCCTGCTCAATTCGCTTTATCGCACGAACTGGATCGTGCAGAATGTCGTGAGCATTGTACCCGAGGATATGACCCGGGAGTGGTTCACCCTAGAGGGCACAGTCACGCCAGAGATGCAGGCGGACTTTGACCGAGCGCAGAGGACTACTCAGCTTAAATCCAAGGTGACGGACGGCCTGCGCTGGGGGCGGCTTTATGGCGGTGCTGTGGGGCTTATCCTTATTCGTGGGCAAGAGAGCATCATGGACCAGCCCCTTGACCTGGATAGCGTTCTCCCCGGCTCTTTTGCCGGTCTGCTGATCCTGGATAGGTGGGTCGGCGTTGTGCCGGACGGCGAGATTGTGACCGACATCAGCGATCCTGACTTTGGATTGCCGGCCTACTATCAGATCAATGACCCGGGGACAAAGCAGTTTGCGGCCCGGGTGCATCACAGCCGAATCGTCCGATTTACCGGGCGAGACCTGCCGTATATCGAGCGGGTGGCCTGTATGTACTGGGGAGAGAGCGAGATTGAGGCGCTCTATGCCGATGTGGTAAAGCATGACAATGTGTCTGCTAATATGGCAGCTCTCACGTTCCGGGCCAATGTGGACACAATGGAAATGGAAAACCTTGACCAGATCCTGTCCATTGGCAATGAGCAGGCAAAGCGCCGGTTCTGGAATGTCATGCAGGCACAGAGCGTCATGCGCTCCAACTTTGGAATTCAGTTGGTGAATAAGGGCGATCAGATCAAAAACACCCAGTACACTTTTACTGGGCTGCAGGAAGTCTACGAGAGTATGTGCCTGAACTTGGCAGGATCGTCTCGGATTCCCATGACAAAACTGTTCGGGCGGTCTGCAAGCGGGCTGAACGCCACTGGAGAAGGCGATCAGCGCAACTACAATGACTATCTGGACAGCCAGCGAGAAAGCAAGCTGCGTCCGGTACTGGAGCGGCTGCTGCCCATTATAGCTATGTCTACATGGGGAGAGATCCCGGACGGAATCGGCATTGTATTCCCGCCGCTGTGGACACCCACAGCTAAGGAAGTGGCAGAGATCGCCAAGGCAAAGACTGAGGCGGTTGTCAGCGCTTACACTAACGGCCTGCTGAATGTGGACACCGCCCAGCGTGAGCTCAAGAGCATGAGCGATGAAACCGGATTGTATGCAAGCCTGTCTGATGCGGAGATCGAAGCTAACAAGGGCAAGACCTACCAGGACGCCACAGCGCTGCGTGACCCGCTGATGGGACTGGGCTATGATCAGCCGGGGGTAGCAGATGGCACAGATTGAGCGAGCGCCAAACGCTGAAGAGCTGGAAAAGCTCATTGCTTTGTTTCTCAAAGCGGAAACTGACATCATCAATGAGATAGGCCGTCTGCGTGCGATGGGGAATGTGGATTACCATGCGGTAGCCGCCCTGGAGCGGGTGCAGCGAATCCTGCAAAGCCTGGAGAATGACTGCTGGGACTATGTGCCAAAGATGGTTGAAAAGCAGTTTTATGTGCGTGTACCGGAAGCCCGCCGTATTGCCGGAGAAACTGTTGAAAAGCATATAGCGGGATATAAAAATGCCGCTGTGCTTACGTCAGACCAGTATGCAGTGGTGGATAAGCTGGTATCAAACCTGATGGGAGAGATCACGACTGCTAATGTGACGGTAATGAGTACACTGCAAAATGCGCTGATTGGGCGCACGGAAGCAGATGTATTCCGTCAGGCAGGGCTGGAAGTAACAACTTCCATGCAGGCAGCCGGGAAGGGCGCATACAAGGCGCTGCCGGAGTTTATCCAGGTTCTGCGCCGAGAGGGTGTGACCGCCTTTGTGGACAAAGCAGGGCGGAGCTGGAGCCTGCACACCTACGGAAGCATGGTTCTTCGTACCACCTCCAGGCAGGCCGAAGTGCTGGCAGTGCTGACAGCTGACCCGGAGCAAGACTTGTATCAGATCAGCAGTCATGGCAGCACCTGCGCAATCTGCGCACCGCTGGAAGGGAGGGTATACTCCCGGAGCGGAACAGACCCGGATTTTCCACCGCTGGCATCAGCCTTTGGGAAAATCGACCCAATGGGCGCCGATGATCTGACAAACAGCTATCTCAACATTCACCCCAACTGCATCCATGTGCTTTTGCCGTGGACACCTGCCGGGAGAACGCCGGAGGAAATCGAGAAGATCAAGCAATTTTCTTCTTTCAAGATCAACCCTCCCAGCATCGACCCACGAACAAAGAAGCAGATTGAGGCATACCGCCGCAAGGAGCAGGGCCGGGCAAAGTGGTTGCGGGAGTACCGGCAGTGGGAGCGTTACCGCATGACACTGGGTGACAAGGTGCCTAAGACCTTTGCCACATTCCAGAAGCACAAGCTGGCGGACGATGAGAAGTACAAGACATGGGAAAAGCAGTACAGGGAGGCGAACCGTGAAACCGGAAGTGATTGAGGCGATTCAAAAAATTCTGTCCAAAGGTGACCGGGTAGAGCTTATTCCTGGGCCTGACGGGACAGTGAAAGTTATCCACATAAAAAGGAAAACAATCGTTGAAAAGTAAATCCCCGCCCTAAGCGTTGGGCGGGAAGGACCGAGCGGGGTCAACTTGCAAGATTATCTTGCAGGTTGGCCCTTTTTCTTTTGCCCGGAGGTGAAAAGAAATGGACTACAAGGCAGAGTACATTGAGCTGCTCAAAAAGGCACTGGCGGCAGAGACCGAGACTGTGCGCCTGTACACCGCCATCATGGCGATTGCGCCGGCATCGCACATGGAGAAGTTTCTGGAGCTGAACGCCGATGAAACTGACCACCAGGCGATCATTGCTGACCTGCTGCTTGAATCGGTGGCAGGCGAAAGCGCCGATCAGGAGCAGCTTGTCCCGGGGGTGGAGTAAATGGCGATTGCATATTTTGGCAGCCCCATCAGCCCAAATCAGCTTGAAACCAGCGAGGGCTATCTCATCTGCAAAAATGTTCCGATTGCCCGAACGGGTAAGCAGGATTATCTGGCCCGGGAAATGGGCGTGGCAGATGCAGACCCCGAAAGGGTGATCCCGGTCATGCGCAATCCGGAAGATGTGTTTTCGGTTGAAACTCTGGCATCTTTTGAGGGCAAGCCGGTGACACTAACACACCCGCCGGAAGATGTAACACCGGAGAACTGGGCTGCATACGCCAAGGGCCATGTGCAGCATGTCCGGCGCTCCGGGGATTACATCATGGCGGACTTGGTCATCACAGACCCTACGCTCATCAATCAGGTGCGCAGCGGGTCAATGAGACAGGTATCCTGCGGCTATCGCTGCGACTACACCGCAGACGGCACAGGGTACAAGCAAACCAGGATACGAGGCAACCATGTAGCCGTTGTCCCTCTGGGACGGGCTGGGGCTGCTGTATCAATACAAGATGCCGCCCCAGAGGCGGAGAAAGAGAGGGACAGAATGAGCACATTCCGTGAAAGTGTCCTGTGCCTGCTGGGAATGGCAGCAAAGGACGCAACAGAGGAGGAGATCAAGAACATGGCAGCAACCGCTAACAAGGCGCTGGATGCTGAACCCGCCATGAAGGCGCCGGAAGCAGAACCCGCCAAGGACGTTATGGTCGAGCGAGCCCCGAAGGGCGATGACCTCGGCAGCAAGCTGGACAAGGTCATTGAGATGCTGGGCGAGCTGGCAAAGAAGAATGACCGTGAGGAGAAGATGGAGCGCAAGATGTCCGATGAGGGCGATCTGGAGGAGCTCATCGAGAAGATGGGCGGCGCCGAGGGCAAGGAAGATGCTCTGACCGTGTCGGAAGAGGACGCTATGTGCGGCTCCCCCGAGGCCAGAGATGCTGCCCTTGCAATTCTGCGCAATGTGCGTCCGGCTGTGGCGGCAATCCAGGACAAGAAGGAGCGTGCCCGTGTGGTTGATGCTCTGCTCAAGTCCGTAAAGGATAACACCATGAGCGGCGTTCTTGGCGCTGTGCAGGCTTCCGCCCGCAAGAAAGCCAACGATTCCGCATCTTCTCAGCAGAAGTTTGAACAGGGCTGCAGAGACCTCGAGAGTGCCTATGCATCCCGCAACCCTCACATGAAGAAGGAGGAAAAGTAAATGGCAGGAATTTACCCTCAGAGTATGGGCACCACAATGCCCAATGGCTTTGCCGGTTCTTATGCTCGGCAGCCTGATATGATCGTCAACACCCGTCCCTGTGGTGGAGAAGCTACTATCCCGTTTGGCGCCCCGCTGGTGTATGAGAGCAGCTCCAATGCGGTTGTGCAGATGGGCGCAAGCGCTACAGCAGATCAGTTTGTGGGCGTAGCAGGCGCAGAGGTCAAGAGCTCCCTGGCTTATCTGGAGCAGTCTGCAGGTCAGTATTCGCCTGGTGACCCTGTGGCAGTGTTCCAGCGTGGCTCGATCAATGTAACCTGCCAGCGTGGTACCCCGGCACTGGGTGGCGCTGTGTATGTGCGCATCACCTACAACAGCTCCTATTCCACTGCACAGGTGGGCGGCTTTGAGGCAGAGGCTGACAGTTCCAACACCGTAGAGCTGACCAACTGCCAGTGGGCAGGCCCGGCTGACGCAAACGGCACCGCAGAGCTGCGGATTCTGACCATGCTCAACGCATAAGGAGGTAAAGAGATGAGTTTCGTAAATGTTGGCAACTATAATGCCGGTATTGTTGGCGGCTCCCAGACCGTTGCCGGTGCTGTGGCTTTTGACGCCGCCGCAGTAGCAAGCGGAAACGCTTTCCTGGTGTCTGAGCTGGAAAAGCGTGATCCTGAGATCCGCAAGCCCCTGGACAGCTTTACATACCCCCGTGACATCGTCATTGATGTTGGCGGCGGCTGGGCTGATTATGTCAGCGCTATGACCGTAGGCTTCGGACTGACCGGCGGCAGCGGCAGTGGTGCTGTACAGGCTGGTGGCGCCAATGGCACCCCTATTGTACAGGCAGCACTCTCTAAGGGCGTATACAAGGCCCATGCCTTTGCCGTGGCCCTGCGTGTAATGTATCAGGACATGATGCGGGCAAACTTCACAGGCCGCAGCCTGGACAGCCTGCTCAATGATGGCGTGCGTATGTCCTACGACAAGCATAAGGACCAGAACACCTATGTTGGTTTCAGCGAGTATGAAACCACTGGCCTGATCAACAACCCCGATGCGCCCGAAACCACTGTGGCTGATGGTGCCGCTGGCACTGCTACCTGGGCAACCAAGACCCCGCAGGAGATTCTGGAAGATGTAAACAGCGCCATTACCGCTGTATGGGCTGCATCTGCTTATGATGAGAGTGCAGTTCCCAACCACATTCTGATCCCTTATGAGCAGTACACCTATATTCTCAACACCCCGGTCAGCTCCACTCTGGTGACTGATACCACCATTCTGGACTACATCATGAAGAACAATGTTGCTACCAAGGCAGGAAAGGGCTTCTTCCTGGGCGCAACCCGCTGGTGTAAGGGTGCTGGTACTGGCAGCAAGGACAGAATGGTTGTTTACAACAACGACCGCCGTTTTGTAAAGATGGACGAGCTGGTGCCTCTGACCCGTGCGATGACCGGTCCGAACCCGACTGAGTTCTGCTATGATACCGGCTATGCCGCTAACCTGTCTGAGGTTGAGGTGCTGTACCCGCAGACCATCGCATACTTTGACGGTATTTAAGGAGGTGACGGCATGGTTATTGTAGCAAAGAGAAGCATTCTGCTGCCCTCTGCTGACCGCTCCAAGGTGTTCCCGGTTACCCGGGACTGGATGGGCGAGGTGCCGGACTGGGCGTCCAGCACGCCCTATTTCCAGGAGCTGGTGGCAGATGGAAAGATCATCGTTTCGGAGAGCCGCCGGGACCGTGACCTGCAGAATGCCCATGAGACAGGCGTTGAAAAGGCCCGGACACAGCGCAAGAAGTTTGAAGAAGAAAAGACAAAGGAGATTGAAGAGGAAAAGACAAAGGAGGAATAACCGATGGATTACAGCTGGCTGAGTAAACCCCAGTTTTACGGAGTGAGAGGCACAGCTGCGAACATCGGCACAGGACGGGGCAATTACACCGCCGAGATGTTCCAGGAGATGTTCCCGCAGTTTTACACTGCCGGGACTGAGGAAAATCCGGCGGTTTGCCTGGTCCCTTCCGTGATGCTTGACCTCTTTATCTCGATGGCAAACGCATCTATTCTTCCCAGCCAGTGGGGAGCGCTCTGGCAGTATGCCGCCGGGCTTTATGTGGCCCACTATTCGGCGCTGTATCTCCGCACCTATGCAGAAAGCTCTGCGACACCGTCACAGGCTGCCGCCTCTGGTGCGCTGGTGGGTGTTGTGGCATCGGCAAAGCTGGGATCTGACAGCGTCAGCTATGATACAGATGCACTTACAAAGGCCACAGAGAACTGGGGCGACCTTAATGCTACCCAGTACGGACAGCTGCTTGCAACGCAGGCAAGACTGATCGGCATGGGCGGAAGCTATGTGATTTGAGGTGATGGGCATGAATTTTCGTGACTGGTACACCGACACGGTGGACATTTACCGGGTGCATCAGACGCTGGACGGCGCACTGACCCGCAATGAGCGGGTCCCAATTGCCACAGGCATTCCCTGCCGAGTCTATCAGCTTTCCGCAAGTCCCATTGATATGACCACATCGGCAGCCACGGTTAAATCTGACAACTGGCTGCAGTGTGATAATTCGGTGGATATACAGGCAGGAGATGAACTGCTGATCCACCGGGGCGCTGGGCTGGGGCAGGAAGTAGCCACAGTGCGAGCCTTTGCCTCTGATCCCAATTACTACTTTGAGCCGTTTGGCGCAGTCCTGCCAGGGCTGGCACACCAGGAAATCAGGCTCATGCAGGAGGAGCGGGTGAACTGATGAGCGAGACTGTATCTTTGCAGAAGCGAATCCAGCAGCTGAAAAAGCTGCAGGCTGATTTGCCGTCTATTCTGGGAGAAGCTGCCGAGGAAGCCACTAAGCGGGCAGTAGAGACAGCGGCAGCCGCTACACCGCCGAAAGAGGGCACAGGGCGTGGATCTGCTTACAGCGGTACAAATACACTGACCGGAGAGCTGAAAGCGCACTGGGCAACTGACAGTAAAACTGTACCCGAGCAGACTGAGAGCCAATACAAAACCATATTGGCAAACAACATGGAGTATGCCAGCTATGTCAATGACGGGCATCGCATGGACAGGCACTTTGTTCCCGGACTTTATGTCAATCCCCATAGCGGGATGCTGGAGTATGACCCGGCTGCCAATACGGGCATTGTGGTCGGCACCAAGACAGCATATGTCAAGGGCGAGTTTATGGCAGATAAAGGGATAAAAGAGTATCAGAAAACTGTCCGGGCTATCCTGGACAAGAAGATTTCGGAGGCGATGAAGAAATGAATTTTACCATTACCACCATCGCCGTATCTCTGGCAAATTATCTGCAGGCATATCTCCCCGGCGTACAGTTCCTGGAGGACCCGGCGCAGCAGAAAACGCAGACCCCGGCAATTTTCCTGCAACAGCGGTACAGTTCCATAGAGCGACAGGTGGGCGGCTATTGGCTACGGAAAATCGGGCTTGACCTGACCTATCTGGAGGACTACAACCTGCCCAACCTGCAACAGCTCTATTTGGCGGCGGCAGAGACCCTTGACCTGTGTATGAACAGCTTCCCGTATTCCGATGGTACAACGGACGGCACAGTCAATCTGCTGACCTATGACCGCACATGGACGATTGACCTTGATGCGCTGCATTACAAGTTTGAGATCCAAGAGCGGGTGACCCTTCCCCCGGCAGAGGAAGTCAAGATGCAGACCATCGAAGATTACACCCCGGAGGTGACACCGGCAAATGGCTAAACAGCAAAAATACACAAGAGAGAGCCTGATCGCAAGCAAGCGGTACGCCAAGTATCAGCGTGACTTTCTGGCGGCGATCCTGGCAAAGCCCGAGTACACGCTCCGGGAGGCGGATCGTGTTGTGCGGGAGTTTTTTGAGAAACCGAAAGGAGAGGATTAAATGGCAGGAGGAACATGGCAGACCCAGAATAAGGTCCGCCCCGGCGTCTATATCAACTTCCGGTCCGAGGGCGGCCTTGGCCTGAGTGTCGGCAACCGTGGCGTGGTTACCATCTGCGAGCCCATGAGCTGGGGTCCTGTGGGTCAGGTTATGACCGTGCAGGCCGGTGAGGATACCACACCCTACTGTGGATATCCCATCACTGCTCCGCAGGCGCGGTTCCTGCAGCAGATCTTCCTGGGCACCAACCGGACAGCGGGCGCCCAGACAGTATACCTGTACCGCCCCACAGCCACCAGCTCTGCACAGGCCACAGCGGAAATCTCTCCGCTGACTGCTACTGCGCTTTATCCCGGAGCCCGTGGCAACGACATTACTATCAGCATTGTGGCTGTACCGGACAGCGAAGATCAGTTCACCGTTAACACCATCGTGGACGGCACCATTGTGGACAGCCAGACTGTGGCACGGTGCAGCGAACTGGTTGCCAATGACTGGGTGACCTGGTCGGGCTCTGGCGCAGTAACTGCCAACGCCGGCACACCGCTCACAGGCGGACTGGACGGCACTGTGGAGAACACTGCATACACCCCGTACCTGACCGCCATTGAGCCGTATAACTTTGACATCATGATCTATGATGGCGATGACAGCACCACTCTGACCGCCATGCAGAGCTTCATTGAGCGGATCTGCAGCAATGGTCAGTATGCTCAGCTGGTGGCATCGTTCAGCACGGCCCCGGACAGTCAGTACATTATCAATGTGCAGTCTGGCCTGGTGCTGCCTGATAATGTCACACTGACACCGCAGCAGACCTGCTGGTGGGTCGGTGGGGCTGAGGCAGGCGCAAGCTACAATGAGACCCTGACCTATGCCACACACCCCACAGCGGTGGCGCCCAGCCCTGTGCTCACCAATACCGAGGTGGAAGAGGCGCTTTCCAGCGGTGAGCTGGTTATGACTGCTGACTTTGATACTGTTCATATTGAGCAGGACATCAACAGCCTGACCACCTACACCCAGACCCTGGGCAAGATTTTCCGCAAGAACCGTCTGATCCGTTTGTGCAACACCATTGCCAATGACATCTATCAGCAGTTCTCGGCAAACTACCTGGGCGTTGTGAATAACAACGAGGCGGGCCGGAACCTGTTCAAGAGCGCCATCGTGGGCTATATGCGCACCCTGCAGGGCCAGGAGGCAATCCAGAACTTCTCGGCTGATGATGTGGAAGTGCTGGCAGGCACCGACAATGACAGCATCATCATCAATGTGGCGATCCAGTCCGTGGACAGTGCCGAGAAGATCTACATAACTATGACCGTATCGTAAGGGAGGGATAAAATAATGGGTTATCAGCTCGCAAAGGACACTGTCAATGGTGCGGAAGGCAAAGTCATTATCACCCTGAACGGTAAAAACATGGAAATTGCCGGAATGCGGAACATCAGAACCAACGCGGAAGTCCAGACCCAGGATATGCGGGTAATCGGCACCCGCAAAATTCAGCAGAAGTCCAACGGTGCAAAGCTGACCGGTACCGGTAACCTCTACTATGGCTCCAACATCTTCACCAACATGGTGCTGGAATATATCGAGACCGGAATTATGCCGGAGTTTAGCATTCAGCTCACTAACACTGAAGAATCGTCTGCTACGCTGGGAAGCCAGGTAATGGCCTACTATGGCTGTACGCTGACTGGCACAATCCCCCTGTCCATTCTGGACAGCGAAGAGAGTATGCTCAACTACGATTTCAGCTTTGCCTATACCGATGTGCAGCGCCTGCAGGCGTTCAATGAACCGGCACAGCTGGGAAGCAACTAAGGAGGAATAACCAATGACCCTTGATGCATTTCTCCACCCCGTGGAGCTGAAACAGGAGAAGGAGGTCGTGATCTCCAAGCGATTCCTGGACAGCGAGGGAAAGCCGGTGCCGTTTAAGATCCGCACCATCTCCCAGGAGGAAAACGAGGCGCTGAGCAAGCGCTCTATTCACCTCAAGAAGGTGGAGGGGCGAAAGTTTGAAGCGCTGGACGATCTGGAGTATACCCGGCGCCTGGTGGTGGCCTGTACCGCCTACCCGGACTTTACCAGCAGTGAGCTGTGCCAGGCTTACGGCGTCATGGACCCGCTGATGGTGCCCGGCAAGATGCTCACCAGCGGAGAGTACAAGCGGCTGCTCCAGGCAATCATGGAGTTCAACGACTTCACGAGCGCAGTCGATCTCGAGGAAGAAGCAAAAAACTGATTGATGGGCCAGACCCGGACGGAGATGCGCTGATTGCGTATTACTGCTTTGAGAGCTGGGGCTGGCCCCCATCGCAATACAACGATTTACCACAGCGGGAAAAGGCGCTGGTGCGGGTATTTGCCCAGCGCAGCGCCGCTGCCCGCAAAAGGCTGACCGAGGGAGGGGAGTAAATGGCAACAATCCGGGAAGAGCTTGTCCTTGCAGACAAGTTCTCTGCAACCTTTGGGCGATATATCAACCTCAGCTCTACTGCTGCCAACGCTTCCTCTATGGCATCTTCGGCGGCGTCCAATTACCAGAGTGTGCTGGGCTCTCTTGACCGCCGGCTGATCTCTCTCAATGCCCAGTTTGCCGCTGTTGCAACCCGCCAGGAAGCACTGGCGGCCTCCGGCGCTCAGAACAGCGCTGAGTTTATTCAGCTGGAGCAGCGGGCAGAGCGGCTGGGTTCTTCTATCCGGGATCTGCAAACCCAGTATGACCTGGTTGCCGGGCAGTTTGATGAAGTAAGCGTTGCAGCCAGGAAAGCGGCTGGGGCACAGGACGAATTTGCCGAGAGTGCCAGAGGCGCAAATATGGCTGGCAGCAATCTGCTTGGTACACTGAAAAGTCTGGCGGGAGGATATGTGGGAATCCAGGGCGTCAAGGCTCTGGTTGGCCTGTCAGACACAATGGCGCAGACCTCTGCCCGGCTGAACATGGTAAATTCTCAGTTCGGCACGACCCTTGACCTTAACCAGATGATCTACGAATCAGCCCAGCGCAGCCGTGGTGCTTATGCTGATACGGCGGACCTGGTAGGCAAGCTGGGCACCCTGGCAGCGGACAGCTTTTCCACCCCGGAAGAGCTGATCGGATTTGCCGAGCAGATCAACAAGCAGTATGTGCTGTCTGGTACATCTGCCCAGGGCGCCCAGGCCGCAACCTTGCAGCTGACCCAGGCGCTGTCCTCTGGCACCCTTCGGGGCGAGGAGCTCAACTCTGTGCTGGAGCAGGCTCCCACTATTGTACAGTCCATTGGCGACTACCTGGGCAAGACCACGGGAGAGATTCGGGAGCTGGCGTCCGAGGGCCTTATTACAAGCGACATTGTAAAGGCGGCGATTCTGAGCGCTGCAGAGGAGACCAATGCCGCTTTTGAGGAAATGCCTATGACGTGGTCGCAGGTGTGGACGATGATGCAGAACACGGCAATCATGGCCCTGCAGCCTGTCCTGAGCGGCGTCAACTGGCTGGCAAATAACATCGACATTATAGGCCCACCGGTGGTGGCTGTGGCTGGTGCTTTTGCCATAGCTGGGGGCGCAATCGCTCTGTATACTGCGCAGCAAAAACTATCCTCAACCTGGACAGCGATCATGGCAGCCCGGACAATGCTGCTGCACGGATCTACCATTGCGCAGACAGCGGCACAGTATGGCCTGAATGCGGCTATGCTGGGCTCTCCCGTGATGTGGGTCGTGGGAGGCGTAATGCTGCTGATCGGCGCATTGTATGGCGGTGTGGCGGCCTATAATGAGCTGACAGATTCGTCTGTCTCTGCAACAGGTATTATTACCGGCGCAATGGGCGGCCTGTTTGCCTTTGTTGGGAACGGTTTTATTTTGCTGTGGAATATCATTGGAGAAGCGGCAACATTCCTTGAAAATGTGTTCATCCACCCGGTGGAAGTGGTTAAGTTTCTTTTCCTGGGTATGGCTGAAAGCGTTCTGAGTTACATTTCTCAGATGATGCAGGGCATACAGGACACAGTCAATAAAATCCCAGGCGTGGAAGTAGACATTACATCAGGAATCAATGGGCTGATTTCCGATATTCAGTCTAAGTCCCAAAGTATTATAGATAACACCCAATGGAAAGAGTACGATCCCATCGCTTATATGAACATAGGCGAATGGGCAGCTAAGGGGTACTCCCTGGGCGCCAACTTCAATCCCTTCGGCTCTGGCAGTTCCTTTGATATGGACGATTGGCTCAACAACACTGATTTTGCGACAGACATCAGCGATATTGCCGGCGATGTGAGCGGAATCCAAAAGAGCGTATCCCTTGCCGATGAGGACATCAAATCCCTGGTGGATATGGCAGAGCGTCGGTATGTCAACAACATCAATCTGACTGCCCAGTCCCCGGTTATTACTGTGCAGGGGCAGAACACAGGCGACTCTGCGGCAGACCGCCGGGCGCTGGCAGATGCAATCAAGGATATTCTGGTAGAGCAGTCCTCCAGCGCATCGCTGCGATCTACTGCCCGGACAAAGTAAGGAGGGGAATATGGCGAACAATTATGGCATCTTCTTCACCAAAGGCGGCACAGTGATCCGGCTGCCGGTGAACCCGGAGGAGCTGCCCGAAAGCCGTGAAAACGCCAACAGCGAATACAATGTGCTGGGCGTTGGCCCGATCATGGTCCCCCGAATCCCCAAGCTGAAAACCGTCAGCATTTCCAGCCTGCTTCCTGGGAAACCGGTGGGCGGCTGGGTGCTGACAAAGGGCGGCTTTGAAGAGCCGGAGTTTTATATCGACTTTTTCGAGAGTGCTCTGCGGGACGGAGAGCCAATCCTTTACACGCCGGTGCGGTACTATGAAGACGGCACCCCATACATGAGCGGCGAAACTGGATTCGAAGTGCTGGTGACCAGCTTTGAGTACAAGGAAAAAGCCGGCGAAACCGGCGACTTTTACATTGAACTGGAGCTCACGGAATACCGGGACTATTCCCCGCAGACAGTCGATGTGCAGCTTGGCTCTGGGCGCCCCACCGCTACCAGCACCAAGACCCGCTCCAAGCCTGCAGCGCAGCTGTGCGTAGGCTCCACGGTCATTGCCAACGGCAAGTATTATTACACCAGCTATGGCGATGAGCCGCACGGGAACGGCAACGGACGCCGGTGCAAGGTCAGCCGGATCATTACCAACGACAGCAGTCGCCCCTATCCAGTACACATTACCACCGAAAGCGGCGGCTGGCTGGGCTGGACAAAGGCCAGCAATCTGGAGGTGGTAGGCTGATGGCGCTGGAACTTCTTGTGGAAGATCAGTCTGGGCAGGCATGGGACCTGACGCCAAGTGCGCAAAGCGTGACCTGGACTACCAACCGCACCGGCTCCCCGGGCACACTCAAATTCACCCTGATTCTCAAAGACAGCGTCCCTTTTTCTGAGGGCGCCTCTGTGCGGTTCTCAGATGATGGCGAGGTGCAGTTCTTTGGATGGGTGTTTACCATCAGCCGTGACCGCTGGGGTGTCGTAGAGGTTACTTGCTATGACCGGCTCCGGTATCTCAAGGCGTCGGCGTCATACGCTTTCTATGCGCAGACTGCCGGTGAAATTATTACCCAGATCGCCGGGGATATGCAGATCACAACCGGCGCACTGGCTGACACCGGATACCCGATCCCGTCCCTTATCAAGCAGGAGGAAACCTGCCTGGACATCATCGGGGCTGCCGTGGAACAGACGCTGCTCAACACTGGAACGCTGTATGTCTTTTATGATGATGGCACCGGCCTGGCACTCCAGGAAGCGGCGTCCATGATATCAAATGTGGTGATTGGCGATGAGAGCTTGCTCACCGGGTACACCTACAAGACGGACATTGACGAGCAGACCTACAACAGCGTAAAGCTGGCCCGGCCCAATGAGGAAACCGGGCGTACAGATGTCTTTATTGCACAGGATAGCAGCACTATCTCCCAGTGGGGCCTGTTGCAGCTTTACCAGACAGTGGATGGCGCCGTCAACGATGCCCAGGTGCAGGCACAGGCGGCAGCCACACTGGAATATTACGACCGGGCCATGAAAACGCTGCGGATTGATTCACTGGGCGTCAGCGGCCTGCGGGCCGGGCAGATGATCCTGGTGAATATCCAGGCTTTGGGGATAGCGGAGTATGTGCTGCTGGACAAGGTAACACATACCTATGAAAGCGGTACGCACACCATGACGATTGAAACCTTGACACTGTAAGGAGGCGCCTATGGAGCTGATAGATGTAGTACAGCAGATTATACAGCAGTCAATGGGTGCAGCCGGGCTGAGTGATTTGCAGATTGGCACTGTGACATCAGCGTCCCCGCTGGAGATCACCGTGGACACGCTCATGCAGCCGCTCAAAGCAGAGGTTTTGTACCTGACAGAGCCGGTGGTGGAGAAGAAGATTCCGGTGCTGACGCATCTGCATACCACATCGGGCTTGGCCCACACCCATGACATCACCGCGCTGGGGCATACGCACACCAGCGGCGGCGACACCACCAGCGAGGGATTGAACGGCACCTATCAGACCGCGGAAGCCCTCTCAAAGGACGCATTTGACAGTGACAATCGCCTCACCAGTATCGTGTGCTATGAAAACGGTGTGGCGCTGCCAGTGTTGAATGGGTTTATAATCCTTAATCGGGCGCTGGCAGTAGGAGACAAGGTTCTGCTGCTCCGGGTACAGTCCGGGCAGAAATTCATTATACTGTCCAGAGTGATGGGAGGCGGTTCATAATGGCGACATTACCCACAGGCGGAACAGCAATCAGCCAGGGCGTCACTTTTGAGGAACAGCCCTCCCTGACCTGGTATGTAGACCCGGTGTCCCGGCAGATAAAAGGCACCACAGACGGGCTTCAAGCCGTGGCGCAGGCCGTGGAAATTATTCTCAATGTAGAGCGGTTCTACTGGCAGATCTATACGCCGAACTTTGGAATGCAGTGGCAGGGGTTGATTGGAGAGGACCCCGGCTATGTGGCAGCCGAGCTGCAGCGGCGTATTCTGGATGCCTTTTCGGTGGACAAGAGGATCACCGGAATACAGGATTTCAAATACAGCGTGGAGGGCGATACCATGACTGTGAGCATGACCGTCACCACCGTATACGGGAACACAGCACAGACAGTGGAGGTGAATCTGAATGCTTGACCTTTCAAGATACACATACGCCTACCTGCTGTCGCAGATGCTGGGGCAAGTGCCCGCCACATACGACCAGCGGGAGGGCAGCATAATCCAGACAGCTCTGGGTCCGGCGGCCTATGTGCTGGAGGGGTTCTACATGGCGCTGAACCAGGTGCAGACCTCCGGTTTTGTACAGACTGCCGTTGGGCAGTCCCTGGACTATCTGGCAGCCATTGCAGGTCTGACCCGGTATCCGGCATCTGCAGCTGTGCGGCTGGGCGTATTCAATACCGCTGTGCCGATTGGCGCACGATTTTCCACCATTGACGGCAGCGACAGCATCAACTTTCAGGTGACCGCCGCCACCTCCACCACAAACCAGTATCAGCTGACGGCTGAGACCCCTGGCACTATTGGAAACAGCTACTCCGGCCCGATTCTGCCAATCACGGCGATCCCGGGTCTGACATCTGCAACCCTGACCGACATTCTGGTGCCGGGCGATGACGAAGAAACAGACGATGAACTCCGGGCCCGGCTGATTACCGCCCTGAACGAGCGCCCCTTTGCGGGCAATCTGGCGGCTTACCGACAGAATATCCTTGCCATTGACGGTGTGGGCGCTGTGCAGGTATATCCTACCTGGAACGGCGGCGGAACTGTTGCCTGCTCCATTCTGGGCGCTGACTATCTGCCTGCCAGCCCTACGCTGGTAGAGAATGTGCAGACAGCCATTGACCCGCCCCCGGGCCAAGGACTGGGGCTGGGGCTGGCTCCTATCGGCGCACAGGTTACCATCACCGCCCCCGCAGAGGTAACAGTCAATGTCACTGCTACTGTGACCCTGGCATCGGGGTACGACATCGGGCAGGTACAGCCGCTGGTGGAGCAGAGCATTGAAGCATATCTGCTCACTGTGCGGCAGGGCTGGTCTACACAGCTTGGCTCAGATTCTGTGGAGTATGCGGCTGATGTGTATCTGGCACGGGTGCTGGCGGCAATCGTTTCTACCACCGGCATCGTCAATGCTACTGATGTGCAGATCAACGGCGGCACCGCTGACCTGATACTGACCGAGACGGGCGCTTTGCAGCAGGTGCCGGTACTGGGGGAGGTGACACTCAGTGAGCCTTCAGCTTGACACTGATTTTATGTCCCTCCTTCCGGAGTGGTTTCAGGCGATCCCGCAATTTCAGGAGATCTGCTCCACCGAACAGCAGCAGTTTGAAGCTCTGGCAGCTTCCATCAATCAGGTGGCGGACAATCTGTTTTTCCAGACGATGGACACCGATTCGGTCAGCCTGTGGGAGCAGATCCTCAACATTGTCCCGAACCCGTCTACCGAATCCTTGCAGTTTCGCCGGGCCCGGGTACTGAACCGGATTTCCATTCGCCCGCCTTTTACCCTTGGCTTCCTGTACCAAAAGCTGGACGAGCTGATCGGACCGGGCGCATGGACAGTGACGGTGGACTATCCCAACTACACCCTGTATATTGACGCCGCAGCGGAAGATCAGCAGTGGGCAACCGAGGTTGCAATCACTATCAACACCATCAAGCCCTGCCACATCGTCTACCGCAGCCGTCCCTATACCAATGACACACTGTTCCTCAACGAAGGGATTGACCTGAGTAAAATCGTCTGGAATTACCGACTTGGCGCATGGCTGTTGGGGCAGGCGCCGTTCGGGCAAGAGGAACCAATGGGGGAGATCAAAATGCCGACACAGCTTTCTGTACAGACTGGGCTGCTCACCGATACAGCAACCTATATCGAGGGCGACATTGCGAGCGCCCGCATCAATGGTTCGGTGAGCATCACATCGCTGACAAAATCCACAAGCGGCGCAGCTGTCACCGTTTCCTATACCGTCACCGAGGAGCAGGCTTCCACCGTCACTCTGGTGGAGCTGCTGGACAGTGACGGAAATGTCCTGACATCGTCCGCCGTATATGTCCCGATTTCCGGGTCAGCAATCTTTAACCACACCATCACAGTGCAAGAGGGGGTAAATACAAATGGCTAACATCGTGAATCCCAACCTGCCTGCCGACCTGCCCACCGACTGGACAACATCGCAGTATGTCAGCCCGAACGGCAGCGAAGTCAGCCTGAGCCAGCAGCACGGCTACAACTACCTGATGGAGCAGGTGAACGCCGCCCAGACTGCTGTCAACACCCTGGCAGAACAGGCGCAGGAGGCAGTTTCCGGGCTGGAAAGCGGCGCTCTGACCGCTACCGCTATACGCAGCGGCACCACCGTTGCCATCACCGGCCCGGAAGATGCCGTGACCGTGACCTTCCTCGCTCCTGCCGACTGGACAGAGGGCGACAGCTACACCTACAACGGCACCCCCATCACTGTGACAGACCTCAACGGCAACCCGGTCACTGACGGCTGGAAGCAGGGCGCAGTCCTGACCTTCCAGATCAGCGGCGGCGTGGCGTATTTTGTGGGCGGCGCTTCCGGCAGTTTTCTCCCCCTTTCGGGCGGCACCATGACCGGCCCGGCTGTGGGCGCTCCCGGCGGCAGCACAATCCCCCAGTTCCGCAATGTCTACTACGGCACCGAAGCCCTCACACCCGGCAGCTCTCCGCTCCCCGAAGGCACACTCTACATCACCCCCGAAATGGAATATGAGGGCGCAGGGAAGCGCACCTGCCGCTTTGTAGTGGGCACCTCCACCGCAGGCTGGACAGCCGCAGACTGCGACTACCTCTGCGACGGCACCGCCGATGATGTGGAAATCAACGCTGCACTTCAGGCTCTGCCCTTAACCGGCGGCGAAATCGTGATCTTGGACGGTACATATAGCATCACAGCTACCATTACCGTGAGCAAGAGCTATGTGACGATTCGGGGAAACGGCGGTTCTTCAAAAATTCAGAGAGATTGGGACGCAGCTGTATTTTCTGACTATATGTTGAATGTGTTAGGCGATAACTGTACCGTATCCGATCTATTTTTTGAAGGTCAGTCTTACGCATACACTAATGAAAACAATACAGCTGTCAGATTTAGTGGAGACAGCGGACGGATTCTTAATAACAGAATAGCCAAAAACAGTGGTTACGGTATCAGCTATAACGGCAATAACGGCATTATCATGGGAAATCATGTCTATCAAAATGCGATCGGTATTTCTTTTTTAGGTGCTTACAATGAGGTGAACTCGAATATAGTGGAAGATAATGCGAAGTCTGGAATTTCAACTAATGGATTTTGCGGTTATGCGACCATTGCAGACAATGTGTTGGATAAAAATACAGAGAATGGGCTGAATCTTTTCAACTACTATAATGGTACGATCACAGGCAATACAGTTACAAATAGTAGGACAGGAATTAAGATAAATGGATCTGTTTCCGGTTTGGTGAGTGTGACAGGGAACACGGTTTTTCGTGGAAATGGGACGCCTTCAGATTACACAGATGACCAGAACACAATTAGTGCCGAATGCAAAAACAGCCTGTTTACCGGTAATTTGATTTTAGGCAAAAATTATGTGGACAACGGCACCGGTAACACCTGGGCCAACAACAAATTCGAGTAAGGAGGGGCAGGCATGAACAAATTCCGAATGTACGGGCGCATAGTCCAGCTCCACCGCTGGCGTGTGGACTATGAGCAGGGCGGGGAGCCGGTAACCGAGTGCTACCCCACCGAAGCCGAGGCAGACGCCGCCGCCCAGCGCACCGGCGGCACCAAGACCGCCATTGATGTGACCGGGGACGAGTGGATTGACGGCATGGAGGTTGACGATGTGCCGCAGCCCATGACCGAGGCGCTGCGCATTTATAACGATGGACAGGCTGCCCTGATCCGGCAGCAGCGCAACGCCGCACTGGCGGAAACCGACTGGACGCAGCTGGCAGACGCCCCATTCAGTATGGAAGAGCAGGCAGTGATCCGGGACTACCGGCAGAGCCTGCGGGACATTCCCCAGCAGGCGGGCTTCCCGGGCGAGTATGTATTTCCGGCAGTGCCGCAGGTACTTAGCAAGGGGGTGTAGCTATGGCGATGTATTACGGCGACGAAAACGGCAAGGCACAGGAGGTCGTTGTGGTCGGTATGCAGGGCCCGGCGGGTCAAGGTGTTCCCGTTGGAGGTACAGCGGGACAGGTGCTGACAAAAAAGTCAAGCGCTAATTATGATGCCGAATGGAGTGACTCGGCGCCGTTGGGGACAAAGGTACAAACTGTAGGGTCGGTTGATATTTATCAAAACGATAATATTATAACCTTAGTTGCAAACCAAACCATAACCAGTGCGCAAACCCTCAATCCATATCAAGTAGATTTGGAGCAAATAGCAACAGGAATCCCGTATCCTCCCACTTTCCGACAAACCAGAGTTATAAGAATTATGAATTCGAACAATGGCGTAGTCTTTACATCTGGTGAGATTTACGAAACTGGGACAATTTATCTCAATGCGCTATATGTTGGCCCTGATGGAAGTACAGGACAAGCTATTATCCGTGAAAATGATATTTTGGCTCAATATATTTACACCGCTTAGGAGGAATGTCTATGGCAAAAAACATTATTGATGTGTCCACCTTCCAGGGCGACATTGACTTTGAAAAGGTGGCAAAACAGGTTGACGGCGTCATTATTCGCTGCGGCATTACATACTGGGGCAACTTTGTCCCGAGCGCAGATAAGTCCTGGGAATCCAATTACAAGGGCTTCACGGACGCCGGCGTCCCGGTGGGCGCTTACTACTACGGCGTGGCAAAGAATGCCGAGCAGGCCAAGCAGGAGGCCGAGCAGTGCATCAAGCTGCTGGAAGGCAAAAAGCTGGCCTATCCCGTCTATTACGATGTTGAGGAGCAGAACACCCAGGGCAGCCTGACAAAGGAGCAGCTTACTGAGGTTGTAGAGACTTTCTGCAAGGCGCTGGAAGATGCGGGCTACTTCGCCGGATTTTATACCATGCTTTCCTGGGCGCAGTCAAAGCTGGATTATGCGTCCCTTGCCAAGCAGTTTACCAGCTGGATTGCCTGGACAAGCGGTGACCCGTCCACCAAGCTGACCCCGGCCCCGGCAGGCTGGCAGTACAGCTGGAAAGGCAGCTATGACGGAATTTCCGGTGATGTAGACCAGAACTACTTCTATCAGGACTTCCCCACCATCATCAAAGGCGCAGGACTGAACGGCTATGGCGAAAGCAAACCGCCCGCCCAGGACGATGCCCCAGCGAATAAAACCATCAAGTGGGACGAGCTGAGAGGAATCCTGGAAGCACACGGAATTGAAACCATTGAGATGTAAAAGGAGGGTCTATGCTTGAATTTGCCGCACAATACTGGCTGCAGGTAGTCTTTGGGGGCGCTGTATCGGTGCTGTCACTGCTGATGAAATACCTGTGGGGAACCATCAAGCGAGAGCATGAGGAGCAGCGGCTGCTTCGGGAGGCGGTGCTGGCGATCCTGCATGACAGGCTTTATTCGCTGGCACGGTACTATCTGTCCCAAAAATGCCTTACTATCCAAGACCTGGACAACCTCGAATACATCTACAATGCATACCACGCACTTGGCGGGAATGGCACGGGCACCGATCTTTTCAGCCGGTGCAAGGCACTTCCGATCTGCCCCGTTAATGTCGCCGGTGCACTCAGCCAAAAGGAGGAATAACCATGATTATGAACGATAAGGTATACGATATCCTGAAGTGGATTGCACAGATTGTGCTGCCCGCTCTGGGCACCCTGTATTTTGCCCTGGCTGCCACCTGGGGTCTGCCCTATGGCGAGCAGGTAGTCGGCACCATCACCGCCGTTGACACCTTCCTGGGCGCTCTGCTGGGCATCAGCGCAGCGAACTATTACAAGGCGCAGGGCGCAGAAAATACGCAGGATGGCGAATAAACGGCGTATTTAAGCCATATTAAAAGGGTTCGAGTCCCTCCATCTCCGCCAAACGATCCGGTTCGACCGGACAAACGAAAAAACCCATAAACATCGCATTTATGCGGGTTTGTGGGCTTTTTTTATGCTCTCTTTTCGGCTTTTCGGGTTGCCTATATTTGCATATTTTTGTACCGTTTTGCGTAGTAGAGTACGCAGAAATGATGTAGTAGCTACCCGCCGAAGGTATCCAAGGTATACCCCATTAGCATATCGGCACCGGCGTCCAGCCGCTCCTGTGACAGGTGGGTATAGATGTCTGCGGTCGTCCGGATGTCGGAGTGACCGAGGTATATCTGCGCTGTCTTTAGGTCTACCCCGGCGGTATACAGCATGGTAGCGTAGGCATGGCGGTACTGGTATGGGGTAGCCGTCACCCCGGTGGCGGCTTTGTATTTTCGCCGGAGCGTTTCAAACCGCTTTTTGGTGAGCAAATCACCGTGATCGCTGAACAGATACTCCTCCGGGCGCAGCTCCGGCAGGTTCGCTTCCAGCAGCGGTATAAGGGGTACCCTGCGCACTCCAGCGTCGGTCTTTGGATCTTTTATGCGCGGGGTATTGCCTTCCCAGTACATTGACCGGCGAATATGCACCCACTTCCCGTCCCTGTCAAAATCCGCCCCTGTCAGCGCCAGAGCCTCCGCAGGGCGGCACCCGGTACACATAAGCACCAAGTGATACAGTCCCAGCGGGGCGTTCACAGAGGCTATTGTGCGCATCAAGTCGTTATAGGATGCCGGTGTTCGCTTGCCCTTCTTTAAGCCGCCGGGGAGCTTTGTGTCCGTCACAGGGTTGCCGCATCCGGCCCGCATTGTGAGCCGTCCGTGATCGAAAATAGTGGACAGCACGGACTTGTAATTGCGGATCGTGTGCTGGCTATATCCCCGGCGTTTCATTGACACGAAATAGCTCTGCACAGCTTCGGCGGTGATGTTGCGGATCGGGTCGTCCCCGAAGTGCGCCATCAGGGCCTTGTATGCAGCGGCATATCCCCGCCAGGTGTTATACTCCAGCAGGGCTTCGGAACTGGCTCGCCAGTCCTCTGCCACTTCTCGGAACGCTGGGCCGGTTTCCTGCCGGGCTGTGTAGGCCACCATCTTATCTGTGACCTCTTTCTCGGTTTTGCCATAAAAGTAGACCCTTTTCCCGCCTATCACCTTAGTAGTCTGGTAAAGCCCGTCAGGGCGCTGATACATCTTCTTTTTTGGGTTTTTCTTTTGGGCGGCTCCGCACCATTGGCAGTACAGCGCCCCGTCCGGGATCTCCTTCTTGCACTTCTTGCAACTTGCCATTGTATAATCCCCCTTTATCTGCTACAATAAAGGGGAGAAACCGCTCCCGTGTGGTTCTCCCCCAGCCGTTCACCTGCGCCAACAGGTGGACGGCTTTTTTGTTTTAATCTTCAGAAATATCGTAGAAGTATTTTATATCTTCTTCAAAGTAATTAGGCTGAGTGTATGAGCTTGAAGCCGACGGCTCTGTGGGGGTATAAGACGCCACAGGCGGATAATAAAGTTC
>ENA-UEQP01000644-UEQP01000644.1-human-gut-metagenome-genome-assembly--contig:-NODE-644-length-37819-cov-9.784378_pt1 | contig 37819 bp, 23 predicted proteins | sample MGYA00242951_ERZ507951 | MGnify/ENA primary metagenome ERZ507951 (study PRJEB26167, sample SAMN06115539) | human gut metagenome | host: Homo sapiens | place: China:Shanxi | collected 2015-11-18...
TGGTCAATGGAATGGATTGCTCACTACAGATATGAAACTCAGCTTCCTTAAGGCCTACAAAGTTTATTCTATGCGTTATCTGTCGACCAGTACGTCCATAAGAGACAAACAAATCAATTCAGTATTGGTACACGATGAATATGCCTATTTATCGACAGCATTTGGTATCGTCGTGGTCAATATGGCCAAAAAGGAAATAAAGGATACCTACAAGCTTTCCTTAAATATAACATCGTGTGCCATACAGAATGGCAATATATATGCCTCTACAACCAATAAGGCAGAAGTATCTTCGGGGATTATATACGCCTCATTAAAAGAGAACCTACTGGATAAGGCAAACTGGAAGCCCTATGGATTATCAAACCTTTCCGATAGTCATACGATCTCAGCTATCGCTTCATTCAAGAATACCTTGTTCTACTTGGTCAGTCAGCAAGGTATCTTCTATGAAAACAATGGAGAGCTTTCCCGAATAATAAATAGCTCAACCCTAAAATACATGAAAGTAATAGGCGAAAAATTAGCATGTATAGATAACTCAAGGGTTTTCATTGTATCCGATACGCAAAAGTTTGACCAAATAAACTTAAGTATCAATGATATCAGTACCTATCAAACAGACAAATATTGGATAGCGGAAGGAAGCAAAGGGCTACGTTCTATCCAACGGAAAGGCTCAAATAGTTTTGAGGCTCTTAATGAACCTATCATTTTAGACGGACCTTACAGCAATAGCGCATTCGATATTGTTTGTAAAAATGATAAAGTATATATGATCATAGGAGGTAAAGACCTCCTAAATGGTAAGCGCTTCGACAAAGGAGGTTATATTCTTACATACGATTATGATAAATGGTCTTTTATCGATCCTAAAGAAGCCCAAAAGAAACTCAATTTACCAAGAAATCCACGAGACTATACAAGTATAGCCGTAACGACCGATGATTCTAATGATGAGATCGTATACGCCTCTTCCATGGGTGATGGCGTTATCCAATATAAGAATGGAACTCCCGTCCAGTCATACAATGAAAAGAATGCCTTTAAAGAAACCGCAGGAGGCTATGGGTCCGGTTATTGTTATATAGATGGACTGGCCTTTGATAAAAATGGAAATTTGTGGATGACAAGCTCAGAGGTTAACCATGCGGTACTTGTTCTTGACAAAGCAGGAGCATGGCATCGTTTGGATATCGAGCAACTTAGAGGAGTTTATACAATAAACGATATACTTATAACCTCCACTAACGATAAATGGATTTATGTGCCTCGTAACACCCCTAAACTTGTAATGATACCGAATAGCGAGTCTTTAGACGAAGTTTCCTCGTATGAGTTTACTACACTTATTGATACCGACGGAAAAGAATTGACTCCTAGTAATTATACATGCGTAGCCGAGGATAAGGATGGATATATCTGGGTTGGTACGAATCGGGGGGCCGTATATTTCACTAAACCTAGGATCTCTTCCGCTGAGGATAAAGCCGCTACACGTTGTACAAGGGTAAAATATACCAATGAGGAAACTGGCAATCTCGCTTATTTCTTAGATAACGTTGTCGTCACGACCCTAAAAGTAGACGCAGGTAATCGAAAATGGATTGGAACCAAAGGAAATGGCGTCTATGTTCTAGATAATGATAATGAGACTATCGTTTATCAATTTAATACGACCAATAGCCCGCTCCTTTCCGATAACATATACGATATAGAGATAAACGATAAGACCGGTGAGGTTTTTATCGGTACCGATAAAGGACTAAATTCCTATCAAGGAGAAGCTTCGGAGGGTAAATCTGATTACTCGGAGATCTACGCATATCCCAATCCGGTACGTCCCGAACATATGGATAAAGTAACGATTGTAGGATTAATGGATAATTCGAATGTAAAAATCACGGATTTAAACGGAAATATTATTTATCAAACTAAATCCTTGGGGGGGCAAGCTATCTGGAATTGCCGGAACGCAAACGGATCACGTGTAGCGACAGGCGTATATCTTGTACTAGCTTCCACGGAGGAAGCCTCAGAGAGCGTCGTAACAAAAATCATTGTAGTCAAATAGAACAATGAATCAATCAGAGAAAGTTTTACTCAACTCCAGATTAATAAATCAAGTAAAAGAAGCGAATAATTTTGATTTTATTCGCTTCTTTCTTGCGTATTCTGTCATGTTCAACCATTTCAGCACACTGACAGAGACAGATCCTTTTTGGTTTGTTAGCGGAGGATTTCGAGTGAAAGGTTTCTTTATTATTAGTGGATTTCTTGTTATGTTTAGCTTCTTACGTACGCCTAATACCCGGATTTTTTTCCGTAAACGTATTCAACGTATTATGCCCGCCTACAGCTTGACTATTTTATTATGTGCCTTAATCGGATTATTCCTTACCTCTTTATCCTGCAGGGAATACCTCACCTCTTCTAGCTTATACACCTATCTTATCTGTAATTTACTTACATTTAACTTTTTATCGCCGGATTTACCCGGCGTATTCGATACCAATCCTTTACAAGCGATGAATGGGTCTTTATGGACTATCAAGGTTGAATTCATGCTATATATCATTATACCCATTATCTATTGGTTACTGAAAAGATACAATAAATTGGTATGCCTACTTCTTATTTATATCTTATCTTTCATCTACTCGACAACGTGTAATTATTTAGATGATATGACACACAACCCTATTTATGAATTCATGAAAAGACAATTCCCCGGACAAATGATGTACTTTTTTTCCGGTATTATCATACTTGCCTATTTCCCTGTTTTTCGAAAATATATGAGATATTTGTTCCCTGTCAGCCTATTTCTTTTATTGGGTAGAGAGTATATGTTGCTGAGTATTTTCGAGCCTATCGCTCTAGCCTCTATCATTATCACGGTAGCTTACGGATTCAAGTGGTTACATGTATTCAACCGGATGGGAAATTTCTCGTATGGTATTTTCTTGATTCATTTCCCGATCATCCAAATATTCATTCATTACGGACTTGATCGGTATAGCTTGATATTGACATTGGCTCTTACCACTATCCTTAGCACCGGATTGGGTATGTTATCCTGGAAATACATAGAGAAACCCTGTTTATATCATCCTAAAAAGAAAGCCTAGAAGAACGCAATGACCGGATGATCTGATCTGTTATCTTCTCCGCTCCTTTCCGGTTCGGATGGATAGCGTCATAAAAATCCGACGTATCCAATAGATCCATACAGTCGACGATAAGGATAGAATCAAACATTTGAGTAAACATTCGCAAAGCTCGTTGTTTCTCCGCTACTGTAAAAGCTGTTATATCCGGGTTATACGGCATGACAACCAGACAATAAATAATACCCCTATCCCTAAAATAAACGGAAGAACGCTCTATTAACCTTTTCCATTCAGGAGTGATTTGATATGCCTCGAATTTATTTTCTTCATTCTGTTCTTCTACTTTCCGTTTATAGACAGATTCATTTCTATCAGACATCGTAGAGTTTGGATAACGTAAATCAGAGGTTATAATTCCGGGGATAACATCATCATCCAACTTATTACGCAGATAAGTAGTCAAGCCGGAGAATAAACAATTTCGAGCCACATAATTATAGTATAAATTCGGTTCACTTAGAGGTTTCTCTAAAGCAGGAAGTAATTCACGGGTAAAACCATCCATTTTATATCCATACATATGTAGAGCTACCCGGTTGGGATCATCCAATTCGATCGGGCCACGTAATTGATCTAAATCCACACACTGTACAACTACTTGAACAGAAGATGGTAAATAGGAATAATACAAGGCACTCTCACTCAATCTCTGACCGGTAGAGGTAAGATTATATACACAGGGATTTCCTCGCAACTCTGCTTCTAACTTGTATCCGTTCACACCACTCATACCGCGGCTATTACCTAAAATGACAAGATCCGGACGCTCTTCCGGATTATTTAACGTACTCCATATAAGTCGTGTTCGTACGTAGTCGTTAGGCAATAATCGATAGAGATAGGGAGTGATCTGATTGAACAAAAACAACAAGATCCCCAGAAACAACAGGAATCTTATCATACTCTTTATTTGTTTATGCGTTGGTTTCATACTTGCTAGAATTGAAAATAAATAAAGCTAGAAGCGTTATTTCCGAAGAAATATATACAAAATAAGAGGATCGCATATAAAGTATATCGTATATATATACTTCGTATTTTCTTAATATCAAATCCAAACGGTCGTTCCCGGTTCATCCATTCGACCACCAGCATACAAGCAATAAAAATAAGCGATAATAAAGCAGAAACATTATTGGCCCCACTTACCTTAGGCACACGGAATAAAGAAGAGGAGAACAGATCATATATATAATCGAATGCCATTGATATATTCTCAGCCCTAAATAGAATCCATCCGATCACCACGAAGCCAAATGTAACCAACATAGACACAACGTTTGATGGTATCAACCTTATCTTTACATATTTCTTTAGTATCAACAATGCTATACATAGCAAACCATGGTAAACACCCCAAGCCACAAATGTCCAGTTCGCTCCATGCCAAAGACCGCTCAAGAAAAATATGATCAAGATATTCCGAATATGTCTAAAGAAACCATTATGGCTACCTCCCAAGGGAATATATACATAATCTACGAACCAAGTATTCAACGAGATATGCCAACGTCTCCAAAATTCGGCTATATCTAAAGAAAAATAGGGATACCGGAAATTTTGCCTCAACTGTATCCCAAACAACTTGGCTGTACCTATAGCGATATCTGAATATCCGGAAAAATCTCCATAAATCTGGAATGAGAACATCATGCCTCGTTTAATGCAAAAAAAGGATGAGTCAAATGTGAATATATTGGATATACAGAAAAAACAAATTATAACAAAGAGTTTACCAAAGGATATCTCTTCCAACGTAAATTTAGACTATATGTTTCTCTCTGCCATACAAACGAAGCATGGATATGTTGTTTCTGGACTGCTTGATAAAGAGGAACCCAATACTAAGAGATATGCTTTATTTGATTGTGAAGGGAAATATGTGAAGTCTTTTGGTGATTTCCCTAATGACGGAAACAATAGTGGAGGTAAAAGTAAAACATTTGCTTATCAAGGTTATATGGCTTATAATTCATTGTTAGACAGATTTGCTACAGTAGCGTCATCAGGTGCTATATTTGAGCTATATCAAATAGATACGATTCCGACGCTCATAAAATGTTATCATGATATTTATCCTATATATACTGATGATCGTAGATCTGGGAGAAACGGTATAAAGCATGGTAAAGAGAATGTAATCGGTTATACGGATATATATGCGACCAATCGTTATGTCTATGCCTTATACTCAGGGAAAAAATTAAATCAACATACTAATGCGGGGATGATAGACGCTATGTTAAGTAATGATGTCTTAGTCTATGATTGGAGTGGAAAGTGTATCTGTCGATTGGTTTCTGATATAAAACTATTCAATATTTGTGTGGCAAACGATGATAAAGAACTGATCGCTTTAGGATGGGATGATGATTATCATCTATATTCTTTTGATCTGTCGAAGGTTATATCTGCATGGTAGTAAATAAACACTTTAGTTATGGTCGTAAAATACTTTTTTTTCTTTGCTCTCTTAACTTTTTATGCTTGTTCTTCGGGAGAAAATGGCCTATTAGAATTAGCCTTGGACAAATCGGGGGAAAATAGATCGGAGTTAGAAGTTGTTCTAGATCATTACAAGGATGATCTGAAAAAACTGGAAGCTGCCCGTTTTTTAATATGTAATATGATAGGGAAACAAGTGTTAGACAGTAACTCTGTGAAAGGAAATCAAGTATATTTCGATGCTTTCGCTAATTATCGAGAGACATACGGTTCTTTTTTATACGATATCCAGTACGCCATATATGATAGTATAAATAAATCGTATTCTCATATAAAAGTGAATCCTCGTTTTTTATTCGATTTGAAAGAGTTATCTTCCGATTATCTTATACATCATATTAGATCAGTGTTTCCAAAATAAAGAGCGATTCCCTTGGTGCAAGAATATGGATTGGGCTACTTTTTTGAATTATCTACTACCCTATACTACTGATAATTGCCATTGGGAACACGCTTGGAGCTATTTTGATCGGAAGTATGCTTCATTGCGAGACTCTATGTATACATGCTCGTATGAAGAGATTGGTAAAGCTATATCGGATGAGGTAGAGCAAGGCTTTCTTAATGAATGGATAATTTTTACTGGTAAATATCAAGGATTACGTCCTATGACCTTTCAAAATATAGTAGCGACTCAAATAGGAACCTGTTTAGAAAAGTCTACTTATAAGATAGCGGCATTGAGGGCGAATGGCATACCAGCTGCATTGAATATGGTGCCTTGTTGGGGGAATTCACAATATCCTCATTCGTGGGTAGAGATTATCGGTAGTAAGCAATCCGGTTCTATATATGATAATACACAAAGACCTTTCCTTACTAAAGAGGACATTAAGATAGACGGGATGTTTTGGAGGGATGTCTATCAACCTAAAATAGATCTGCTTCCGTCTACTATCACTGTCCAATATTGTAGGACTGCTCCTAAAGTTTATCGGTATAACTATCGGATACAGCTTCACTCTCTAGCTATCTTGTCAAAAGAGGAAATACCTGCTTTATTTAAAAATCCGGGACTTGAGGATATCACTGACCAGTATGTCGTATGTAAGGATATAGAGGTTCCGCTTTGGAAAGAAAAACATCCTAAAGAATATGTTTATTTATGTTGCTACGATGTTATTGGTTGGAATCCGGTATGTTGGAGTCGGGCTGAAGGGACAAAGGCATACTTCCCTAAGATGGGTGTCAATATGCTCTACCTTCCCGCTTATTATAATAATGGAAGTATACAACCGGCGGGAGATGCGTTCATCTTGACTAGTGAAGGAAACTTACGTAAGTTATTGCCGGGTTTTGAAAGAATGGAAAGTTCTGCTACATTCTATTCAAAAGTTCCATATAGAATGAATACGGCGCTTCAAGCCGCAGGAACGATAGGAACCCGCTTTTATGTTTGTAACTTTCGTATTCATAACCATACACGAGGAAAAGAACATCGCCCGTTTACTTATGAAGGCGGAAAACAAGTGTGGTATTAATTTGTGTTAAATCAAGGCTTTCTTGATTTTTCCGTGTAAGGGTAAAGTTCTTTTTCGGGATATACTTATTACACGATGAGAAAAATGCATACACATATCGAATTATTGGATCGCTTCATGAGTGGTAAGACTTCACCGGAAGAAGAGCGAACTCTTTTGGCGTGGTTTAGAGATCCCGATCATAAGGAAGAGATCATGGCTTTTTATAAGTCTAGATGGGAAGAATCTTCCGGGAAAAAGCTTCCTCCTAAGCTACAAGGACAGATGTTCTGTGAGATTAAAAAGCGGATAAGACAAGAGGAGAAAACTTTGGAGATAAAGAAGAAACCGCATACCTTATGGAAGTGGCTTTCTTATGCGGCGGTGGCTTTAATATGTATAGGCCTTGGAATTGGCTCCCATTGGTATAATATGAGACAGGTTCCACCACCTGATCCATTGGATTATGTGGTGTTGGCAGATAATGGGCAACGTGCTAGCGTGGTTCTTCCTGATGGGACGAAAGTATGGTTAAATTCGCATACTAAACTTAATTATAAGAGTGATTATGGCGTGAAAGAAAGATCAGTTTCTTTATCTGGTGAGGCTTATTTTGAAGTTTCGAAAGATACATTGCGCCGTTTCTTGGTAAATGCGGGGGATATGGAAGTCGAGGCGCTAGGCACAGCTTTTAATGTGAAGGCGTATGAGGAAGATGACGAGGTGGTTACGACCTTGTTTGAAGGCAGTGTACGAACAGCGGTTGGAAAAGAGTTTGTGATTCTGTCTCCGGATGAGAGTGCGGTTTTTAATAAGTCTAGTCATATATTATCTGTTAATCACCCGACAAATGCTTCTTATGCCCGTCTTTGGCGTACGAATGAACTGGCCTTCTCTGGCGAGTCGTTGGAGGAGATTGCGGTATTGATGAATCGAATGTATAATGTTGAAGTTCGTTTTTTGTCCAATAAGATTAAAGGCTACAGTTTCTCGGGGGTGATCCGGAATAATAGTCTGGATAATGTATTTGAAATAATAAGCCTTACGGCTCCGATTACGTATGTGTCGGTAGGTGATACTATTTATTTAAATGAGAAATAGAAAGTTGAGTGTTAACCTAATAAAGAAGAAGCCTATGAGATGAGCTAGATGATTGTAGTAAAAAAAGAAGAAAGGCAAGGCCCTTCTTCCTCTTAAGCAAAATCACTTGTATATAATATCTTCAAGGAAATAACTAGCCGGTTATAAATAAGATAGAATATGTAAATGATTTGCTTGTAAAGTTACCTGTTTAAAATCTATGTATTATTAAAAAACTTTTAAAAATGAGTAATTTCAAGCACTCTTTTTTCCGGACACTTTTGTATGCCCAATTATTGTCGGGCTTTTCCGGAGTTGCGATTGCCGCCCAGATATCGTTGTCGGTAAAGGATAGACCGATGCGGGAGGTTATTAAAGAATTAGAGGAAACGACTGAATATCGTTTTTTCTATAATGATGGGATCAAAGGTCTGAATTCTCCGATCTCTGTTGACGTGGAAGATGCGGATATTAATGCTGTAATGGATGCGATAGCAAAGCAAGCGAATGTGGCTTATGTATTGAAATCGGGTCATCAGATCGTTTTATCATCGGTAAAAACTGTTCAGCAACAAGGTAATAAGAAAGTTACCGGTACGATTACAGACCCGAAAGGGGAACCAATCATCGGGGCGAATGTGGTCGTGAAAGGATCTACCAATGGTACCATCACGGATATAGATGGTCATTTCTCTATTGAGGTAACTCCGAATGCGATACTTCAGGTTTCTTATATTGGTTATGTGGCTCAAGATGTTCCGGTAGGCAATAAAGATAATTTGGTTATATCTATTCATGAGGACACGCAGAAGCTGGATGAGGTAGTCGTGGTGGGTTATGGTTCCCAGAAAAAAGTGAATTTGACCGGTGCGGTAGAGCAAGTGACTAGTGATGTATTCGAGGGGCGTCCTACGGCTAACGCTACTCAGATGTTAGAAGGAGTTGTCCCGAACTTGAATATTTCCTTGTCTGATGGTAAACCGGGGCGTACGGCGGATTTTAACGTACGTGGCGCCGGTTCTATCAATGGGGGTAGTGCTTTGGTGTTGATTGATGGTGTGGAAGGAGACCCTTCTATGTTAAATCCGAATGATATTGAGAGTATTTCCGTATTGAAGGATGCTGCCGCTTCCGCTATTTATGGCGCACGTGCTCCATTTGGCGTGGTTTTGATCACGACGAAGAACGCTACGGAAGGTAAGCCGAAGGTGACATGGTCTTCTAGCTATTCATTACAATCACCACAGAATGTGCCGGATGTAGTTTCCGATGGTTATATTTGGGCAAAGCATTTTTATGACGCTTATTTTAATTACAATCAAGCGAATCCTTCCGGTATCAACAAGACACAGCAATTTTCCGTGGCTTGGCTGGACGAGTATAAGCGCCGTCATGAGACGGGCGATTTTGGGACGGTGATCTCTGATGGCTCTATCGGTACAAAAGGCCGTTATGTATATTATCCGGAAGGAACCGACTATTATGATCTGATGTATAAGAAGAGTGTCTTTGCGCAGAATCAAAATCTTTCCATCTCGGGTTCCGACGGGAAGTTTGATTATTATTTGTCAGGACGTTTCTATAGTTACGATGGACTTTTCGATAGCGATGAGCAAACGGATAAGTTCAAGACCTATAACATGCGTTTCAAGGGAGGTTATCAGTTAACTCCTTGGTTGAAGATCAACAATAACTTTGAGTTTTCCCATAATAAATACTACAATCCGATTACCTATTCGGAAGGTTCTGGTGTGGTATGGAGAAATATCGCGGACGAGGGACACCCGTCATCGCCACTGTTCAACCCTGATGGTACGATGACTTATTCTGCCGTCTATACCGTAGGCGATTTACTTTATGGACGTAGCGGTATTACGACAAAGAACTCCAACTTAAAGAATACTACGACATTCAATGCTAAGTTCTTGGGTGACCGTTTGCGTGTGAATGGTGATTTCACGTATCAACAGAAGACGCAAGAGAAGACCAAGAAACAAGTACGTTCACCGTATGCACGGTCGGTTGATGCAGATGGGGAAAGCCAGATCGAACATATTACGGGTACCTATTCCAATTTGGCAGAGACAACTGATCATACGAACTATCTAGCAACGAACCTTTTCGCAGAGTTTGAGGAAACTTTTGCCGAGAAACATTATTTTAAGGCTATGGCTGGATGGAATTACGAGAAATCTAGCTTCAAACGTATCTATGCTTATAATGATGACCTGTTGACGGATGACGTGGACAACATGAATCTGGTGATGGGTACTGATAACCGGAGCATTACCTCACAATGGAAGGCTTATCAGTTTGGTGGCGCTTTCTTCCGTTTGAATTATGCCTTTGACGATCGCTACCTATTGGAGGTAAACGGACGTTACGATGGTTCCTCCCGCTTCCCGAGTGATGAGCGTTGGGCTTTCTTCCCCTCGGCTTCCGTGGGTTGGCGAATCTCGCAAGAACCTTGGTGGAATGTTAAGTCCGAACATATCTCTAACGCTAAGGTCCGGTTTTCTTGGGGCTCTTTGGGCAATGCGGCCGGGTTGAGTAATTATCAATATATCCAGACATTGGGTATCAGCAAGTCTGATTATATCCTTGACGGTTTGCGGCAGAATTATATGTCATCTCCGGCGGCTCTTCCCGGCAACTTGACGTGGGAAACCGCTACGACGTATGATATAGGAGCGGATTTAGGATTCTTTGATAATCGTTTGACCGTAAGTGGAGATTATTATATCCGTAAAACAACTGATATGATCGTGAATGGCCCGACCGTACCGGATGTGTTCGGTGCTTCTTCTCCGAAAGGTAATTATGCGGATATGTCTACTTATGGCTATGAGTTGTCTTTGGAATGGAGAGATGGATTCGATTTAGCTGGTAAACGATTTAATTATAGCATCAAGGGTACATTGGCAGATTACTATTCAGTGATCGATAGGTTTAATAATGCGAATATGTCATTGAGCGAGTACGCAAATCAGTCGCTCGACAAGAATTATTACGAGGGAATGCGTATCGGTGAGATTTGGGGGTTTGTATCCAATGGCTTGTGGCAGGATCAAGCTGGCATCGATGCGGCTGAGGCCGCTGCGAAAGCTGCGGGGCAATCCTATTATAACCCGCTTATGCAAACATCGAAAACCTATAAGTTGTATCCGGGCGATATTAAGTTCGAAGACTTGAATGGCAACGGCTATATTGACCGCGGACAGAATACGGTAGATGATCCGGGCGACCGTAAGATCATTGGTAACGAGGAACCTCGTTATATTTATAGTTTTACGCTTTCTGCCGATTGGAACAATATCTGGGTAAGTGCTTTCTTCCAAGGGGTGGGTAAGCAAGATTGGTATCCGTCTAATGAAGCCTCTACGTTCTGGGGGCAGTACAATCGTCCGTATAACCAGATGCCCTCTTGGCATGTGGACAACTATTGGACTCCAGAGAATCCGGATGCTTTCTTGCCTCGTTACACGGGTTACTATGCGCCTTTCTATGGAGGTCATAAGAACGCCAACACGCGCTATTTGATGAATGCGGCCTATCTACGCTTGAAGAACATACAGGTTGGCTATAATTTGCCATCAGAATGGATTAAGAAGTTGCATTTGACAAATGTAGGAATTTATCTTTCCGGGGAAAATCTCTTTACATGGTCTCCGCTTTACAAGTATTCCAAGGATGTCAATGTATCGAATATCGGTGAATCGGATAAGGACTTGACTTCCAGCAACAGTGGTGATGGATATAATTACCCGATGATGAAGTCGTTCAGCATCGGCCTGAATGTTACATTTTAAAGAATAGGAGATTATACGAAATGAAAAAGAATATATTATTAAGCGGTCTGGTGGCACTTTTGGCTATATTTTCGGGGTGCGAGATGAATGAGGAACCAAAGTCGGAGGCTTCTGTGGATATGGTGTTTAGCTCCGAGAATGGTTTGAAGACGTATACGTACTCATTTTACAATGTCTTGCCTTCCCGAGGAAGCGCTTTCCGGCGTGATGCTACGGCAGATTATGGGGTGAAAAATTCCTTGGGTGGTATGGAGGTTGGCGCTTATACTACGAATAGCGCGACGAGTTGGTCATGGTCCGCTCTTCGTAATATAAATTTCTTTTTGGAGAATAACGTGAATGAGTCACTAAGCACGACTATCCGTGACAATTATAATGGTATCGCACGCTTGTTCCGTGCTCGCTTCTATTTTGATAAATTGGTACAATATGGCGAGGTACCTTGGATTGATAAGGTATTTAACGAGGCTGAAGACCCGGATCTTTATAACCCGCGTGATACGCGTGATGTGATTATCGGGCATATCTTGGAGGATTTGGATTATGCGTATACGAATATATTGGAAGAGGATGTCACGCATAATTCAACGATCGTAAATAAATGGACAGCTGCCGCTTTCAAATCTCGTGTTTGCTTGTTTGAGGCTGCTTGGCGTAAATATCATGCCGCTGACCAATTGGATATCGCTCGTACGGGATGTACGGAATATTCGGCCAAAGATTTATATAAACTAGCGGCTGAGGCGGCTAAGGAAGTTATGGATAACGGACCGTACAAACTTTATACTTCGGGTGCTTATAGCGATGGCCGTGGAGCGTATCGCGAACTTTTCATTGCCGATAAGGCCGTTACCACGGAGGTAATGATGGCTATCGAGACTGACAAGGTGTTAGGACTGGGTGAGCAGAATTGGTGGTATAATTCCTCTACTTACGGACCACACTTATGCATGAGCCGTAAATTTATGCTGTCATACTTGAATGCGGATGGTACGCCTTATGTCGAGAAAAAAGCGGATGGAAGCTATAAGAATTTCGTGGAGGAGACAACCGGACGTGATACCCGCTTGAACCAGACGATCCGGGGAGCGGATTATACCCGTAAGAATGCTTCTGGTGTTTATGAGCCGACGGCAGCTAATTTCACGGGACATACATTGACGGGATATCAGTTTACGAAGTTTGCCATGGATGACGTGGCTTACGATGATGCGGCTACGAATGATAATGACATTCCTATCATGCGCTATGCTGAGGTTTTGTTGAACTATGCTGAGGCTAAGGCTGAATTAGGCGAACTGACTGATGCGGATTGGGCGGCTACGATAGGTGCGCTTCGTTCTCGTGCGGGAATTACGGGAGGCACACCACAGACAGGTACATTGACAACCCGTCCGTCATCTGCGGAACCTTATATCGCTTCTTATTACCCGACGATCTCTGATCCTTCCTTGTTGGAGATCCGTCGCGAACGTGGTATTGAACTTTGTCTGGAAGGCTTGCGCCTAAATGATTTGAAACGTTGGAATTGTTGCGATCTTTGGGTGAACGATCCTTGGGAAGGTATCTTTATCCCGTCACTTAACCAACCGCTGGATGTGAATGGCGATGGTAATTATGACGCCTATTTCTATGATACGGACAAAATCGCTGATGAGAAATATGCTGCGATTGGTGTCTATGTAGGTACAAATAAGAGTAATGTGCTAAACGTGAAGCCGGTTCAAGGTGGTTATTTGATGGAGTATAATTATGCTGGACGGAGCTGGCCGACTCGTCAGTACTTGTATCCGATACCGGAGGTTGTAATCCAGTTCAATACGAATCTAAGCCAGAATCCGGGTTGGTAATCAAGGGGGTATCATGAGAAACTTAATTATAGTGTTTATCTCTTTATTTACTTTCTGCATAGGGATATCCGGACAACAGAAGTGTAAACTGAACGTGGGTAGTTTTAATCTGCGGTATGATAATGAGGGGGATAAGGATGATTCATGGGCACACCGCAAAGACATGGCGGTATCTTTGGTTCATTTCCATGACTTTGATGTCTTTGGAATCCAGGAAGGACTGATTCACCAAGTGAAGGATTTGGTGAAAGATGGTACGTATACGTTTGTTGGTGTAGGTCGGGATGACGGAAAAGAGGCAGGGGAACATGCCGCGGTCTTATTTAAGAAAGATCGGTTTAAATTATTGGACTCGGGAAATTACTGGTTGTCGGAGACACAGGATAAGCCTTCTTTTGGCTGGGATGCGCAATGCCGGAGGGTTTGTTCTTGGGCGAAGTTGAAGGATAAGGTTTCGGGAAAGGAATTTTATTTCTTTAGTGTGCATTTCGATCATATCGGTAAAGTGGCCCGTCATGAGTCTGCTTTGATTATGTTGGCTAATATTAAAAAGATAGCGGGGGATTCCCCTGCTATCTGTGTAGGTGATTTCAATGGTACGCCGGATTCTGAGCCTATACAAATATTGAAATCCGATGGTTTACTGTTGGATTCACGGGAAATCTCAAAAACACCACCCTATGGAACGGTAGGAACGACAAATCAATTTAATTTGAATGCTCCGATGAAGAATCGAATTGACTACATTTTCGTTACCAAGAATATTCACGTGAATAAATATGGTACGTTGAATGAGTTCCAATACGGTCATTACCCTTCAGACCATTTCCCGATTATGATTGAGGCTGAATTTTGAGTTTAAGGATTAGGATGTTAAAAATAATTATAAAGGTATGAAGAAGCTAATTTATTCTTTCTTATTTCTCCTTTGCTCCGTGTTTGCGTTGCAGGCGGAGTCTATGGTAGTTGCCACTTATAATTTGCGTAACGCGAATGCGGGTGACTCGACGAATGGTAATGGCTGGGGGCAACGGTATCCGTATATCGCCCAGTTGATTCAGTTTCACGGTTTTGATATTTTCGGAACTCAAGAAGGCAAGTACCAGCAATTGCAAGACCTTAAAAATGCGATGCCCGGTTATGATTATATCGGGGTAGGGCGTGATGATGGTAAACAAGCCGGGGAACACTCTGCCATATTTTATCGTAAGGAGAAGTTTGAGGTACTGGATCATGGGGACTTTTGGTTGTCTACGATAACCGATCGCCCCAATAAGGGATGGGATGCCGTTCTTCCCCGTATTTGCACATGGGGTAAATTTCGGGATAAACAAACCGGCTTTACTTTCTTGTTCTTTAACTTACATATGGATCATATTGGCGTACAGGCCCGTGCGGAAAGCGCGAAACTTATCCTTAAGAAGTTGAAAGAATTTCCGGAGAAGCTACCGGCGATTCTGACAGGTGATTTTAATGTGGATCAACATAATGAATCCTACTTATTACTGGACAATTCCGGTATTATGCGGGATTCTTATCAGATAGCGGATTTCCGGTATGTACCCAACGGCACGTTTAATGCCTTCCATGCGGATCGCAAAACAGACAGTCGTATCGATCATTTATTCCTTACGAAAGAGTTTGATGTGAAAAAGTACGGAGTCTTGACGGATACGTATCGTTCGGAAGCAAAAGAAAGCGCTCAAAAGGAACAGGATGCGAACTTCCCTAAAGAAGTTTCCATGCAGAAGTATGTCGCTCGTACGCCATCTGATCATTTTCCTGTAATGGTTGTGGTAGAAGTAGAATAGAAAAACTTTAAGAAAAATAGAGGCGATCGCTAGAGGTCGCCTCCTATTCTGTAGAAATATTATAGAGGTTCTATTTACTCATTCTTTTTATAATAATTACCCATAAAAGAATTAATTGTATCAGAATAACAATTACCTGTTTCTTTGGATGTATGGGGTCTTGTTGGATCGATTCCTCCCTTAAACTGATCGAAATAAGTATATCTTATTTTCGTATAATCCGTAAATGCTTGTTCGGGAGAGGTATTAAAATGTCCATGCATAAAAAATTCCCAAGTATCGTCTACACCCGCATAATTCTTTTTGGCAAACCCTTCTATCGTTATATAATCCGAATTGTCTTGGGAGATAATGGTAGCGTAATGATGAGCGGTACTATCTTTCACTGTAAAATTCAACATGCTAGATTTACTTTGACTTTCGTATCGGCCAAACAGAGAGGCAACCATATCGCACCCTCTGGGCATTTTAACCTCTTCAGAGTGGGTTTGTTCGTAAAGAAATGCCTCTCTGGTACATAGACCTAAGGTATCAATTGAGATACGACTCTTTATTTGTCGTAATTTCGATATAAGGGAATCTATATTATTTACAATCGGACCATACATCTCGTGGACATCATCCCTTTCACTATTATTATCAAAGACGGTAGGTATATAGGAAGAGGGCGACAAGGCTACTTCCAGATCAGACTTCAATGTGGTTAAATTTTCGATCAAGGTATCATAACTTCCAGTTACAGGCTTTTTACCTCTTTCTGGGTAGAGCCAAGAGGAAAGTTTAATGTGAATTTCTTTATACATTTCATAGACAGAAGTAAATTGACTCTGTTCGACCGGCCATTTAAATTGCAACTGAACAAAGAACTTCCTTAAATTCTCACTGCTTTTTCTTATCTCGTTCACCTCTTGATAGAGCGAATTAAATTCTTCATTATATCCACCTGTAACATCATTAAGATTTGAAAAACTTGAAATTAACTTTTTACTCGAAAAATCATGTTCCTTTTTCCATTTCGGTTCTACCCGGATATACTCTTTTGTACGGTATGTTGAATTGAGTCTTGTAAATTGTCTTTTTTCCTTTGGCACAAACTCAATCATAGCACCTTCCTTTTGCATAATAGTATTAAAATCTAATACATACAATTCGTGATTTGGATATTCCAAGCCGCAAATAGCTTGGCCAGAATTGGAAATATTATAAATTTTCCCACCTTCCGTGAAGGTAGCATATCGTTGAATGGGTACAAAATTATTGACTGATGGTATTTTTAGCTCGTCTTTTATTTTAGTTCCTGGACTGTTATTATTTATTTGACATTGAATAGCCTTCCTCTCAAGCAACTTATCATGAGAAGACTGTAATATTTCACACAAAGATGCTTGCTTGGAATTACCAACATGACCAACAAGGGTATGCGGTGTTCTCTGTTTTCTTTCAGCATATGTTTTCATGACAACTTAGATTTTAAACTATTCGTAGATAAAATCGGAGATTGCGTTCTGTTTTTTCCAAAAATAATAATTTTGCAGGAAAATAAATATTAAAATAACCAATCGAATAATAATTTTTCTACATTTGCGTTACAGGAGATTTGAGGAAAGACACGATTGATCCCTTGTAAAATATATTTCTGAGATCTATTACAACTGAGTCTCGGCAAGACTATGGCTAACAAAAAGAAGAACGAAGATATAAAGCGAACAGAATCAGTTTGTAATCGAGGTTTAAAAAGATGCTTAGTTGATAGATCTGAGATTTCATAAAAAGGAGGAATAGATTATAAATATATATGGTTGAGTGATTTACGGTTTATCAACAAAACCATAGTCTTGCCGAAACTCATTTACCTGTAAAGACGATTGCGAATATTCATGATAATAAAGATTGTATGCAGGAAATTCATGCCGATAAGGTTTTAATGATAGCGATCGGAAATAATGATTATATCAGTTATAATAAACTGTTTGATCGTTATTACGGGCGTCTTTGTCAGTATGTGTATAGTCTATTGATGGATAGAAATGATGCGGAGGATGTTGTTCAAGAGCTTTTCTTGAATTTATGGAAAAATAGGGGGAGAATAGAGATAAAGGAAAATGTATCAGGATATTTATATCGGATGGCTAAACATCTGGCCTTGAACTTTATCCGATCAAAGGTGCAGACGGGAAGTTTATCAGAGAATCAAGACTTATTACTTCTATCCTATGAGGATAATCAACTGGAAACAGAAGAGTTTAGGATCGCTCTTTATGATTGTATAGACCATTTGCCGGATCGGAGCAGAGAAGTGTTACTTCTTCACAGGGTAAAAGGATTGAAGCAGAAAGAAATATCGGAGAAACTATCTATATCCGTGAAAACAATTAAAAATCAAATATGGATGTCTTTACAGAAGTTGAAGGAATGTCTGGAGATGAAGGAGGTATAAAATAATGAGAAAATTTTCAAGGTTCGTATAGGACCTTTTTTTATTTGTGGTGTCATTTAAATAAAGACTAGACTCATGGAGAAGAAAAAGCAAATAGGAGAACACATCGTTGACCATTTATCGGAGAGGATGAATGAAGAGATCGTGGATCCGGTTCTGGATGAATGGTTGGCTGAGGATGAGTCTAATCAAGAGGATTTTAAACGGTATAAAGAGATCTGGAAAGAAACAGGCTCTTATCTGGAGCAAGAAACTTTTAATGCTCAATACGCATGGGATAAGATCGATCGTATCAATAAGGAGAGAGAGATAATAAGCGGAAACGCTTGGTGAATATCGGATATATCATTTCAGGAGTGGCGGCTACTTTATTGCTTGTCCTCGGGTTTTCGAAAATGGGAGTATTTGATAAACAGCCGGAAATGCTGGTTCGAATGACCGCTGATTACGGAAGCCGATCGGAGGTGGTCTTGCCGGATGGTTCCGTTGTTAAGCTGAATTCTGGATCTGATATTACGTATTCCTATAACGCAAAGGAGAATATCAGGGAAGTGAATTTCCAAGGAGAGGGCTTCTTCGATGTCTCGAAGAACAAGATACCGTTCGTGATCAAGATGAGCAATGGATTACGCTTAAAGGTACATGGAACTTCTTTTAATTTGCAAGCGTATACGGATGAAAAAACAGTTGAAGCCTCGTTGGTGGAAGGCTGTATCGAGTTGGATCATGGGAATGATAAGTTGTTAATGAACGCCGGTGACATGGCGATTTTCGATAAGCAAACCAACAAGATGAGACCGACATCGGGCGTGTTATCTCATTCGTACAGTTGGCTGGAAGATAAACTCTATATGGATCATATGCCGCTAGCTTCCGTCTGTAAATATTTGGAGAGGAGGTACGATGTGACTATCCATCTTCAAAAGGATTTGGGGAATAGTATACATTACGATGGAGTCATACAGGAGGAAACCATAACGGATATATTGGGCGTACTATCCCGATTGAGTGATATAAGTTATAACGTGAAAGGAAAAAATATAAGTATAACCTCTAAATAAAGTCTGCCTATGAAGTAAAGAACAGGAATCGCATGAATACACATGAAAAAACGGGAAATGCTGGAACATTCCCCGTCATCTTTTTGATCATTAAAATTAGTGCTCGTAACACTAGTGTTAACAAACAATCGAATTACAAATATATGAATTTTTGGAATATAGCAAGGCCGGAAGAGTCTCCGGTCCTTAAAAAAACTTTGTCTATTATGAGATTGACGACATTATTCTCTATCGCATGTTCACTTCAGATCTCGGCCTCTGTCTATTCGCAAGAGACAAAGTTGTCTTTGGACGTTAATAACCAGACAATAAAGGAGGTTCTTTTCAAGATAGAGAAACAGTCTGGCTTCCGTTTTATCTACGAGAGCGAGAAGGTTAACCTGAATAAGAAAGTATCTGTACATGTGAAAGAGCAGACGGTGGAAACCATTTTAAAGCGTCTTTTCGCAGGGGAAGGCGTAAAGTATGAGATTACGGAGAATAATTTCATCTTGATTAATCCCTCTACAAAAAACGAGAAAGCCGCCCCTTCCTCACAAGCCGTTTTGCAAAAGAAGAATTTAGTGCAAGGTGTAGTGACCGACGAGAATGGAGAACCTATTATTGGCGCGAACGTAGTTGAGAAAGGTACTACCAACGGAACGGTTACGGACCTTGATGGAAAATTTACAATGGAGGTATCGGAAAACGGTGTCCTTCAAATCTCTTACATCGGATATGCCATGACGGAATTGCGTCCCGGCAAGGAAGCGAATTTGAACGTGAAGTTACGGGAAGATGCCTTGCAAATGGATGAGGTTGTGGTTGTCGGTTACGGTACGGTAAAAAGAGCGAACTTGGGTGGTGCCGTATCTACGGCCGACGCGAAAGCGTTTGAATCTCGTCCGATTCAGAATGCGGCTCAGGCTTTGCAGGGAGAGGTACCCGGTTTGACGATTACACGTGCCGGAGGCGCTCCGGGTTCGGACATGACCATGAAGGTTCGTGATGTCTCTTCTATCAACGGTGGTACTCCCCTTGTTTTGATTGATGGAGCGGAGGGAAACATTAATATGATCAATCCTTCCGATATCGAGAATATTTCCGTATTGAAAGATGGTACGGCCGCTATTTACGGTGCTCGTGCCTCGGATGGTGTTATTCTGGTGACAACGAAAAGTGGTAAGCGTAATCAGAAGACATCTGTTGCTTTTGATGCATATTACTCTATTAAGACTCCTGCGTTGTTAAGGAAACCGGCGAATCTATTACAACATGCGGAGATGGCCTTGGAGATCACCGATGGATCATTCACTCCAGAATACACGAGAGATCAATTGGACCTGATCCGGCAGAATAGTGATCTGGTGTTGACTGATGCGGAATGGGGGCGTTGGACCGGTTATCCGCAATTCTTCAAGGATCAAGACTGGAATGATATGCTTATTGGCAATGGTAATATGCAGAATTACAATGTCAATATCTCCGGCGGTGGAGAGAGATACTCGTATATGTTGTCTTTAGGCCATCAGCGGGAGGAAGGTATCCCTAAATTTGGTGAGGATGTGAACAAGCGTTACTTTGTACGTGCTAAATCGAGCGTCGAGATCTTCAAGAACTTGACTTATGATCTTAATTTAGCTTATGAGGCAAGCAACAGGGACTATTCCTCGGGTTTGACGGAAGGACAAAATATATGGGAGCTGATTTATAAGACTCGCTCTTGGACTCCGATGTACAATCCGTCGGGAACTTTCTATACATTCGAGGGATTTGATAATCCGGCCCAAGTATTGGAAGAGGGAGGTATGGTGAATAAGACTACAGGTAATATAACGGTCAACAACCAATTACGCTGGAAAGTGATCGACGGATTGCAATTGGTGGGACAAGCCGTGATCCGTAAGTATGATCAGGATGAGAACGTGACGAACAAGAAAATCATCAATTACGATTGGGATAATAACGAGGTCCGGGAGAAACGTACGCCGAATAGCGCGGAGCGTCGTTACCAGAAAACTTTATCCAAGAACTTCACTCTCTATGCTGATTATAAAAAGAATTTCAATGACCGACATGATTTAAGCGTGATGGTCGGTACTTCCCATGAGTCTGAGAACTATGATCGGTTCACGGCGAAGCGTATTAACTTCGACCAACAAGAAAATATGTCTTTGCAATTGGGTAGCGCCCAAGATCAAAACGCTTGGAGCGAGGGAAATCAGTGGACGATTAATTCTTTCTTCTCCAGAGTGAATTATACGTTTGCCAATAAATATGTCATCGAAGGAACGATCCGTGCGGATGGTAGTTCCCGCTTTGATCCGGATCACCGTTGGGGATGGTTCCCGGGAGTGAACGCGGCGTGGCGTGTCGGGGAAGAAGGCTTCATGAAAAGATTGGGTTGGTTCGAGGACTTGAAGGTAAGGGCTTCTTACGGAGAGATGGGTAATCAGTCCGGTATCGGATTGTATGATTATATTCAATTGATCTCTTTATCGAACGATTATTATCCTTTCGGGGCTGGAGTAAAAGGACAAATGGCTACGTCTGGAAATATTATTTCTACCTCTCGTACATGGGAGACGATCCAGACAACCAATGTGGGATTTGATTTCTCGACGCTCAATAACCGTTTATATGGATCGTTCGACTACTTCTGGAAAGAGAATAAAAACATGCTTATCCCGAAGACCTATCCTTCTATGTTAGGTGCGGACGCTCCGAGCACGAACAGCGGCCATTTAAGTATTCATGGATGGGAAATCTCTCTAGGCTGGAGGGATCAGATCAAGGATTTCAGCTACTCGGTTCGCTTTAATATCAGTGACGCGAAAAACAAGGTCGTGGATCGGGTTGGAAGTAACCTGATCAAATTAGGTAATAACGAGACTCCGACCGGATATCCGTTGAATTCCTATTTCGGATATGAATTTGATGGAATCATCCAGAATGAGCAAGAATTGGAGGCGTATAAATCTCGTTTCTCGGAAGGGGGTATCCCGGGTGACTTGAGCGTAGGTGACGCTATGTACAAGGACTTGGATGGAGACGGGAAGCTATCCGTATTAGGTGATGGTAAAGAAGGCTCCGGTGACGTGAAATACTTGGGCGACAAGAACCCGCGTTATAATTTCGGCTTTAACCTGAGTATGGCTTGGAAGGGATTCGATTTGAGCGCTTTCATACAAGGAGTCGGCCGTAGGACGATGTTCTTGGAAGGGGAGAGCCGGTGCCCGATGCCAGAGGCATGGTATCAATCCGCCGAGTATTGGTATGGAAAGACTTGGACCCCGGAAAGAACGGACGCCCAGTATCCGGCGATCACGTTGAAGGATAAACGAAACTACAATTATTATGTATCTACGAACACGAAGTTTAACGTTGCGTATGCTCGTTTGAAAAACTTGCAGTTCGGTTATACGATCCCGCAGACTTTGACCTCGAAGGCCGGTTTGCAGAAGGTGCGGGTGTATTTTTCCGGCGAGGATTTATTTGAGGTACATAACACGCCAAATGGTTGGGACCCGGAGGAGAACAGCGGTAGCATTACTTCCTATCCGTTTACCCGTAATTATTCATTTGGTATAAATGTCGTATTTTAAAAATTAAAGCGAAAAGTCATGAAAAACTATCGGATAATATTGGGAAGCTTTATTGTTTCCGCTTTGTTCTTGTCAAGTTGCCAAGATATAGACCTGTTGCCAAAAGATAATATGCCGGACGAGCTATTCTGGAAAACCCCGGATGATTTCGAGAAAGAGGTCAATTGGCTCTACACACGTACCGAGACGTTCGGCACGAAGGATACGGATAGCGATATCGCCTATGAGCTGAACGAGAACACGACGAGCAATGGTACGTTGATCGCCCCGAATACGGATGCCCTATGGGACTCTACTTTCATAGACCTGCGTCAGAGCAATATGATTATCGAGAAGAGCCAGACGTACGAGGGCGATCCCTCGGAGATCGAGCGGTATGTGGCTGAGGCCCGTTTCTTCCGTGCTTACTCGCATTTTCGGTTGATGGCGAAATACAACGATATTCCTATCTTGACGAAGGTGCTTACCGTAGATTCCCCGGAGTTGTATGGTTCTAGGAATAAGCAACAGGAGGTGGAGGACTTCATCTTGTCGGAACTCAACGAGGTGTATGCTAAACTACCCTTGCAAAGTGAGTTAAGCTCGGATGAGGCGGGACGTGTAACCCAAGGCGCTGCCTTGGCGTTGAAAGCGAGGGTTGCCTTGTTTGCCGGGACGTGGGCGAAGTATCACCAGCACCGTTCGGACTATCAGCAGTTGTTGCAACAAGCGATCGATGCCGCTACAAAAGTGATCGATAGTGGTGAGTATGCTTTATATGAAGGCTCTGGTGAGGAGAGCTACCGCTACTTGTTTATCAATGCGGGCGATAATTCAAAAGAAGGTATCTTCGACAGTCGGTACGAGACGGATATCCGCCACCATAGCGACGCGTGCCCTGTATATTGGGGATGGCGAGGGACGCCTACCCGTAAGCTGGCAGATATGTATTTGTGTAAGAGTACGGGATTGCCAATTGAGAACGCTAATTCCGGATTTGAGGGATATGCCACGATCAAGAGCGAATACGAGAATCGTGATCCTCGTATGAAACAGACCTTCTTGATGCCCGGAACCGACTATATCAGTCCGCAAGACGGCGCCTTGATTTGCCCGCCGCAATTTACCATACGTCCCGAGACACGTACGGGTTATAAGTTGTGGAAATATATGGCGGAGACTTCCGTTCCTTCTGACAAGGATGTATATGATTATCACATCATCCGTTATCCGGAGGTATTGCTGATATTGGCTGAGGCCACTTACGAGAAAGACGGGGCGATCAGCGATGACATCTTGAACAAGACGATCAATGTGATCCGTTCCCGGAAAGGCGTGGAGATGCCTCCTTTGACCAACGCTTTCGTGAAGAGCAATGGGTTGGATATGCGGACGGAGATCCGTCGGGAACGTACGATCGAGTTAGCGTTCGAAGGCTTCCGCAGGGATGATTTGAGACGTTGGAAGACGGCTGAGACGGAATTGATAGGTGCCATAAAAGGTATTAAGCTGAAAGGTTCGGAATACGAGAACTTGGATGTCTTGAACGAGGGAAATCCCGGTTTGACAGACGAAAATGGTTTCTTGATTGTGGAACCGGCGGAGAATCGTAACTTTGTGACCCCGAAGCATTACTATTATTCCCTTCCGTTGGATGAGTTGTATCTGAACCCGAACTTGGCTCCGAACAACCCGGGGTGGTAGGGTAATGCCTTATATTCCGGTAAAAATGGCCTTGCACTGGTGTAAAATGCCTTTTTAGATCTAAGAAATGGCTTTTCACCCTCGCGAAGTACCTTTTAGATTTCTAAAAACGACTTTGCGCTTGTGAAATGCCATTTTTAGGTTTAAGAAATGGCTTTGCACCCTTGCGAAATGCTTTTTAGATCTCTAAAAATGATTTTACACCGGTGAAATGCCATTTCTAGAATATTTTATGAGAGTAAATGAATTTAAAATTGAATCGAATGTCATTCATAAAGAAGATAGGTCTTGTATGCTTTATCGTCTTCTGCTGTGCGGGATGCCGTAGCGCGGGAGAGAAACCGGTTGAGAGTGCGGCTGCTCCCCGTATTATCAACATCATCAATTTCATCCGCCAGACAGATTACCGGGTGGAGAACGCCGATAGCTTATTGTACGAGACGGTTTGTGAGCAAGTGAAATTGGTGAATAAATATGATTTACCGGCGACCTTTTTATTACAGTACGATGCGTTGATCAATCCATTGTACCAAGATCTGTTGAAAAGTAAACTCAATGATCATTCCGAGATCGGCGCTTGGTGGGAACTTACGCAACCGCAGATCGAGGCCGCCGGGATCAAGTGGCGTGGCGAGCATTCTTGGGTCTCGCACGCGAATATCGCTTTCAGCACCGGATATACGAAAGAAGAACGGGAGCGACTGGTGGATGTCTATATGGCGAAGTTCAAGGAGATATTCGGCACGTACCCGAAATCGATCGGCTCTTGGTTTATCGACGCACATACCTTGGGGTATATGTACGATAAATATAAGATCGTGGCGTCGTGCAACTGCAAGGACCAAGTGGGGACGGATGGTTATACCCTATGGGGTGGTTACTGGAACCAAGCCTATTACCCGAGCCGGGTAAACGCCTATATGCCGGCGCAGACCGAGGAGGGGCAAATCCCCGTCCCTATTTTCCGTATGCTGGGCAGTGATCCTATTTATCAGTATGATGATGGTCTGGGACAAGAGCGTCAAGGGGTGATCTCCTTGGAACCCGTGTATGAGAAGGCGGGCATGGATCGCCGCTGGGTGGATTATTTCTTGGAATCGATCGTGGATCAGCCTTGTCTGGCCTTCAATTATGCGCAAGCGGGACAGGAGAACTCTTTCACGTGGAGTAATATGAGCAAGGGACTGGAGATGCAGATCCCTATCTTGGACTCCTTGAGGAAGGAAAATAAGATCCGGGTGGAGACGCTGGGCGAATCCGGTGCGTGGTTCAAGGAATGCTTCAAGGTTACGCCGGCGACGGCTGTCACTACGTTGACGGATGTCCGTGGAGAAGGCAATAAGACGGTCTGGTTTAACAGCCGTTATTATCGGGCGAACTTATTGTGGGAGAAGGGAACGTTCCGCTTTAGGGATATCCATCTTTTCGACGAGAGCTATAAGTCGGCTTATCTGGAAAAGCCCGGAGACGGGAACCAGTTCCTATTCTATACGTTGCCGGTCGTGGACGGATTCATGTGGAGCGAGGGACTCGATCGTGCCGGGCTTCGGATCGTCCGATTAGACAAGGATGGAGATAAGGAGGAACTTACCTTGGACCATCCGGTAGTGACGGAGATAGGCAAGGATACCTTGGTAGTTTCCGCCGAAGACTCAAAAGGCCATGCTTTCAAGATCACCTTCTATGAGACCCGCTTCGAGGTAGCCGCTCTGTCAAAGGAGGCGGATTTCTCATGGGCTTTAGAGCTAAAGGCCGCAGCAGGGAAGGAGCTACCTTTCACCGTTATAGAGGATAAGGCGGTCAACGCTAGCTTCGATGGTTTTAACTACGTGATCACTTGCGAAAAAGGCCATATAAGGAAACCTGAATCTGGTTCGGATTATGTCTTTAGGATGTTTCCGTCGGATCAGGAAATAGTAATAGATTGTACAAATGCGAGAAAGTAATATGAATATATCAGTTTGGAGAAAATGGGCGATCGTATGGATGGTCTCTGTGCTCAGTGGTTTTCAATTAAGGGCGGCGGATCCTGTGGTCGTCCCGGCGAATACGGAACCGCTGACGATAGAAGGAAATCGTTTTGTCACCTTATGTATCATGATACGTACGACGCCTTGGGAAGTCTCCCGGGATGTCAAGTTACATCCCCGCAATGAGGTGGATTGGCATACGCTTGAGGGAGTGCGGGCCTTGCGGGAGGCTTTCGCCACGAATAACCCGAACGGTCGTCTTACATGGGGATTCACGATGAATGCCTTGGAGGACGGACGGAAGAATTACCGGGAGATCCGTGATTATGTAGTGGAGTGCCAAAAGAAATATGGGGATGAGGTTACTTATTTCCCCGGTTATTTTCCTGCGATGTATCTACCCCGTGAGCGGGTAAACCGTGAGATGTCGGAGGCGATAGAGATCATTTCTAAAATGGTAGGAAATGGTTATCGTCCGCAGTCAATTATGGGAGGTTTCTTATCGGCCGATAATTTGAGATATTTGGCGGAGAAAGAGAATATCCATGTGGCGCACGCCGTGATCTGGAGCCAGCATAATATAGACGGTGGTGGTGCTGACGGTTCTCCTTCTTATCCTTTCTATCCCTCGACGGAACACTTCTGCAAGCCGGCGCAGGGAAAAAGCGATTTCATCGATTGCGTGAATCTGGATGGCTGGACGATGGACTTTATCTGTGCCCGCCGTAGCGGACAGACCGGACATGGTATCGATGGATACAACAGCCGTAGAGGTGTCGGCCCGATCGAGACGTACAAAGGTTGGGGGCTTGACTTGGGGCATCGTGAGGTGATGCACACGGAAGCGATTCACTTTGATAAAGGTCTTGAGTTGAATGGCTTTGGCTGGGTCGCCAATATCTGGGAGGCGCAGATGGTACATGAGTTCGGGAAGGATCTCATCTGTGATGCCATGAAGATGTGGGTAACGGGTACCAAGGAACGCTGGCCGGATACTCATTTCGTTACGTTCGGAGAATTTGGCGAACTTTGGAGAAAACAATATAAATCGAACGACGACTGGAACTATCGCTTCATAGAACGTGGCTCTGGTTTGGGAGACTCTTATAATAATTTGGAGATAAAATGGTTTATGAATAAGGAATTCCGCTTGGCCTTATTACGTGATTGGCATACGAAAAATTCCCCGGCTTACGTCATCGACTTTACCCGCTATGATTTGCCGGCTCATGAACCTGCCGATCCGACCCCGACAAAACCGGCTAAGGATTGGAGCTTGATCAACAAAATCAACCAAAAAGGTCTCCGCCCGCAAGATAAGCCGGTCTTGATCGATAAGTTGGAGAAAGAAGATCAAGATTTGATTCGGAAATATTATCCGGAATTATTTAAATAGTTGGTTTATGAAAAAGATTACCGTTGTTTGTTTAGCTCTTTGCTCCTTTCTTTTGGGGGGAGATCTCTTCTCCGTAAAGGCGCAAATCCTAGAGAAGTTCACATTGCCTACTCCATGGACAGAGGAGGCATTGAAGGCTGAGATTCCTTTACCGGAATATCCGCGTCCACAGATGGTGCGTTCGGAATGGTTGAATCTGAATGGTATATGGGATTATATGGGAGGAAAAGACCTGCTCGATCCTGTTACGGCGACCACTCCTCCAGCCTTTCCCGCGAAAGTAGAAAAGATACGTGTGCCGTATCCTCCGGAATCGGAATTATCCGGTATAGCTCGTGGGGGTGATACTTGTCTGTGGTATAAGCGTAGCTTCTCTGTTCCTCAAGCATGGAAGGGCAGGCATGTATTGTTGAATTTTGGGGCTGTAGATCGGATCTCGTCTGTGTTTGTCAACGGTAAGAAGGTGGGTACCCATACGGGAGGGTACGATGCTTTTAGTTTAAATATTACTGATTATTTGAAATCCGGTGAAAATGTCCTTGTGGTAGGTGCTTATGATCCTAACGACGGCCGGGCCGCTTCGGGCAAGAACGGCTCACGTGGAGATTATATTTTTACCTCCGGTATCTGGCAAACCGTTTGGCTTGAACCGGTAGAGAAACAATATATTTCTCAGATTAAGCTTGTTCCCGATTTAAAAAATAATCGGTTGGAAGTAATTGCTTATACGGAGGATAAGGAGTTAAAGGTAACGGCTATCGCGGATAATGGTACTTCAGAGGTGGCAAGAACCGAAGGAAATTCCAATATGAGTTTTTACTTGCCTATCCGGGAACCCCGTCTATGGAGTCCGGATGATCCTTTCTTGTATGGTTTGAAATTACAGTTGAAAGATCGAAAGGGTGAGATAATAGATGAGGTATCTTCTTATTTTGGTATGCGTTCTGTTAGTATGGGAAAGGTAGATGGTGTGCTTCGGCCTTTATTGAACGGGGAGTTTGTTTTCCATATCGGTCTTTTGGATCAGGGTTATTGGCCCGATGGCGCATTTACCGCCCCTACCGACGAGGCCTTGTTGTATGATATCGAGCTGGCGAAACGTGCGGGCTTTAATGTAATACGCAAGCATATCAAAGTAGAGCCTCAACGTTGGTATTATCATTGCGACAGGCTTGGCTTGATGGTTTGGCAAGATATGCCGAACCTTTGGGAGCCGGATGATGCGGATTCCGTGGCGGTTCGTAAACAGTTCCGTGACGAATTGAAAGTGATGATCGACCAACACGTCAGCTCGCCTTCTATCGTGATGTGGGTTCCGTTTAATGAGAATTGGGGAGCCTTTGAAGCGACAGACATCACCGCTTGGGTGAAAAAGTACGATCCGAATCGTTGGGTAAACGGTATGTCGGGATATAATTACGCTCCGGGCTATCGGAAAGCTTATGGAGATCCCGGAAATGGAGATTTCGTGGATATGCATCATTATGGCAAGATCGAGTCTAAGGCGATCCCCCGTCCCGATGATAAACGTGCTGCGTCCCTTGGCGAATTCGGAGGAAAAGGTCTATTTGTGCGTGGGCATATGTGGCCTGTACGCAATGACGCTTATGAGATGATGTTGAATAGAGAAATCTTGACCGATACCTATGTATTAATGCTTACCGAGCTAGAGCAGATGATAAACTATTTCGGACTAAGCACGGCCATCTATACGCAGACTACAGATGTGGAACATGAGATAAACGGCTTGGTCACTTATGACCGAAAGGTGGAAAAGATGGATCTGGAGAAGGTTAAATACATCAATCAAGAGGTAATCAAATGTACACGGGCAAAATAAAGAATACCTAGTTCAGTTTATGGGAGTGTCCTCGGAAAAGGACACTCCTTTTTTATATATTTGGGCATCTTATTTTTCATGTTATAAAAAGGTTGGTAAATGAAAAAAATCGTTGTTGCTTCCGATTCATTTAAAGGCTCAGTATCTTCTATTGAAGTGGCTGAATGTGCCGAGTTGGCGATCCATAAGGTCTTTCCGGATTGCGAGGTCGTGAAAATCCCGGTTGGGGATGGGGGAGAAGGTACCGTGGAGACTTTAATTACGGCGATGGGTGGAGAAGCCGTATCTTGTGTCGTACATGATCCGTTGATGAGATCGGTCGAGGCCACTTATGGGATACTGGGAGATAATCGTACGGCGGTTATCGAGATGGCGACGGCGAGTGGTCTTACGTTAGTGCCTGTGTCGGAACGTAATCCCTTGAGAACAACGACGTATGGAACCGGTGAGTTGATAAAAGACGCTATGGATCGTGGTTGCCGGGATTTCTTGATAGGAATAGGGGGAAGCGCAACGAATGACGGAGGAACCGGTATGTTGCAGGCCTTGGGTTTTCGTTTTCTTGATAGAAAAGGGAATGAGCTGGGATTGGGTGGGCAGATCCTTAATCAGATTTATGAGATAGATTGCTCAAGGGCATTATCGCAATTGCGGGAAACTTCATTTACCATAGCCTGCGATGTGAATAACCCTTTTTATGGTGAGAAAGGGGCGGCGTATGTCTTTGCCCGCCAAAAGGGAGCGGACGACGCTATGGTCCGTTTGCTGGATGAGGGCTTGCGAAATTTTGCGGAAGTCATAAAAAGAACGGGACGAATAGAGATAGACGACATTCCGGGTGCGGGAGCCGCAGGTGGTTTAGGTGGAGGATTTGTCGCTTTCCTAAAGGCTGAACTTAAACCCGGTATCCAGATGGTTCTGGATGCCTTGCGTTTTGATGAATGTATACGGGGGGCGGATCTGATTATTACGGGAGAAGGTAAACTGGATAAACAGACTTGCATGGGAAAGACCCCATGCGGAGTATTGCAGGCAGGCATGAGACAGGGTATCCCGGTTATCGTAATGGGTGGTTCCGTAGAGGAGGTAGAGGCGCTTAATAAATCCGGGTTTCTGGCGGTCTTGCCACTTCTTCCTTATCCGGTTTCCTTGGAGCAGGCGATGGATAAGGATTTCACCTGCCGGAATATTGGGCGTGCCTTGGAACAACAATTGCGTGTAATCCATTACTATATGAATCACTAACACATGGGTATAATGAGTGCATGGGGAGCTTTTATCGGATTATTAGTGTCGATTTTCTTGATTATAAGAAAGGTATCGCCAGTCTATAGCCTTATTTTAGGGGCATTAGTAGGAGGATTATTAGGGGGTGTGTCGTTGCCGGAAACGATCTCTTTAATGATCAGTGGAGTAAATGACGTAACTCCGGCCGTCATTCGGATCTTGACGGCGGGAGTATTGTCGGGGATATTGGTGAAAACAGGTGCGGCGGCTTCTATCTCCAATACGATCATTTATAGATTGGGAGAACGGCATGTGTTTTTTGCGCTCGCTTTCGCTACGATGTTGCTGACGGCTATTGGAGTGTTTATTGATGTTGCTGTTATTACGGTGGCTCCGATTGCGTTGAGCATCGGCCGGAAACTGGCGGTTCCCCGGGGTAGCCTTTTGTTGATGATGATCGGTGGAGGCAAATGTGGCAATATCATTTCTCCAAATCCGAATACGATTATCGCCGCTGAGAATTTTCATGCGGATTTGTACTCTGTCATGTATGCGAACTTGATCCCGGCGTTGGTTGGCTTGTTGTTTACGGTATATGTCATAGGCCGTTTCTTACCCCGGCAAAATGGATTTTATGCGAACGAGGAGATAGATAACCTGCAAGCGGATCTCCCCTCCTTCGCCTCTAGCATGGTCGCTCCGGTAGTGACGATCCTACTGCTGTCGTTTCGCCCTTTATTCCATGTGGCGATCGATCCGATGATAGCCTTGCCCGTTGGAGGAATCGTTGGGATTCTGGCGATGAGGAAATGGTCATTGATTACGGACAGCCTCTCGTATGGACTCAAGAAGATGTCGAATGTCTCGATCCTGTTGGTCGGGACAGGCACTATAGCGGGAGTGATCAAGGCTTCCTCTATCAAGGATGTTTTATTAGATGCGTTATCGCATACGAATATGGGAGAGCTTTTATTGGCTCCGGTTTCCGGCGTATTGATGTCTGCCGCTACAGCCTCTACTACAGCCGGAGCGACAGTTGCCTCTTCGTCATTCGCGGATATTATTATCGCCGCCGGTATCAGTGGTGTCTGGGGAGCCGCTATGATTAATTCCGGTGCTACCGTGCTTGATCATTTGCCGCATGGATCGTTCTTCCACGCTACTGGTGGGGTAGCGGATATAAGCATTCGTGAGCGGTTGAGGCTGATTCCTTATGAGACCGCGATCGGCGCTATTTTGGCCATTGGGACTATAATTGCTTATCTTACCGTGAATTAATTCTTTTCCAGTTTTGGCTTGGATTGGAGCCATTTGGGTGTTTTCTTGAGTGTATTGGTCTGCCTTGGATTTACGGCCATACAGATAGCCTTTAGCCAATATTGGCTGTCCGGCTTGCGCTACGGCCCGATGGAGTGGTTATGGCGGACCGGCACGTATATGAGATGGCAACCCATCCGTTTGGGTTAAGCCGGGAAGCATTGTTCTCAAGACAAATTCCGTACAATAAGACCACTGATGAGTCTAGTTTATAAAATGCTAAAAATCAGAGTCAAAAAAGCACGATGATCTTTCATCTAAAACACGTACGACTTTTTGAAAAAACATGTACGTGTTTTGCATGAAAGTCGTACGTGTTTGTCCCGAATCCTTCCACTGAAAACCAGAGCGCATATAAAAATCTACAAGAAGCTTCATTTAAACGGAGCGGTAAATGAAAAAGCTGTGGATGGAAGATCGTATAATTAGAAATAATATTTTTAATTTTCATTTTAAAATCTCATCTTTGCGATGAGATGGATGTTAAGGAACAGTCAATAGTACAGAAATTACGGAATGGCGACCAAGGTGCGTATCGATATTTATATGATCGTCATTATGTGGTACTATGTCAATTTGCGAATGAGTTGGTTGGCGATCCATTTCTAGCGGAGACTATAGTTGGTGATGTGATATTTCATCTGTGGGAAATCCGTGAGACATTGGATATAAATAGCTCTCTTCGTGCTTATCTAATGCGGGCTGTGCGGAACCGCTGTTATAACCATATCTCATCAGAAAAGGAAAAGAAGGAAGTCCGTTTCTCGAAGATTGAGTCTGAGACCTTGGGGTGGGACGCTATGATACAATCGGATGAACAGCCGCTAGGTATATTACTTGAACGGGAGTTAGAGAAGGAGATCATAAAATCAATCGATAGTTTAGGCGATGAATGTAAACGAGTTTTTAGGAAAAGCCGTTTTGAGCATAAGAAAAATGAGGAAATCGCTACAGAGCTAGGAATTTCTGTCAATACTGTTAAATACCACATAAAGATGGCTTTAACCCGCCTGCATCAAGATCTGAGGAAGTATCTGATCTTGTTGATATCATTTTTCTCCTTGTGAGGATGAAAAAATTGATGTTTCTCACTACCCCTTGAGGAGAAATAACTGTCTTATATATAAAAGCTGGATATTTAATCTATATGGAAGAAAAGAAATCACATACGAAAAACGAGCGATCATTACCTGATCATGAAGAACAAGAACTTTGGTTCTCTGCTTTGGTTGCCGATGATTCCTGTGCCTATAATGTCGATAAGGCGTTCGATCGTTTTGTTTCTCGTACCCAGCAAAAACGCCGTACGGTTTTCAATATTCCTAAAATCGTTTATGGTGCGGCAGCGGTTATCCTATTATTGATCGCTTCTACGATTTCCTATTGGTGGGGTGAGCGGCAATTACAGAACCAGTTTGCGGATATTTTGGTGGAAGCTCCTTTAGGGGCCAAGACCAAGCTGATTTTACCGGATAGTACATTGGTCTGGTTAAACGCTGGCTCAAAGATCGTATATTCGCAAGGTTTTGGGGTGAAAGACCGCCATCTTCGGCTGAATGGAGAGGCTTATTTTGAGGTGAGGAAAAATGAGAAGTTACCTTTTGATGTAATGACGAAAGAGTTGAATGTGAAAGTATTGGGTACTAAATTCAACTTCCGGAATTATGACGAGGATGAAGAAGTCATCGTGAACTTGTTGGAAGGAAAAGTTCAGCTAGAGAATTATGTAAAGAAGATGGGAATAAACTACTTATCTCCTTCGGAGAAAGTTACCTTAAATAAACTTACCGGGGAAATGATTATAAGCCGGGCGGAAGTGAAAAATGCTAAGGAATGGACGAATGGCGGACTTTTCTTCGATGAGATGCCTCTTTCTGACATCGTGAAAGAACTGAATCGTAGCTATAATGTGAAGATTCATATCGTGGATGAGCAATTGGCCCATAATCGCTTTTATGCGTTATTCAATAGAAAAGAACAGACTATATATAATGTGTTAGATATTATAACTGCGACAAATCAAGTAAGATATAAAGTGGAAAGTGATAGTATTCTGCTTTATGCGAAGTGATAAATAATTGTTTAACCTTAAAATTGTTTTAATATGGAGTATATGGAAGGAGATTAAAAAGGAGTAACAGGATCATAAAAGGAATCGGAGAATGGGCTAGATCCTCCGACTCATAAATCCTCAAATTACATTATGCAAATGATCTGGATGAGGATTACAAATGTAATCAATCCTCTGAAAGGTCATCATCAATCACAAGTTAAATTACTAAAAATTAAGCTATTTATGAAAGTTGTAAAAAAGGCCATTTATGTGGCTGTAGCTTTGTTTTGCTTAAATCTAACTGTTAGTGCTCAGAGTATAACCTTGAAGGTGAGCAATATAACAGTAAAGCAAGCGATGGATGAGCTGAAGAGTAGGAGCGGCTACTCATTTGTATTCTCGTCTGCGGACGTGGATACAGGGAAGAAAATATCCGTATCTGCGGAGAATCAATCGGTCAATGCGGTAATCGAACAGATTCTGCGTGGTCAGGAGTTGACCTATGAGATAAGAGACAAGAATGTCATTATACGTAAGAAAACTTCAAGTATAAAGGAGACTTCTAAAAAAGCAATTGAAGTAATCGGTACTGTTTTGGATTCTAAGGGAGTACCTATTATAGGAGCTAATGTGGTTATAAAAGGTACAACAAATGGTACGATCTCTGATTTTGATGGAAATTTCTCTATACAAAATGTTCCAGCGAATGCCGTATTGATAGTTTCTTATATCGGATATGTAGATAAAGAAATAGCAGTAGGGGATGAATCTGTTATAAAAGTTATATTATCTGAGGATATGCAAGCTTTGGACGAGGTGGTCGTTGTTGGTTATGGCACTATGAAAAAAAGTGATTTAACAGGATCAATCTCAAATGTTAAATCGGATAAATTGCTAAATAGGCCAGTCACTAATATTACTCAATCTTTGCAAGGAAAAGTTGCGGGTGTTGAAGTATTCCAGAATTCAGGGGCACCAGGTGGACATGTAAGAATGAGAATAAGGGGTGATAATTCTATTAAATCATCAAATGAACCTTTGTATGTAGTTGATGGAATCATTGGGGTTACGAGTGAACTGCTGAATCCTAATGATGTAGAGTCAATAGAGGTTTTAAAGGATGCTTCAGCTACAGCTATTTACGGGGCTAGAGGTGCTAATGGAGTTGTATTAGTTACTACTAAGCGAGGTCTGAAAGGTAAACCTATAGTTTCTTATGAAGGGTATATGGCTATTGGTACTCCTGCAAAGAAAATAGATGTCTTAAATTCTGAAGAATTCATGCAAGTTTATAATAGCTTATACGAAAATGCTAAGAAATATGATCCTAAAGGATATGAAGAAGGTAAATATGCAAATCGTAATCTCCCTTCAAATTATCCGAACTTGTTTGATGCAAATGGGAAACCTTTATATGATACAGATTGGCAAGATGAGGCATATCGAACCGCTATTTCCCATAATCACCAAATAAGTCTGAGAGGAGGAACGGATAATACTACTTATGGTTTATTTGTGTCTTATAAGGATGAAAATGGAATTATGTTAGAGTCTGGACTAAAGCGGTATAGTGGAAAGATAACATTGGATACAAAAGTCAAGGATTGGCTGACTGTTGGTGGTATGTTATCAGTTAATCAAGTTAATGAAAATAGAGTATTCACATTGACTGATACTGGAGCTGCGTCTCGTAGTGTCTTAGAGACTTTGCCTATAATCCCTGTTAAGTATCCGGATGGGACATGGGGAAGTAATAGGGATTGGCCGGGTACGGAGGATGACAATCCTGTTCGGCTTTTAAAAGAACGCTCAAGATTGTATTATACTACTCAATCAGTTGGTAATATTTATTTAGATTTCAAGATTATTAAAGATTTGTCATTACGTTCTAATATAGGTATAGAATTAATCAATATGAAGAATAATAGCTATACCGGAAAAGGCTTAAGAATTGCTACCAGCCAGCAGGGTATAGCATCTATTGAGGCTCAAAGACAGTATTATTGGCAGAATGAGAATTATTTTAATTATAATAAGACATTTGGAAAGTATCGTCGGCTAAATGCAATGTTAGGACTGAGCTGGCAGCAAAAGTATAGTGAGAGAGTGCAGGCCCGTCATGAAAATTTCATGGATGATTTTTATCAGTGGCATAACTTAGGCGTCGGTACGGTAGTAAAGCCATCTTCTTCCAATGATTATAGATGGGGTCTAAATTCATATTTTGCGAGAGTAAATTATAACTATAAAGAAAAATATCTCTTAACTGTAACGGGCCGATATGATGGATCTTCTAAATTTGGAAAGAATAATAAGTATGCTTTTTTCCCATCTGCGGCTTTGGCTTGGAGAGTCTCAGAAGAATCTTTTTTAAAGAGTAACGATGTTATTAGTAATTTAAAAATAAGAGCAAGTGTTGGTGTGACAGGAAATCAGGAAATTGGAGATTATGCTTTTGCGCAAAATATGGGTACATCTAATATTATTCTTGATAATAATTATAAAACAGGTTTATATCGTAACTCTTTTGGAAATCCTGATTTGAAGTGGGAAAAAACTATACAGGCAGATGCGGGATTTGATTTGTCCTTATTTAATAATCGCATAGAAGTTATTGCGGATTATTATCATAAAACTACGAAAGATCTATTACTGGATGCTCCTATTCCGTATAGCTCTGGACTAGAAACTGTCACGAAGAATATTGGGTCGATTAGAAATCAAGGTCTTGAGCTGACTTTAAATACGCATAATGTTAAAAATAAAAATTTTAATTGGTATACAAATCTTAGCTGGTCTATGAATCGGAATAAAGTTTTGAAATTGGGAGTTAACGATGAAGACATTTTTCCGGGACCTTACCAAGGAGGTGAGATAACAGTATTAAGAGTTGGTAAGCCTATTGGAGCTTTTTGGGGCAAAGTTCGTATGGGAACATGGGGCGAGTCTGAAATAGAAGAGGCTAAGAAGTATGAGAGGTTACCTGGTGATTTAAAGTATAAAGACTTGAATAATGATGGTAAGATCAATAATGAGGATGAGACAATAATTGGTTATAGTTCTCCTAAATGGGTTATGAATTTTTCGAATACGTTTGTTTATAAGAACCTTGATCTTACGGTAGATCTGAGAGTAGTCTTTGGGAATAAAGTATTTAATAGGACAAAAATGACTTTGGAGAACCGTTCTGGAATTGCTAATAGTTTAGCGTCAGTGTTAAACTGTTGGAGTCCACAAAATCAATCATCTATGATTGCGGAGCGACGTCCGACAACGGCCTATTTCGACTATATGCATGATGATTATCTAGTTGAAGATGGCTCATTTGTAAGAGGACAAAACATAATGCTTGGATATACATTCCCTAAGTCAGTAGTTTCTAAGTTGCGATTGCAAAATTTGAGAATATACGCTAGTGGGCAAAATGTATTCTGTATTACTAAATATAGTGGATATGATCCGGAAAGTACAACTTATGAAAATACTTTTGCGCAAGGGGTTGATTTCTTTACATATCCTAAACCTCGAACATTTACTTTTGGTGTCAATTTATCTTTTTAATT
>ENA-UEQP01000647-UEQP01000647.1-human-gut-metagenome-genome-assembly--contig:-NODE-647-length-37737-cov-5.101620_pt1 | contig 37737 bp, 28 predicted proteins | sample MGYA00242951_ERZ507951 | MGnify/ENA primary metagenome ERZ507951 (study PRJEB26167, sample SAMN06115539) | human gut metagenome | host: Homo sapiens | place: China:Shanxi | collected 2015-11-18...
GAAGAGGTCGCCTGCAAAAATGGCGGCTTCGTCTCCACCTGCACCACCGCGGATTTCGAGAATGGCGTTGCGGCTGTAACAGACTGTGTTTTTTTAGGGTCTTCGGCATCGACGTCAAACTTAACGCCCGCTTTTTTGAGAGCATCTATTATAACGTCGCTCTTTACGCCCTCGACGCCCAATTTTCCCTCTTTTGACGGTTCACTCTTGCGTTTTTCCTTTCCGAATATGTCGGGAATATACACGTTTATGAGCTGCTCTTTCGGAACGATTCCGTTTAAAAAAGAACGTATCGTAAAGCCTGCCGAATCGCTGTCCGTCAAAATAAGTATACCCCTTGTTTCTGCTAAGCGGCGTATAAGCTTTTGCTTGTTTTTATCTTTAAATATTCCGAATCCGTCTGTTTCGATTATCAGGGTATCAAGTATATTTGATACCTTTATTTTGTCATATTTGCCCTCGACTATGACGGCTTGCTTTATTTGTATCATTTACTGTTCACTCCGAAGCAGCTCAACAAGCAGCTTTTCGAGAATTATTTTTTCGTCGGTTACTCTGATTTTGAGTTTTCTGTCCGCTTCATTTAACGAATCGAGATTTTTACGCAGAGTCTTTATGCTTATATTGCGGCTGTCGTAAGAGGCGTTTCGAAGCCTGAATTCCCTGCCGCGGTAATTGTAACAGCTTGCGGCAAAATTCGCTTTTTCTCCCGATGACACGGCAACCTTGGCGCGGTACATATCGACGAACGCCATTATCATAGTGCCTAAAATCAGCTCCGGCTTTTCCTTTTCCGCAAACAGCTTATGAAGAACCGAAAACGCCTTTTTGCCGTCGTTTTTCGTTACAGCCCTTGACAGGTCAAACACGCTTGCTTCAAGTGATTTTACGCAAACCTCGTCAATGTCCGTTTTTGTTATCTGATCCCCGTTTTTGAAATTGCACAGCTTATCGGTCTCGTTTTGCAGAATCGTAAGGTCGTTTCCGCTTGTCTCTATAAGATATGCCGCCGTCTCACGGTCTATATTGCAGCCGCGCTTTGCGGCACCCGACATTATAATTTTTGTAAGTGACGTAACATCGAGCCTGTCAAAGCATATCTCCGCTCCGTATTTTTGAAACTGCGCAATGATGCTTTTATATTTTGCGCTGCGCTTTGCATCTACGCTCACCGTGTCTTGTAAAAATATTACCACGGTGCTGTCCGGAAGCTCCTTGAGAAACGATTCAAATGCGCTTTTATCCGATGAATATATTGAATCCAAGGGGTAATCCTTAGCTACAACGCAGGCATATCCGCCGAAAGCCGGAAGAGTTTCCGATGCGGCGCGCACTTCTTCAAAGGTACTGCCCTGCGAATAATCGAATCGCTTTAGGTTAAAGCCCTCCATACCAGACGCAACGCATTTTGAGGCTATAAGCTCCGAATAATAATGCTTTAAATAATCCTCTTCTCCGTATATTAAATATGAACGCTCAAATTTTTCTTCTTTCAGCTGCGCTTTGAGCTGTTTTGTGTCAAGACTCGGCATTATGCCATCCTCCGGTATGTCATTTTTCCGTTATGGGACAAGGTAAAAAGCACCGTCCCGTTTTGTGAAGTCAATATAACCTTTTGTGACGGTAAATCCCCTATATCGGTTTTATCGGTTGAAACAAGTATTATATCGGATTTTTCGTATCCCGTAAGCCCGCGGCAAATTAAAAGCCCTGCATCCGAGCCGTCATTGACGTCGCCGAATGATATCTCCGAGAGAGAGTCACCGAAGGAAACATAAACTCGGCTATCCTGTACGGTGATTTTAAGCTTACCGTCGGTAATTTCCGCAGAATTTCCGTTCAAAGAAACAACGGAATCAAAGGAAAAGCCGTCTTTTATGCGGTCGGTTGCCGTAACCGCCGACGATATCCGGTATGTCTCCTTTACGCGTCTCACACCGGAAAGGCTTTTCTCGCTGTCCTCCGGTAAAATAATATAATCTATATTCGAGCTTCCCAATGTAATTATTATATCACAAACCGCCGAGCCTGAAAAGTAGTTACCGCCGCAGCCTACGACATAAGTTTTATATTTGTACTTCATAACAACGGCAGATCCGTCGCCCACCGACACGGCAGCAATGCGCAGTTTATTGTTTTGTACCGTTGAAGCTACGGCTGCGGATAAAAATATCATACAGAAAAGTGTAATGGCAATTCGCTTTACAACTGTTTTGTTTTTGTATCCGAGCAGCAAAACGACTGCAAAAACAATAAGCGCTGCGGCGATACTGATTCTTGTGAAAATCGAGTCTATCGGTAGCAAAGCGTGGTGAAATTCCGATATTTTAACAGCTGTTTCCGTGAGATATTTCGCCGTAATTCCCGATAGCAAAACAAGCGGTTTTCCTATAATATCAAGCTTTATGAGCATAAAAAGTGCCCCGAGTCCGCCGCTTGTCATACAAACGGAGCCAACGGTAACCATAAGCAGATTTGAAAGCACGGATACTGTTGAGACGGTCGGCAGACTGACGGCAAAGACAGGCAATGATGATGCCGTTACCGCTAAGCTCACAGCTACGAGAGACGATACGGATTTATACACAGTTGTAAAGACATTTTGCTTTACATTAGCTATCGGTCTGTCGAGTGCCCGTGTCAGCGGCTTTAAGAAGTACATCATACCGAGCGTAGCGGCAAGCGACAGCCACAGGCTTAAAGAGGTACTCATATACGGATTAAATACGAGCAATAAAATAAGCGAAAGTCCTATTGAATTCAGAGAATCAGCCTCTCGCTTGAACAAATCGGCAGCAAATACAAGACCTATCATAGTGCCTGCTCTTACAACGGGAGGATTCATTCCCGTGAGTATTGCGAAGAAAATAATAAACACGATTGACGACGCAGAAGAGATGCGGCGCGACACATGCAGCTTTCGCATAATCATATACAAAAGCGAGGACCACACACTCAGGTGAAGCCCCGAAACGGCAAGCAAATGCGAAACTCCGGCTGCCGAGAACGCCGTAGTGACATTTCGGGGAATATTCGACTTGTCACCGTAGCAAAGCCCTGCCACAAGTCCGCCGTATGTGTTCGGCAGAAGGCACAGTGTCTCGCTCGTCAATTTTTGACGAAGCAAAAGCAACATAGTGCCGATGTTTTTCTTTTCTCCCCTTTTTATGCTTATATTTTCCGGTGAATGCGCGCCGAGAAACAAAGATTTTGACTTATAGTATTTGAGTATTTCGTCGCTGTCGCCTCCTAAGAGGAATGCTTTTGCCGAAAGGCTGACCTCGTCCGTCACGTCTATACAGAGCGGCGTTTTTGATACCACGCGAAATGACAGAGAGCTTTTTTCGCCGTTCACCGTATCCGCTTTCAGCACATAATAAAAGCTTCCGTCCTTTTCGTACGGCAAATCCGAGAGGGTGCCGCTAATGATTACTTCTTTGCCGTTTAGCGGCTTTGCTTTGCCTAAATAGTATGCATTATTTGACATCAGGAGCAAAACGGCAACCGCCGCGCTGAGAGCCGCAAAAGGCAAGGTTTTATCTCGCCTCACCTTTTTAATACACATAAAAACAACAAAAGCGATAAGCGCAGCCAAAAGCACTGCGCTTATCGCTTTATCATTTGAACCGCTCAATACAAGAAGTGTAAAGAGCATTGTAAATCCCGTAACTGCAAGCGGCCGTTTCATAATTAAACGAGTCTTTCGCCGAGATTACCTCCGCTGAGAACGTGGAAATGAAGATGCATCACCGTTTGACCGGCACCCTCGCCGCAGTTGTTTATAATGCGATAGGATGAGAGGCCGAGTTGCTTTGTAAGAGAGGAAATCACCTCAAAAATGTGCGCAACAACAGCGGAATTTTCGCCTGTTATCTTATCCGCTCCGCTGATATGCTGCTTCGGGACGACGAGAAAATGCGTATCCGACTGCGGATTTATATCATAAAACGCATAGCACAAATCGTCTTCATATATTTTTTTTGACGGAATTTCTCCGGCTATTATTTTGCAGAAAAGACAATCTTCCATTTTAAACCCTCCGTTTAGGCAAGCAATAATAAATCCGAACCCGTTTTTAGGCTGCAGATTTTTCGCATAGCCATGTTAAAATACTCGTTAATCCGACAGGATTAACTGCGTTTTTGCCTCGCTCTGCATAAAAATCTGCCAAGCATAAAAATCAGCGACCTAAAATGAGCTGATTTTCGAGTGGAGTTTCATGCGGAGGATGCAGTGAGGCTGACGCCTCACAAAGACGACAAGTTAAAATACGCCGAAAATACGCCATTTTAGGCGAGCTCGGATTATTATCGCTTGCCTAAAAGCATAGCGCCGACTATTTCGGAAGCCTTTTTAAGGGCTTCGGGTATTTTTGAAATATCCTTTGCTCCGGCCATGGCACTGTCGGGTTTTCCGCCGCCTGCACCACCTGCAACGCGTGCTACCTCGCGAACTATATTACCTGCATGAGCTCCGCACTCTATGGCTTTTTTACCGACGCGGCAAGCGAACGACGCTGTGCCTTTTTCGGCATTTTTTCCTGCGAACACGGCGATAATATCATCTCCGCTTTCAAGTGCTTTGTCGCAAAGCGAGCGAAGAGCATCGGCTCCGGCTTCGCCTATATCGGCTGTGACAAGGCGTACACCGCCTATCTGCTTTGCATCTTTCATAAGGTCGGCAGTTTTCGATGCTGCAATCTCTGCCTCCAAAGACGATATTTCGCGTTCCTTTTCTTTAAGCTCCGCAGAGAGAGCCGCGGCACGGGACGCCAATTCATGATAATTTGTAAGCTTAAGGTTTTTGGCGGTTTCGGCAATAAGCTCGTTGCTCTTATCAATGTATTTCATAACATTATTGCCCGTAACAGCCTCTATTCTGCGGACGCCCGACGCTACCGATGACTCGGATACTATTTTGAAGAGTCCTATTGATCCCGTATTTTTAACGTGCGTACCGCCGCAGAACTCGACAGAAAAATCATCTGCCTTTACAACTCTTACGATATCGCCGTATTTTTCGCCGAATAATGCCATTGCGCCGAGCTTTTTAGCCTCGTCAATCGGCATTTCGCTTGTAACAACCGGCACGGCCGACATTATTACTTCGTTTACGGTATTTTCAACCTTTCTGAGCTCATCCGCCGAGAGAGCCGAGAAATGAGTAAAGTCAAATCTGACAGCCTCGCTGTTTACAAGCTGGCCTGCCTGCTCAACATGAGTGCCGAGTATTTTACGCAGAGCCGCCTGTAAAAGATGCGCCGCGGTATGGTTACGCATGGTGGCTTCACGTACAGAACGATTGACCTCAGCGTGAACCTTGTCGCCGCACGATACAGTCTCGCCGTCCGAGATGTAGCCGTGGTGAAGAACTACGCCCTCATGTGTTTTAGTGGTGTTTTCAACGGTAAATTCAAATCCGTTGCCCTTGATAACGCCGACGTCGCCGACCTGACCGCCGCTTTCCGCATAGAACGGAGTTTCGGAAAGCACAAGTGTTATATTGTCATCTTCCGTTGCGGCCTGTTTCTTTTCGCCGTCAACTACAACAGCGAGTATCTCGCTGTCGCCCGAAAGTGTTTCATAGCCGATAAACGGGGTTTTATCCATTCCCTTGGTGGCATTACCCGAGCTCTTCCAAGCCTCTGCGCCTGCGTCCTTGTGAGCCTCACGAGCTTTTTTGCGAGCCTCGGTCATAAGAGCCGTATACTCCTGCTCGTCAACGGTCATACCCTTTTCGTCAAGAATGTCCTTTGTAAGGTCAAGCGGGAAACCGTAAGTATCGGAGAGCTTAAACGCATCGACACCGCTCATAACCTTACCGTCGGTGTTTTTAACCATTTCCTCGAGCATATTAAGACCCGTATCAATGGTCTTTGCGAAGTTTTCCTCCTCCGCTTTAATAACATTTATGATAAAGTCGTGCTTTTCAAGAAGACTCGGGTAAGCTGTATCGTTCTCTTTAATAACCGTCTCGGCAACCTCATAAAGGAAGGGTCTGTCAATACCGAGCAATCTGCCGTGGCGTGCTGCGCGGCGCAAAAGACGTCTTAAAACGTAGCCTCTGCCCTCGTTTGACGGCATAACACCGTCGGATATCATCATTGTGGTGCTTCTTACGTGATCTGTTATAACACGAAGAGATATATCCTTTTTCTCATCATCGTGATATTTCACGCCGGCAATTTTCATAATGTGCTTCATTATATTCTGAACCGTATCAACCTCAAAGAGGTTGTCAACGTCCTGCGATATGCAAGCGAGTCTTTCAAGGCCCATACCGGTATCTATATTGGGATGCGCAAGACGCGAGTAATTGTTGTTACCGTCATTTTCGAACTGAGTGAATACGAGGTTCCAAAATTCGATATAACGGTCGCACTCACAGCCTACCTTGCAGTCGGGCTTGCCGCAGCCGTACTTTTCGCCGCGGTCATAATATATTTCCGAGCACGGTCCGCACGGACCCGCTCCGTGCTCCCAGAAGTTATCCTCCTTGCCGAAACGAACCATGTGCGACGGGTCAACGCCTATATCCTTAGTCCATATATCGTAAGCCTCGTCATCTTCCTCATAAACGCTGATATAGAGCTTTTCGGGATCCATCTCCAATACCTTGGTGCAAAATTCCCATGCCCACGGAATTACCTCGTGCTTAAAGTAATCGCCGAACGAGAAGTTGCCGAGCATCTCAAAATACGTTCCGTGACGCGCGGTTTTGCCGACATTTTCTATATCGGGCGTTCTTATACACTTTTGGCAAGTTGTTACGCGCTTACGCGGAGGCGTTTCCTCGCCCGTAAACCACTTTTTCATGGGAGCCATACCGGAGTTTATAAGCAAAAGGCTCTTATCGTGCTGCGGTACGAGCGAAAAGCTCGGCAGTCTCAAATGGCCCTTGCTTTCGAAAAAGCTGAGGTATTTTTCTCTTAATTCGTTAAGACCTGTCCATTCCATACTGTAAAAATCTCCTTAACGTGTCGCGGGTCTTATCCGTTTAAGCGAAACGGCTTAAGCCTTACGGCACACTTATCAACATAATAAAAAATTATACATTCAATAGCCGTTCTTGTCAACCTTGACGCGGCTGTGCCGGTTAAAAAATAAGGCTTGTTTTACTGTGTGTTTTCATTTATAATTTAATATATGTGCTATCGAATATTATCATTTGGAGGGTTTTAATTGTTAACTGATATCGAAATAGCAAAACAGGCCGACATTAAGCCTATATCCGACATTGCCGAAAAGCTCGGCATCAGTGCCGACGAGCTTGAATTTTACGGCAAATACAAAGCGAAGCTTCCGCTGTCGCTACTCAAAAAATATGAAAACAAAGAGGACGGCAAGCTCATACTTGTAACAGCCATAAATCCGACGCCTGCAGGCGAAGGAAAAACCACCGTCACGGTAGGTCTCGGCGAAGCGATGAACCGCATAGGCAAAAAAGCCGTAATAGCCTTGCGTGAGCCGTCTATGGGCCCTGTTTTCGGAATAAAGGGCGGTGCTGCCGGCGGCGGTTACGCTCAGGTAATACCGATGGAGGACATAAATCTTCATTTCACGGGCGATATGCACGCCATAACGGCCGCAAACAATCTTTTGTGCGCGATAATCGACAATCACATTCAGCAAGGGAACGAGCTTCGCATCGACCCGAGAAGGATTCTCTTCAAGCGCTGCCTTGATATGAATGACAGAGCGCTGAGAAACGTTGTGATAGGTCTCGGAGGCAAGGTAAACGGCGTACCGCGTGAGGACGGCTTTATGATAACGGTGGCAAGCGAGATTATGGCTATACTCTGCCTCTCATCCGGAATCAAAGATTTAAAAGATCGCCTCGGCTCAATACTCACCGCATACACATACGACGGTACTCCCGTATACGCAAGGGATTTGAATGCAGTCGGTTCAATGGCGGCTCTCTTAAAAGACGCAATAAAGCCGAATCTTGTACAAACACTCGAAAACACTCCCGCTTTAATGCACGGCGGACCGTTTGCCAACATAGCGCACGGCTGCAACTCGGTAACCGCCACACGTCTCGCGCTGAAGCTCGGCGACTACTGCATAACCGAGGCAGGCTTCGGAGCAGACCTCGGTGCCGAAAAGTTTCTCGATATCAAGTGCCGCTGTGCAGGCCTCAAGCCCTCCTGCGTTGTAATAGTAGCCACAATCCGCGCGCTGAAATACAACGGCGGCGTGCCGAAGGCCGAGCTGTCAAAGGAAAATACCGTCGCTCTGAAAAATGGCATCGTAAACCTTGAAACTCATATTGAAAACATGAGAAAATACGGCTTACCCGTTGTGGTTGCGATAAACCGTTTTGCGACGGATACCGAAGCGGAAATCGAAACGATAGAAGCTTTTTGCAAGGAAAAAGACGTCCCGGTTTCACTTACGGAGGTATTTGCCCGCGGCGGAGAAGGCGGAAAGGAGCTTGCCGAAAAGGTCGTTAAAACGATTGAGACAAAAGAAGCTCACTTTAAGCCCATATATGACGAAAAGCTTTCGATAAAGGAAAAGCTGAATGTTCTTGCAAAGGAGATTTACCGCGCCGGAGATGTTGTATTCACCTCGAATGCGGAAAAAGCAATTTCCGAAATTGAAAAGCTCGGCAAAGACAAGCTCCCGATTTGTGTTGCGAAAACGCAGTATTCTCTGTCGGACGATCCGCAAAAGCTCGGCAGTCCGAAGGGCTTCACACTCACGGTACGCGATGTCCGCCTGTCGGCAGGCGCCGGATTTATAGTGGCTCTCACAGGAGACATAATGACAATGCCCGGGCTCCCGAAGCAGCCTGCGGCGTATAAAATAGACGTTGACGATGACGGGAATGTGTCGGGGCTTTTCTGATAACCCACATAGCCAATCGAAATCCGTATTTATAACAAAAAGGCGGCTGTAAGATCTTCGGTTCTTACAGCCGCTTTTGTTTTTATGTGCAACAAAAAAAGGTCCGCTTACGCGAACCTTTTTTATCGGTTGAATTATGCCTTAGCTTCCTCTTTTTTGTCAGCGTCCGCGTCATCTTCGCCGTCTTTCTTCTTTTCTTTAAGAAGAACGAATTTCTCCATCGGGAAGAGAACTACCATCTGAACAAAGCCTGCCGCAAGACCTGCAATGGTTCTTGCGAGAGCCTGTAACCAGCCCCATGAGGATCTGCCGATAACGCCGACGAGCCAGCCCTGGAACCAGGTTGAGAAGAGTATAAGTGCAATCATAAGGAATATGTAAATTGCGAAGTTATACCATGGAGCGTCAGATTTAAAGGTTGTCTTTTTATTCTGATAGAAGCCGTAGATATTGGCTACAAGGTTTGAAAGGAAGAACGGAAGAAGATATCCCCAAGTAACTACGCCGCCTATGACGGTTCCGTTTTCTATAACACCGCCGACAACATATTTACCTATCTGCTCAACGCCCTTTGCGGTAGCTGCGTCAAAGATTGTGTTCGGTGCGAAGATTCCCTGAAGGAAAGCGGGAAGAGTGGCTGTCACGCTGTCGAAGATAAGCGGAAGAACGTTCGCAAGCACCAGCTGAATGATGGTGACAAGTCCGCTTACTACAAGGAACTTAATGAACTGCCAAAGAGCCTTCATAAAAGAGCCCTTTTCCTCTGCAGCATTGTCTATACCGCCGAGGCTTATTTTTTTCTTATCTGCCATAGTTTTACTCCTCTTAATGAGATTTCGGAAGCGATAAAACACTCCCACGATTTTTAAATAGCCCTTTTAGTATAACAAACAATGCATAAATATGCAATACAAAACTTCACAATTTATTCATAATTACAATTAAAAGGCTCCTGTGAACCACAAGAGCCTTTCAAAGAAAAGTCAAGTAAAGTCTCGATGTCTTTTTAAGCGACAACCGAATTGTCAGTTTACGTTCGGAGTTATTTTGAGCGTCGCAATATCGGTAAGTGACATTTTATCGCTCGGAACTATAAACGTACTCTCCATAAGAGCCTTTGCCGCATCAAGCGAGGTAAGGCAGGAAGTGCCGCTCTCAACCGCAATTCGGCGAAGCTTAAAGCCGTCTCTGTCGGGGCGTCTGCCGTGAGTAGGCGTATTGATGATGAGTGAGACATCGCCCGAATGGAGCATATCCATAATGTTGGGGCTCTCACCCGTGAGCTTGTTTACGGGCTTCGCATCTATGCCTGCCTCAAGCAAAGCCTTACGCGTTCCCGGCGTAGCATAGAACTTAAACTGCGAATCCTTAAATGCCTTAAGCATCTCACAGACCTCAGCCTTGTCCTTATCGCGGACGGTGACAATAATCTTGCCGTCCTTAGGAAGCGAAACTCCGCCGCCGTCGAATGCCTTTAAAAGAGCCTCGTTGTAATCCTGCGAAATACCGAGCACCTCGCCCGTAGATTTCATTTCGGGTCCGAGAGATGTATCGGCACCGATTATCTTTTCAAACGAGAATACGGGAAGCTTGATTGCATAATATCCGCTGTTTCTGAAAAGTCCTGTGCCGTAACCCATATCAGAGAGCTTTTCGCCGAGCATAGCTCTTGTAGCGAGTGCAATAGCCGGAATGCCGGTTACCTTGCTTATATACGGTACGGTTCTTGAAGAACGCGGATTTACCTCGATGATGTAAACCTCTTCCTTGAGCACGATGAACTGTATATTCATCATACCGATAACGTGAAGCGCGGAAGCGAGACGCTTTGTATAATCAACTATGGTCTTTTGAACCTTTTCGGAAAGTGTGACTGCGGGATAGACGGAAATCGAGTCGCCCGAATGGATACCGGCACGGTCAATGTGCTCCATAATACCGGGAATCAGTATGTTTTTGCCGTCGCATATAGCGTCAACCTCAACCTCCTGACCCATAAGATATTTATCTACAAGCACGGGGTGCTCGGACAAATCGGGAATAGTACGGGTTATGATACCCATAAACTCTCTTATGTCATCGTCGCTTGCGGCAATTTGCATGCCCTGACCGCCGAGGACGTAGCTCGGTCTTACCAATACGGGATAACCGAGCGAATGTGCCGCCGAGAGAGCCTCGTTTACGGTAAACACGGTATGTCCCTTAGGTCTTTGAATGTCGCAGTATTCGAGTATCTCGTCAAAACGCTCTCTGTCCTCTGCGGCGTCAACGTGGTCGGCGTCGGTACCGAGAATCGTGACTCCGAGGTCGTTAAGCGTTTTTGTGAGCTTTATAGCGGTCTGACCGCCGAACTGAACTATTGCGCCGTCGGGTTTTTCCGCCTCGACTATATTGGTAACGTATTCGGGAGTCAAAGGCTCAAAATAAAGCTTATCGGAAACGTCGAAATCGGTTGATACGGTTTCGGGGTTGTTATTTACGATTATGGCTTCGCAGCCGGCTTTTTTAAGCGCCCAAATAGAGTGCACCGAGCAATAGTCAAATTCTACGCCCTGTCCTATTCTTATAGGTCCCGAGCCGAGAACGATAATCTTCTTTTTCTTCGGAGTTGTATCGACCTCGTTTTCAACGCAGTAATCCGAATAATAATACGGCGTTTCGGCCTTGAACTCCGCGGCGCAGGTATCAACTATCGAGAATGACGGAGTGATATGCCACATTCTGCGGAGATTTTTGATTGACGCCTCGGAAACGCCGACATCATTTGCTATAACGTCATCCGTAAAGCCGAGACGTTTCGCTTCGAGCAGAGTGTCGCGGTCACACGCGCCGGTCATAAGCGTTTTTTCCATATTGACGATATTTTCTATTCTCGTCAGGAACCACATATCAATCTTTGTGATGTCATGTATTTTGCCGAGAGAAATGCCGTTATAAATCGACGCCGCCACAACATAAAGACGCGTGTTATCGATATTTTTAAGAAGCTCGAGCAGCTCGTCGCAGCTTTTTCCGGTATACTCGGACATCAAAAGGCTTGTCTTGTTTTCTTCAAGCGAATGAAGAGCCTTTTGCAGCGCACATTCAAATGAACGTGAAATCGCCATAACCTCGCCGGTCGCCTTCATCTGAGTGCCGAGTGTACGTTTTGCGTTTACGAACTTGTCAAACGGCCACTTCGGGATTTTAACGACGCAGTAGTCGAGAGCCGGCTCAAACGAAGCATATGTTTTTTTGGTAATCGCGTTCGGTATCTCGTCAAGCCCGAGTCCGAGAGCTATTTTTGCGGCAATACGCGCTATGGGGTAGCCGGTTGCCTTTGAAGCAAGTGCCGAGGAACGTGAAACACGCGGGTTAACCTCGATTACGGCATAGCGGAATGAATCGGGATGAAGTGCAAACTGAACATTGCAGCCGCCCTCTATGCCAAGCTCCGTTATGATGTTAAGAGCCGCGGAGCGCAGCATCTGATATTCCTTATCCATAAGGGTCTGAGACGGTGCGATAACTATCGAGTCTCCGGTATGAACTCCTACGGGGTCAAGGTTTTCCATATTACATACGGTAATGCAGTTGCCCTTGCCGTCACGCATTACCTCATACTCTATCTCTTTCCAGCCGGCAATACATTTCTCGATAAGAACCTCGTTTACGCGCGACAGGCGAAGTCCGTTTGAACATATCTCGCGAAGCTCCTCCTCATCGTCGGCAATTCCGCCGCCCGTACCGCCGAGCGTATATGCCGGGCGGACTATTACGGGATAGCCTATCTTATCGGAAAATTCAACCGCAGCCTCAACGTCGTGTACAACGAGCGACTCGATACACGGCTCGCCGATTTTTTCCATGGTATCCTTAAATTCCTGCCTGTCCTCAGCCTTTTTGATAGAGGACGCCTTGATACCGATAAGGCGCACGCCGTTGGTCTTTAAAACGCCTTTTTCGTCAAGCTCCATAGCAAGGTTGAGTCCAGTCTGACCGCCGAGCGTGGGAAGAATCGAATCGGGTTTTTCTTTTTCTATTATCTTGGTGAGCGTGGGAACATTCAGCGGCTCGATATACACCTTATCCGCTATATCGCCGTCGGTCATTATTGTAGCGGGGTTTGAGTTTACAAGTACAACCTCTATCCCCTCTTCCTTCAGAGAGCGGCACGCCTGAGTTCCGGCGTAGTCAAATTCGGCAGCCTGACCTATGATAATAGGACCGGAGCCGATAACAAGTACCTTTTTTATCGTCTTATCAATCATCGTATCTGCCCTCCGCTGCCATCTTCAAAAATCTGTCAAACAAAAACGCCGTATCGCGCGGACCTGCGTTGGCCTCCGGGTGGAACTGCACGGTGAACACGGGCTTTCCGTGATAAACTATTCCCTCAACGGTCTTATCGTTTACGTTTACGCAGTTGATTTCGGCGTTATCCGGCAGCCCCTTGCCGTTTACCATATAGCCGTGGTTCTGCGACGAGAGGTATGTCCTGTCTTCATTAAGGAATTTGACCGGGTGATTTGCGCCCCTGTGACCGTACTTCATTCTTTCGGTCTCGCCGCCGTTGGCAAGTGCCATAAGCTGATGACCGAGGCAGATTGCAAAGGTCGGTATACCGTAATCGTAAAGCTTCTTTATCTCTTTGATTATATCGACGCATTCCGACGGATCGCCGGGGCCGTTTGAAAGCATAATGCCGTCGGGCGATGTCTTTATTATTTCGTCTGCCGACGTAAATGACGGATAAACCGTTACAATGCAGTTTCTCTTCACGAGATTATTTATTATATTCCGCTTTGTTCCGAAATCCATAAGTGCTATTTCAGCACCGGTGTTTTCTTCGCCGTATACCTTTGTCTGCTTTGCGGTAACGCTGCCGACAAGGTCAATTTGGCGGAAGGACTTAATGACATCCATAAGCCTTTCCCTGTCGCCGATATCCGAAGTGAGTACGCCGCGCATGGTTCCGCTCTCGCGCAGTTTCTTTACGACGGCGCGCGTATCAACGCCCGATATGCACGGAATATTGTATTCCTTTAAAAGATTCTCTATTGTATCGGTGCATCTGAAATTTGACGGGTCGGAGCTGAGCTCATGGACTATAAAGGCACTCGGCTGAAGCCTTTCGCTCTCAAAATCCTCTCGGCTTATACCGTAATTGCCTATCATGGGATAGGTCATAACAACTCCCTGCCCCGCATACGACGGGTCAGTAAGGATTTCAACATATCCGGTCATGGAAGTGTTAAACACTATTTCACAGGCAGTTTCTTTAAAATCGCCCCTTGCGGTTCCCTCATATACGGAACCGTCTTCAAGCATCAAATACGCTTTCAAACAATACACCGACCTTTCAAACAAATGCTTTTACTTAATTGAAAATTTTATCATATTTCGGGTTCTATTTCAATACAAATATTAAACATAAAAATAAAAACGACCTTTGAAAATTCCGAAAAAAAGGAGCTGTAAAAAATACAGCCCCTATCATTTAAAACGGAAGATAATGCATGGACGAATTCGTGACAAGCACCGCCACATAGCCGATATAAATACAAACCATCAAAGCGCCCTGCCAACGGCTGAGCTTTTTAAAAATCAACGTGGGTATTATGGCTATCGCTATGACGAGCAGGCAAACCGGCATATCAAGAAACGCCGACTGCTTGCCGACCGTAAGAGTTCCGCCCGATAAAAACGCGCATATCGGAAGAATGAGAGTCAAATCAATGATATTTGCGCCTATAATGTTGCCTATGGAAAGCTCCGACTGCTTTTTGGCAACGGCGGTAAGAGTTGTTACAAGCTCGGGCAAGGATGTGCCTATCGCTATTATGGTAACGCCGATTATCGCCTCGGACACGCCTAAATGGCGAGCTATCACGGTACCGTCGTCAACGAGCAAATCGGCTCCCACAACAACGGCCGCGGCACCTATCAAGAACTTAACTATATTGAGCGCCATCTGCTTTCCGGTGTGTTCCATTTTCTCAACCTCGCCGGAATCGGCGGAGAGAGATTTTTTGCCGGAAATGATGTTTTCTATCATAAAGACGGCAAATATCGCTATCATTATAATGCTCTGCCAAAGATTTAAATCAAGGTCATAAGAAAATGCGAAAAGCGCGGCAACCGCGAGAATCATAAGCGAGCCCTTTAATGCAACGGAGCTGCGTTTAATGACGGCCGGCATACACAAAACGGAAATGCTCATTATAAGGCCGATATTGGCGGTTACCGAGCCTACGGCATTGCCTATTGCCATATCGTTTTGCCCCTTTGCCGCCGCTATTGACGAAACAAGAAGTTCCGGAAGCGTCGTGGCAAAGCTGACCACCGTAGCGCCGATTATGAATTTCGGAATTCCCGTAGCTTCGGCTATCCATGTAGCGGCGTCAACAAAAACATCGCCGCCCTTAACTATAAGCACAAGGCCTATAACAAACAAGATAACGGCATATATAATATTATCCGACGGCACGCTTATAAGCGATGCAAGTGAGCTTGAAATATTCATAAAATTCCCTCCTGCGAGTTGGCATATCCTTGTTATGTTAACACCAAAGCGTATTAAAGTCAATAAAAAAGAGCGAAAAGCCGAATTTTGCTTAACACAAACAGGGGTTATACGGAACGAAAAATATTTTATTTACAATTTGAATTAAAAATGTTATAATCAATAATAATTTGTGTATAAAATGCACAAAGCTTGGAGGAGTAAAAAAATGAAAAGGTTTTTAGCGGTACTTTTGTCGCTGATACTGGCAGCAGGCTCGCTCTTTGTGACGGCCTTTGCGGCAGACGGCAAAAAAGAAAAAGTTTATCCGGTCATTCTCTTGCAGGGATACAGCGGTCCACAGCTCTTTAATCAGGACACCGGTGAAAAAGCCTGGGGTCTTGACTTTGACAAGGTCAAGGAGCACGTTTTAAACGACTACGGCAAGGAGCTTGCAAACGGCGCGAAGGAATATGCAAAAGGCAACCCCGATCCGCTTGTGGACACACTCGGCACGATTCTTCTCGACGTGATGGACCCGATAGCCTGCAACGCGGACGGTTCATCGAAATACAACCTCGATACCTTCCCGAAGGGTGCCGAGGCCACGCGAATGTCAACGCTTATTGCAAACGGTCAGGAGGAGTATATCGGCGAAAAGCCCATAATGACCGGCTTCGTGGAAAAACTCACACAGCAAGGCGTTGAAAATGCCGCCGACTACATATTCATTTACACCAACGATTGGCGTAAGGGTCAGGCGCAATACGCAAAGGACATTGACGCATATATCGATGAAGTAAGAGCCTTGACATGTTCCGACAAGGTAGATATATACGGCCTCAGCTTCGGCGGTCAATGCGGTGCCTCTTATCTCTATTATTACGGCGAAAAAGCAAAGGTTCACAAGGCCTGTCTCAACGTTCCGGCAATAGGCGGAACCAATATGGTAGGCGACCCGTTGCTCGGCAACGATATAACGCTTGACTTCCCGACGATATTGCAGTTTGTCGAAATCGGTTTCCGCTCCGAAAACGAGTGGGAATGGATACTCGAGTTCCTGTCATCTCTTACAGGCGGTTACCAAAACCTCAACAAAATAGTCAATCTCGTCGCGCAGAAATACATTGTGGATTACATTGACAAATTCGGCAGTATATGGGACTTTATCCCTCTTAACGTATACGATGAAGTGAAAGCCCGTCTTATAAGAGACGGATATGTAGACCCCGTCGCGGCCGCTCCGCTGATAGCAGCCTCGGACGAATTTCACTACAACGCGCTCGCAAATATGAGTGAGGGTCTTAAAAGAGCACAAAAAGCCGGCACTCAGATAGCCATAATGTCCAATACGGGCATAAACGGCGTTACCGGTACATACAAAAACTCCGACTATATAATAGATGTGCACACTTCATCGGGCTCTGCCTGCGCTCCGTTCGGAGAGCAGTTTCCGGAGGATTACACTCCCGTCGGAACACAGTGCAGCAACAAAAAGCATTGGCACATCTCTCCCGACAGGGATATAGACGCCACCTGCTCCTATCTTCCGGAAAACACATGGTTTATTAAGGGGCAGTTCCACGGTCAAAGCAACTGGGACTCATACTCTCGCGAGTTTATACTCGAATTTATGTTCGGCGACAGTATAAATGATATATACTCAAATCCTAAATATCCGCAATTTGAGCTTGCCCAGAATCCGGCGGACGGTCTCTACATGAGATTTGACAATACAAACTCCGGCTTTCACACGTCGGAGGACACGGCACTTGTATTTACAAATCTCTCGGAGCAATACACAATAGATATTCTCGACATTTCGGCTAAGGGCTTCAACCTTTTCCCGGAGTACAATTCATATTCCGGAATAGGCGCCGGCAGTACCGAGGTAATTTCCATGACCGACCACTGCTTTGCCAAAAGCACTCAGCCCATCAGCATAAAGGTCAGATACCGTCTCAACAGTCCGCAAAGGCTCATAAAGGAAAAGACATTTACCTTTACGCACTTAAGCGACGATGAAATTAAGGATTATCCGTTCATAAATGACGCCGCAAAGCTTATAATCGGTGAAAATGAACCTGTGCCCGTAACGGAAACAGCTCCGGCGGATACAACGGAAAACACGCCGGAGAATATCGAAGAGCGCGCCGAAGTAAGACTTTCAGGCGGCGAAAATAAGGTCTCATCCAAAATCCCAAAAACCGGAAGCGCAAAACGCGGTATTGCGTTATCGTCATTTGCCGTTATTACGGCGGCTGCCGCGGCAGGCGTGATAATCAAAAAGAAAAGAGAAGAAGCCTGATATAATCTAAGATAAAAGAGCACCCCTTGAGCACTTAAAGTGCCCAAGGGGTGTCTTTTGTTTGCTCTTAAAAATCGGTTCAGCTCTTTTAAATACCCGTTGTACCGAGAATTGCGGTAGCGGCATCATTAAGCAGCAGCTTTTTCAGTGCCGAATAGCGACGTGTTTTTTTATCGTTAGCCGCCATTTTTATAACCTCGTCTTTCGTGCCGACAATTATCATAAGCTCCTTCGCCCTTGTTACGGCGGTATAAAGCAGATTTCTGTAACAGAGCTGCGGTATTACATTTACGACGGGCATTATAACGGCTTTAAATTCGCTGCCCTGACTTTTATGCACAGTAACGGCATATGCAAGCTCAAGCTCGGTCATCTGCTCCTTTGCGTACTGTGCGGTTCTGTCGTCAAAGCTTATAAACGCAGTCTCGCTCTTTAAGTCTATTTTTTCGATTATTCCGATGTCTCCGTTAAAAATTCCCTCGCCGGACTCCTTATCGCTGTCCCAATGGATATCGTAATTGTTTTTTATCTGCATTACCTTGTCGCCCTCGCGGAAAAGTCGGAAGCCCGAATTCAGCTCGTTTTTATTATCCGACGGCGGATTCACAAGAGACTGGAGTATTTTGTTGAGATTTACCGTGCCGGCCTCGCCCTTTTTCGCCGGGCAAAGCACCTGTATATCTCTAAGCGGAGAATACGAATATGCGCGCGGCAGTCTCTCGGCATAAAGCTCCGCTATCGTTTTCGCAGCAAGAGCCGGGGTCTGCCGTTCCATCAAAAAGAAGTCGCCGTCCTTTCGGTATGTCACGATTTTTTCACCGTTCACTATACGGTGTGCGTTGGTGACTATGAGGCTACCCATGGACTGACGAAAAACCTCCTTCAACTCAACCACAGGCAAAAGGCGCGATTCAATTAAATCGTGAAGCACATTGCCTGCACCGACCGGAGGCAGCTGATCGGAGTCACCGAGCATAATAAGGCGACAACCGAGAGGCAATGCGTTTAAAAGGCTCGCAAAAAGGCTTATATCCACCATGGAGAGTTCGTCAAGTATAAGAGCTTCACACTCAAGCGGATTGCGGATATTTCGTTTAAATGTAGGTCTGTCATGCTCGTCCCACTCAACCTCCAAAAGCCGGTGAATGGTCTTAGCCTCCTTGCCGGTAAGCTCGGTCATTCTTTTTGCCGCTCTTCCCGTGGGCGCCGCAAGGCTTATGTCCAGCCCCTCGCTTTGGAAGAGACGAAGTATGCCCTTGAGCGTGGTGGTTTTACCTGTTCCGGGACCGCCGGTCAAAATCAGTATGCCCTTGTTCACCGCTGTCTTTATGGCAAGCTTTTGCTTCTCGGCATACGATATATTATCGGCTTTTTCGATTTTCTCTATTTCGCTGTCAAGTGCCGAATGGCCTGCCGGCGGAAAGTTCAAAAGCACCTTTATGCGGTCGCTTATACTCTTTTCATCGCGAAATGCCTGAATTAAAAAGACGTACTCCTTGTCGGTAAACACCTTTGAGACAAGTCGGTTTTCATGACAAAGCTCGTCCGTCATTATATCTACGGTATCTGCATTTGTATTAAGAAATTCGGCAGCCACGCGCAAAAGCTTATCACGCGGTATGCAGGTGTGTCCGTCAACATATAAATTATGTCTTAAAATATGCTCTATACCCGCCTTTATCCTGTATGAATCATTCGGTCTGTGCGGAAGATTGTCAGCTATTGTCTCAACTCGGTCAAACGGTACGCCGACCTCGGGCAAACAGAGAACGTACGGGTTTTCCGTGACCTTGCCCACCACATCACCGCCGAACGCTTTATATGCGGCAAGGCACTCGCGCGGACCTATACCGTACGATTCGAGCGTCATGGTAATGCTGCGTATCGCAAACTGGCTGCGATATGACGCGCAGATTTTTTCTGCCTTTTCCGGCGAAATGCCCTTGACCTTCGAGAGCATCTCGGGATTGCTTTCGAGATAATCGAATGCTTTTTCGCCGAACATATCCACAATACGCTCTGCCGTAGCCCTGCCTATACCTTTTATTGCACCTGCGGCAAGATAATTATAAAGCTGTTCGGTTGTTGCCGGCATATTGCGTTCAAACGCCTCCACCTTAAATTGCCTGCCGAAGGTTGTGTGATAAGTCCATTCACCCTGAAGCTTTACGGTTTCGCCGACGGAAATATCGGAAAATACGCCGACGGCCGTGATAAGGTCATCATCACAGCCGACGGAAAGCACGGTATATCCGTTTTGCTCATTTCTGAACCTTATGTCCTCTACCGTACCCTCTATTATTTCTTTTTCGCGAGTTTCGCTCATTTCAAATATTCCTCTAAATCCTCGGCGGTAAAAAGATATATGCCGTTTGTTTCACGGCAAATATTTTGGCAGCCGAGCTTTTCTTTTTCGGTCATTCCCGTGTCAAGCACTATAACCTTACCGTAATCCTCATCGCCTATAAGATTCATTTTCATTCTCGCGGCGTATACTGCCGCAGACACATTTTTCCCGCAATGCTTAGACGGGATAAGTACATAGTATTCGTATTTTGCTTTCAGCAGCAGTTTTAACAGCACAGCATATACTACGGCAAAGACGCCCAATATTATAAGTCCCACAAAAACCGCGCCGAAAAAGCCCTCTAACATTAAAACCACCCCATATCATCATATGAGGCGGAAATAAAAAAGTGAGCAGCCTTGTAAGCCGAGTTCTGTCGTTTAAAGCAGTTATCTGTCTAGGCGTACCGTTGCCGGTACGCTCAAGCCATCCTTCGAAGTATTTGCCCAGCTGACAACTTCTGTCGATGTTGCATCGGGTAGGGTTTGCCTGGCAATGCCGTTACCGACATTCCGGTGAGCTCTTACCTCGCCATTCCACCCTTACCGCAAAAGCGGCGGTATATTTCTATGCACTGTCCCGGAGGTCACCCTCGGCGGCCGTTAGCCGTTACCCTGCTGTGTGATGCTCGGACTTTCCTCATCGCGCAAAGCGCTCCGCAACTGCTCGGGCTGCTCACTCTATGTATTTTATTATATTAACATCGGCTTGTCAAATGCCAAAGTAAGCCGCGGCATTGTTATACGATATATCCTCCGCGATATTTTTAAGAAATTCCATATCGCGCGGATATTTTCCCTCCTCGACGAGGTCGCCTATATATTCGCAGAGAATACGTCTGAAATACTCGTGGCGCGGATATGACAAAAAGCTTCTCGAATCCGTCACCATACCGATAAATTTGCCGAGACATCCGAGATTTGCGAGCGTCGCAAGCTGCTTTCTCATTCCGTCGTAATTGTCGTTGAACCACCACGCCGCTCCGTACTGTATTTTTGAATAATTGCCGCTGCCCTGGAAATTCCCTATCATAGAGCCGTAGACAAAATTGTCACGCGGGTTAAGATTAAAAATGACCGTTTTGGGGAGAGCATTTTGGCTGTCAAGCGAGTCGAGGAATTTTGAAAGCCCCGAAGCCGTGTTACAATCGTCTATTGAATCAAATCCCGAATCGGCACCGATTTTCTTAAACATTCTTGTGTTGTTGTTGCGAAGAGCGCCTACGTGCAGCTCCATAACCCAATCGTGTGCCGCGTATTCTTTTGCAAGCTCGGTTAAAAGGTCGGTTTTGTAGCAGTCGCACTCAAATTCTGTCGGTTTTTCGCCTGCCGCACCCTTTCTGAATATCTCTTCGAGCTCATCCTCGCCGCATTTTTCATATGGTATATATGAAAAAGAATGATCACAGGCAAGGCAGCCTACGGAATCAAAATAGCGTATTCTTTCTTTAAGGACTTCTTTTAACGTCTTATAAGAATCTATTTTAATGCCCGCCGTTTTTTCCATACGGGAGAGCCACTCCGGAAATGACGGCAATTCTATACCGAGAGCCTTTTCCGGTCTGAACGCCGGAAGCACGCGGCATGAAAAGCTCTTATCCTTAGCCAAAAGCTTATGGTATTCAAGTGTATCGGCCGGGTCGTCTGTTGTGCAGACGCACACAACACCCGATTTTTCTATAAGCTCGCGCGGAGAAAAGCCGCCTTTTTTGATTTTTGCGTTGCATTTTTCCCATATCTCATCGCACGTTTCGGGAGACAGCGTTTTATAAATTCCGAAATATCTTTGAAGCTCCAGATGAGTCCAATGATAAAGCGGATTACCTATAAGATATGGCATTGTTTTAGCCCACGCCTTAAACTTATCATAGCCGTCGGCGTCGCCCGTGATATATTTTTCGTCAATGCCGAACGAACGCATGGCGCGCCACTTGTAGTGGTCATAAGAAAGCCACAGCTCAGCTATATCGTCGGGGTTTTTGTTATCGTATATCTCCTTCGGCGACAGGTGGCAATGCCAATCGAATATAGGCATTTCTTTTGCCGCCCTGAAGAGCTCCTTTGCGGTATCGGTTGACAGCAAAAAGTCGTCGTCCATAAATTTTTTCATTTTAAGCACCTATCCTTTCGAAAAAAAGCAATCTGTTTTATTTCAGCTTTAAAGTTACTATTTCAAACGGTTTCAACGTAAGATTTACCGTTCTGCCGTGTTTTCGAAGCTTTCTCTCTTCATTTTCGAGAAGGTCGATCAAGTACACATCTTCGAAATCAAAGCCGAGCGTGAGATTTACATTTGCGCGTGAATTACAGCACTCGTACAATCTCACGATTACGCCGTCGCCGTCCTCTGCATTTTTCACTGTCTCGCATATGACATTTTCCGAATCAATCGACAAAAGGGAATATTCTTCGGGAAGAGTACCGTTTTGGTTTCCGATTTTTTTCGCCTCAAGCGGAGAATTGAGCAGATAAGCGAGCTTTACCGTACCTGCCTCCCTGAAATCACCGCTGTGCGGGAACAGCGAATATGTAAACTCGTGCCTGCATTTATCGGCGTCGGGATTGGGATAGTTTCCGCACTTAATCAGCGTAAGGCGAATAACCGAGTTGTGAATATCATAGCCGTACTTGCAGTCGTTTAAAAGGCTTACGCCGTAGCCGTATTCGGAAAGGTCGGCGAATTTATGCGCGCACACCTCAAATTTTGCCGCGTCCCAGCTTGTGTTTTTGTGAGTCGGTCTTTCAACCGTACCGAATTGTATGTCGTATGTCGCCTTGTCGGCATTTATGTCCGTGGGGAAGGCGGTTTTGAGAAGTATATGGCTTTCTTTCCAGTCAATATCGTTTTCGAAGTCGATTTTCGGCGTGTTTTCATAGAGCCATATGCGCTGTACTATGGTGCTTGAGAGAAATCTTCTTGTTATCTCGATGCCGGCTCTGACACCGTCCGACAGCGGTTTTATTGAAACTACGGAATCAACTTCCCAAGACTTGTCAGTATAGTAATTGCTTATCTCCCAGTTGTCGTAGTCACGCGGAATATCTTCGTATGCAGTAAGCACATTTCCGCGCTCGCCCTTTTTGAGCACCTCGCGTTTATTTTTCTTATCGAACAGAGAAGAAAACGCTCCGGTCTTATCAAGCTTTATTTTAAAGAACCTGTTTTCAAGGAATTTATCGGTAACCTTTACGGAATTTGTATTGCAGACATCAGTTACAACCTTATATCCCTTCGGAGGTATATTTTTAACGTACACGGTTTTGCCGTCAAGCTTTGTTTCGCCGTTCGCCTCAAAGGAGTTCGGATTAAAAACGAGCACTCCGCCGCGTGTGTTTATATTTTCCGCGACGGCGGTTTCGGCGTCGTTTTTGATTCTTTTGCCCGCTTCGCCGATTTTCTCATACTGCCGATGCGATACCTCATATACTTCCTTTATTGATGAGCCGGGTATTATATCGTGGAACTGATTTAAAAGTATCGTCTCCCAGCCACCGTGAAGAGCCTCCCTCGGGTACTCTTTGCCGAGCAGCTTTTGCGCCGTCACGGACAGCATTTCGGCATTTTCATAAAGGAATTCGCTTCGGCGGTTCAGCTTTTTATTCTGCGCCATGGAGGTATAGGTTCCGCGGTGATATTCAAGATACAGTTCGCCTTGCCAACAAGGAGTTTTCGGATTTTTTTCGGCTCTCTTTTTAATTCGCTCAAGGAATGAGCCGGCAAATTCCATTTTAGCGCACGGTACTCCCGAAACGCCCTTTTTCAGCACATCGTAATATTCAAGGTCTTTTCTTATAGGTCCGCCGCCGCCGTCGCCGTAACCGAAGGTTATCATCACTTCATTGTTTATATCCTTTTGCTGATAGCGGTCGTATCCGCCTATGAGCTGGCAAGGATTGAGTTTTGCGTTGTAAGTGACGTTTGTCGCCGGCTTTTTACCTCTGACCTTATCCTGCGCGGTCATAAAATACGTGAATATATCGGTACCGTCTATCCCCTTCCAGAAGAAGGTGTCATACGGCATTTTATCGGTCTCGCTCCAGCCGATTTTGGAGGTTACGAATTTATCAACGCCGCTTTTGCGGAGGATTTGCGGCAATGCCGCGGAATAACCGAATACATCGGGGAGCCAAAGCACCTTTGAATCAACGCCGAATTCGTTTTTGAAGAAGCTCTTGCCGTATAGTATCTGTCTTACAAGGCTCTCGCCCGATGACAGATTGCAGTCCGCCTCTACCCACATGGCGCCCTCGACCTCCCATCTGCCGAGGCGTACCATTTCTTTTACCTCGGCGTAAAGCTCGGGGCTTTCCTCTTTCAGGAATTTATAGAGCTGCGCCTGACTCGACATAAACTTGTATTCGGGATATTTTTTCATAAGTTCAAGTACGGTCGAAAAAGAGCGCAACACCTTTTCCCTCGTCTGTGCAAGAGTCCAGAGCCAAGCTACGTCTATATGCGTATGGCCTATGCAGACGGCGTTTACGTCTTCTTTTTTGCAGTATTTGCCGTAGAATTCCCTGTCAAGATATGCTTCTGCAGTATCGACGGAGTCAAGGAATTCTTTTGAACCCGGCACGCGCATATCAATTAGATTTATTGCGCCGACAACGTAGTTTTCAATATCGACATAGACCTTTTCATACGGCTCGTGATAAAGCGTAACCTCATACGGCACGGCGATTTTATAATAGAGGCGGCGTGCGTTTTCGTAATACGCGTTGAGAGTCACGTTAAAATCAAGCAAGCAGTCGTTTCTGCCGGAATAGGCGTAAAGGAATATATCATATTCGCCCTTTGCATTATCAAGGAATATTTCGCGGTGATTCACATCAAGCCCTTGCTGCAATTTGCCGTCAACATACGCTATAAACTGAGGATTTACCGCGTCCCAGCCGTCAAGCTGAGTGGAGACGGTAAGCTCGAGATTTTTGCCTGTCAGTTCTTTCGGAACAATCAGTTTTTTATAGAACCATGCGTGTGCATCATATTTTCCGCCCCAGCGGTCATTTTTTTCAAAGCTCTTAAAGCTCTCATCAACAACGGGCAATTCGTTGCCGACTTTATATTCGCACGGCTTATATAAAAAGCCTTCGATTTTTTCACTGTATGCCACGGTATTTTTTTTGAACTCCTCAAGGAACACCCTGAGTCTGTCCTCATAAAAGTCTGTCTGCATATTTGCCTCCCGGTATTGCTTTTTATTGCTGATATTTTATCACAGTAAAACGCGTAATACAACATACAAACAGCGTTTTACTAACGTTTTTTATGCTCCGAATATACTGCCGTAAAGTCTTTTTGCAGCCGGCAAAAAATCTTCGGACGCCACGGACGAGCACAAGAGCAAAATCTGAGGATATTTTTTCCCCGTGCCGCTCTCCTTTACCGCCACGCCGCTTATAAGGGCTCGCTCCGCGATTTCTTTTTCCGACATAGCGCATTTTATTTCGAGTCTTAAAACAAAGCCCGTTTCGCCGATGTAGATATTGGCTTTATCGCCGAAAACCTCTTTCAGAGCTGATGTCAGCAGTTTCATTTTTTGGGTATACAGTCTTTTGATTTTTCTTATTCTTATTGACAGATTTCCGTCGCGGATAAAGCTGCACAATGCTATCTGTTCGGTCTTTGAGGCGGTTTGGTTATACAGCTCCGCCTTTTTTTCGTATTCGCCGAGCAGCGCGTCCGGAAGTATCATAAAGCTGAGTCTGATAGACGGTAAAAGCAGTTTTGAAAACGTACCGATATAAATTACATTTCTGCCGCAGTCAAGTCCCTGGAGGGATGGTGTGGGGCGATTGAAATATCCAAACTCGCTGTCGTAATCATCCTCGATTATAAGCTTGTTTTCTCTGTCCGCAAGACGGATAAGGCGAAGTCTTTCACTTGTCGGCATAACGTCGCCGAGGCGGTTTATATGCGACGGACTCACATAAATTATATCGGCCTCTTCTTTTGTACGGCATGATTTAAAGCCGTGGTCGGAAAACACCGCTGCGCCCTGTTCAAATTCCGACTCTCCGAAAAAGACCTTTTGCGAACGCGGCAGCACGGCGCATATTATATGTAAAAGGCTTTGCACGCCCGCGCCTATGACTATGTTATCCGGTGAGCAGACCGCATTTCTGTGCTCCGTGATGTATTTGCAAAGAGCCTCCCTAAGCTCGCGTTCCCCCTGCGCCTCACCGTAGGACAGCAGTCTTTCGTCCTGCCTCAAAGCACTTTTGATGTATCTTCGCCACAGCGTGAAATCAAAGCTCTCCCTGTCTGCCGAGAGAGAAGTGAAATCATAGTCGGTTTTCGGCTCAAGCTCTTTTTTTCCTCTTACCGTGCCGTCTTTTTTTTCACGCCGCGCAACATCCGTCACAAAGTACCCGCTCTGCGGCTTTGATACAACATATCCGTCCGCCGCAAGCTGAAAATACGCCGCCTCAGCCGTAGTGCGGCTTACCGACAGTTCCCTTTCGCATCGCCGTATCGACGGAAGCCTTGCGCCCGGCGACAGCTTGCCCTCGGTGATTAAGTCTTTATAATATTCGTAAACTCGCATATACAGCGGAATGTTTTCCTTATTCAGTCCGGAATCCACAGTATTCTCCATAACTGTCCCCTAAAAAATTTTAGTTTTTGTGTATTTCAATAATGACACATCGGGTATATTATATATTAAAATCAGGAGTTGGGCAAGTATTAAATACCGACTCGTATTTCGGCGAAAAATCATCTCGAAAAAACGGAAGGGTGTTAAAAACCATGAAAAAAATAGCCGTTATAAACGACCTTTCCGGCTTCGGCAAATGCTCTCTCACGGCGGCTATACCGGTTATATCGGCTCTTGGGCTTGAATGCTGCCCGATGCCGACGGCGGTACTGTCAAATCAAACAGGCTTTGAGAGCTTTTACTGCGATGATTTTACCGATAAAATGGATTTTTTCACAAGCGAGTGGAAAAAGCTCGGCGTTCGCTTTGACGGCATTCTTACAGGCTTTATAGCGTCGCACCGTCAGGCGGAAAAAATATTTCGTTTTCTTGACGAATTTCAAAATGACGACACCGTTTTTTTCTGTGATCCCGTTATGGCGGATGACGGAAAAATTTACGATATATACGACAAGGCTATGTGCGACGCCGTAACGCGTCTCGCAAAAAGGGCCGACATTATCTCTCCGAATCTCACGGAGCTGTGTGTTCTGACGGGGGAAAGCTACGAAGCTCTCTCTTCATCGGAACCGGACGATATATCAAAAGCCGCATCGTCCCTTTTAAACGATACTCTGAGCACGGTCATTGTTACCGGCATAAAAAAAGACGACACCGTTTTAAACGTTGTCGCCGATAAAAGCGGTTTTAAAACTGTTTCATCCAAAAAATACGGCGGAAGCTTTTCCGGTACGGGTGATCTGTTTGCCGCGGCTGTTGCGGGACTTACCGTAAAAGGCGAAGCTCCGCTATGTGCCACCGAAAAAGCCGTAGAATTCCTTGAAGGCGCCATAAGGGATTCTTACGAAGAAAACACGGATCGTAATTTCGGGGTAAATTTTGAAAAATATTTGGGGAAGCTTATGTAAAGCATCTCACAAAGAGCCGTATTGCGCCCTGCAGTCCGGCATCGCGAGCTTCTCGGATATTTCACTACGAAAGAATATGGTGACCACTATGAACACAAAATCAAAATCAAAATCAATGACAGCGCTTTTAAACCTTGTTAAAGCTGCGGTTTTTGCCGCTCTTATTGCCGTAATGACGGCATACATCAAATTTAACACCGGTATAAACGACGGTTATCTCCACTTCGGCGACAGTATGATTTACCTTGCCGCATGTATTCTTCCGCTTCCGTACGCAATGGCGGCTGCGGCAATAGGCGGTTTTTGTGCCGATATACTTGCCGGTGCTGCCGCTTGGGCTCCGTTTACGGCAATAATTAAAGCTCTTAACGTTCTGCCGTTTGCACTTGTTTATACCTGCCACGCAACGAAGAGCCCCAACAAAATTCTTAATAAGACCACCGCGTTTATGCCTCTTGTTTCCGGTCTTATAACAATCTTCGGTTACCTTCTTGCGGAGGGACTTTTATATTCGTTCCCCACGGCATTAACCTCCGTTCCGTTCTCGATTATTCAGGCAGTCGGCAGTGCAATAATCTACTATATTGCCGCTCCGGCGCTTGATAAAGTTAAATTCAAGACAAAATTATCCTAAAGGGAGACTTTTTAATGGCTGACATAGTTTACACATTTGAGGGCAGCGTATACCTTAACATCACAAATTCCTGTCCGTGCAAATGCAAATTCTGCATCCGCAACAATTCGGATTCGGTAGGTGACGCGGACACACTTTGGTTCTCGGGTCACAACCCCTCGTTTGATGAAATTAAAAAAGCTATTGACGAATTCGATTTTACCGGCTACAACGGCGAGGTTATATTCTGCGGCTACGGTGAACCGACTTTTGCATATGACAATCTCATAAAGACGTGCAAATACATTCACGAAAAGCTCGGCTTAAAGGTTCGTCTTAATACGAACGGCCTTTCCGACCTGCTCAACAAAAAGCCGACAGCCAAGGAATTATGTGAAAATACCGATAAAATCTCGATAAGCCTTAACGAATACAGCAGCGAAAAATACTGTGAGCTGTGTGCTCCGGCATTCGGTGAAAAATCGTTTGACGCCATCATCAAATTTGCAAAAGAGTGTAAACAGTACGGTCAGGATCTGCGTTTTTCGGTGGTCGATGTTATCCCACAAGAGGATATTGAAAAATGCAGAGAGCTTGCCGACAGTCTCGGTATCCCGCTTAGAGTCAGAGCCTATGTTGCCGACTGAGAATAATCGTCCGTCAGCTTTTTTCGCATAATCGCAAGCACGGCTCTCTCCTTTCTTGAAACCTGCACCTGTGACATTCCGAGTTTTTTGGCTGTCACACTTTGCGTAAGCCCCTTGAAATATCTGAGCCTTATAAGGGTTTGGTCTTTTTTTGGCAAAGCTTTTAAAACCTCTTCGAGAGCCAATTTATCCTGAATGGCATCTTCGCCCGAGGGCACGGGAACATCGGTTTGACGTTCATTGTCGTCGTCCGACGCAGTGAGCGACACGGGCGGCAAGGAAATATTTAAAAGTTCCGATACGGCAAAGCAGTCTATCCCCAGAATTTTTGATAATTCTGTTACGGTAGGCTCTCTGCCGTTTTCTTTTGTCAACTTTTCGCTGAGCTTAACGGCTTCGCGCGAGCGTTCCTTTAAGGAGCGGCTGACCTTTACCGCTCCGCCGTCTCTGAAAAGCCTTCTGATTTCACCCAAAACCGCAGGTACGGCATACGTTGAAAAAGCAAAGCCGAGCTCCTCGCGAAAGCCGTCCGCCGCCTTGACAAGTCCGAGACACCCTGCAGAATAAAGCTCCTCATATTCTATTCCTCTGCCGCGGAATCTGTTTGCACAGGCGTGTACCAAGCCGAGATTTTGCTCAATCAGCTCTTTTCGGTCCATTGCTCTTTACCCTTTATCGTTTTATATAAGGTTACGGTTGTGCCTTTTCCGAGCGTTGACGTCACTCTCACCTTATCGGAAAAGCTCTCCATCACGGAAAACCCGAGACCCGACCTGTCACCGCCGAGCGTTGTAAACAGCGGCTGACGGGCTTTTTTTATGTCTTCTATCCCGCGACCTCTGTCACGTATTTTCGTCACAGTTTTACCGTCGCCGAAAATTTTGACGTCTATGTATATTTTTCCGCACGAATTTTTGTAGGCGTGGACTATACAGTTCGTCACCGCCTCGCTGACGGAGGTCCTTATATCGTTCAGCTCCTCTATTGTGGGGTCAAGCTGTGAAATAAACGCCGACACCGCCGTACGTGCATATCCTTCGTTTACGGAACGGCTCTCCAGTTGCATTTTGAGTTCATTAAGCGGTTTCACTTTTCTCCGCCTCCTTTTTCTTTTTCAGCACCGCGAGATTTTGAAGCCCCGCGAGGCACATTACCTTATATGCATGGCGTGACAGGCCGTGAATTTCGAGTGAGGCTCCCATACTCTCGCATATCTTGTATCTGCCCATCACAAGTCCTATTCCGGAGCTGTCCATAAATGTGACTCCCGAAAAATCAAGCACGACTCTTTTAGGGTGTGCCGAAATAATTGCCGCGTCTGTTTTTTCGCGTATGGGCAAAGCGACATGATGGTCGATTTCACCTGATAAAAATGACGTAACAACATCTTCGTCTGTCTTAATTTCAACGGACATATTTTTCATCCCTTCCGAGTTTTCTTCCATTTTAACGGACAAGCATTAAAAAAGCTGTCGCAATATGGTAACGAATACCGTTTTTTCAAAATATAATGATATTGTATATATCAAAGCAAAGGAGAGAACAGCCTTGGAGCATAAAAAAAGCCTTGCCTTTTTGCCCGTCGGTGAAAAAGCAAGGGTGTTATCGGTTGAAAACGAAGGAAATATGAAAAGACGGCTTCAGGATCTCGGAGTTATAAGGGACACCGAAATCGGTTGTGTTCTCGACAGCATATCCGGCGACATAAAAGTCTACATGATACGCGGCGCATACATTGCGATACGAAAGTCCGACGCAGAGCAGATACTTCTTAAATAGGGTGATAATTTGAAAAAACAAAAAAATCCCAATAAAAAAGTAATAGCACTTGCCGGCAATCCGAACGTCGGAAAAAGCACGGTATTTAACGCGCTCACAGGTATGCACCAGCACACCGGTAATTGGACGGGCAAGACGGTAGACTCTGCAGAGGGCAGGTTTCTTTATAAAGAAAGGGAATATGTTTTGGTCGATCTGCCGGGTACATATTCTCTTTGCTCACACTCCGAAGAAGAGGAAAATGCAGGTAAATTTTTGCAATCTCATCGGTATGACGCCGTAATCGTTGTATGCGACGCGGTCTGCCTTGAGCGCAATTTAAATCTCGTCCTGCAAGCCATGGAAATAACGGGTAATATAATTGTTTGTATAAACCTGTTAGATGAGGCGAAGAAAAAGGGCATAGAAATTGACACGGAAAAGCTCGAAAAACGACTCGGTGTTCCGACAGTCGGCATTTGTGCACGTACAAAGCAGGGGTTTCCGGAGCTTTTGGCCGCGGTTCAAAAAATGTCGGCAGATAAAAAAGCACCTATTTTCCCCGTAAAATACAGTGAAAGCACCGAAAAGGCAATAGAAATTCTCTGCGACACATTAAGAAAAAATACAAATCTTCCGCTGAATGAAAGATACATGTCTCTGCGTCTTTTAACAGAGCCGAAAAAAAGCACGGAGGAATTTAAGGAGATATTCGGCGACGACAAATTAAAAGACCGCGACATTTCGGACGCGCTGGAAAGAGCGTACCGCGTGTGCGGCGGAAGAAAAAACATAGAAGACGATATTCCCGAAAGCATAGTTAAAACAGCCGAAAATGCAGTTGACGGCGTTGTAAAAACAAATCAAAACAAGAAGCATGACTTTGACCGCAAATTAGATAAGCTTTTCACAAGCAAGCTTACGGGAATACCGATAATGTTGCTGCTTTTACTGCTCATATTTTGGATTACCGTGGTGGGTGCCAATTACCCGAGCGAGCTTTTACAGCGTGCAAGCGGTTTTCTCATACAAAAGCTTATGCTCCTTTTGACAAATGCCGGCGTTTCTGTGTGGCTGCGCGAAATGCTTGTAAACGGAATGTTTAAGGTCTTATGCTGGGTCATATCGGTAATGCTGCCTCCCATGGCAATATTTTTCCCCCTGTTCACCCTGCTTGAGGACTTCGGATACCTACCGAGAGTTGCGTTTAATCTTGACCACGGCTTCAGAAAATGCGGTACCTGCGGCAAACAGGCTCTCACGATGTGTATGGGCTTCGGGTGCAACGCAGTAGGGGTCACCGGCTGCCGCATAATAGACAGTCCTCGCGAAAAGCTTATAGCCGTTATAACAAACTGCCTTGTCCCCTGCAACGGGCGTTTTCCGTCGCTCATAAGCATTATAACCATATTTTTTGCCGCCGGCAGCTTCGGCATATGCCGTTCGGTATTTACCGCCGCACTTTTGACGCTTGTTATTGTATTCAGCGTACTTTTAACCTTTGTTTCGTCGCGTATACTGTCAAAAACACTTCTTCGCGGAGTACCGTCGTCATTCACTCTTGAGATGCCTCCGTACAGAAAGCCGCAGGTCTTAAAGGTCATAGTGCGTTCGATTTTTGACAGGACCCTTTTTGTTCTCGGAAGAGCCGCCGCAGTTGCCGCTCCGGCAGGCATTATAATCTGGCTTGCGGCAAATGTAACTGTTCGCGGTGAAAGTCTGTTATCTGCTTTTTCGGGTGCGCTGGACCCATTTGCAAAGCTCATAGGGCTCGACGGAGTCATACTGACAGCCTTTATACTCGGTTTTCCCGCTAACGAAACAGTTGTACCGATAATGATAATGGCATACACAGCAACCGGTACGCTTACGGATTTTGACTCGCTTTCAGGGCTAAAAGACATTCTCATCTGTAACGGTTGGACTTATATGACCGCTGTTTGCTTTATTCTGTTTTCCCTGATGCATTGGCCGTGCTCAACAACTCTTTTGACAATAAAAAAAGAAACGCACAGCCATTTTTGGACCGCCGTTTCCTTTATTTTCCCGACTCTGATGGGATTTATTGTGTGTTTCACTGTAAAACTCATATCCGTAATATTCTCTTTTTAAGCTCTTCAGACAGAATTTCCGGGTTCTCATCGCTGTATTCAAACTGCTTTGATAGATATTTCACGCTGTTTATCCTGTCGTCAAGGTCAAATTTTCCGCGCTCCGCAAAAAGCGATACGTCGGCATAAAATGTAATCGCCGTAACGCCGACGCAAAAGCAGAATTTGCCTAAAGCATCGCCGTCATACACGGCTTTAGGGAAATGGCGGAACACAAGATACGATAAGAGCTTTTCGTAGTCAGCCGTTCTTTCGCCGAGATAAGATATAAAAGTCTTTCGGGAAAACAAAGCCTCGGCTTTGTTTTCGCACAGGCACTTTAACAGATGAGTAAAATCAGCGTCATACGCCTCTGTTTTTTTCGACGCTTTAATTAAAATGTCGTAAAATTCATCCTCGCTCGGAAAAGCAAGGTTGATTTTTCCGTACTGCTTTAAAAGTAAGTTTTCAAATATTGAGTGAATTCTGTCATGAAGAGTCTGTGTTCTGTCACAAAGCATATGTAAAGTATTTTGCCTTAACATATACAGCGTTTCCGCATCAATCAGGCCGTCATCAAAATATGCGGCATCATCGCGTGATTCTGCCTCGGTAATCAGCTTCAGCGGAGATGTATTGAGAAAAAGTAAGCTTGCAGCTTCCTCGCAGCAAAGCCCCTCGCCCATATCGTAAAAATCGCCGTATCGCGCGTAAAACCGCGGATGTTCACGGCATATTTCGCACAGCATATCCTCGCCCTTTGTCAGTATCAGCTCACACAAACCGTCGCTTTTGAGAAACGGACAGCGATCGTCTTCTGTCAGGATAAAGCATTGCTTCTCTCTATCTGTAAACCTATTTAGCTTTACAGATAGAGAGTCGTTTTCATTCTCATATTTTCGCATTGTTTCATCATCAATGTCTATTTCCCAGCCTATACAGCACGAATCCGTACATTCACCCGCCCTGCATTTAAAGCTGTCATAAAAATCCGGTTTAGTTATAAGCATAAAGACGGCTCTCCTTTTACTTTTCCCTGAAATAATATCACAAATCGACTGTATCTTCAATAAATTATGCGGTGCACTTGATAAGCTGCGATTTTTCTGCTAACATAATATAGTATAAATGATAATTCGTTTTAAACGAGGTATAAAAAAATGGAAAAGCTGCAAAGCATACTGAATTACTCCGTCGGCTCATTTACTGTGGGGAAAATATTTGAGGCCGTCATAGTATTTGTTATATGCTACTTTCTGATACGCATTATTATGAAGGTGCTTAAGAGAGTGCTCGGCAAAACAAGCCTTGACGCGACACTCAGTAAAATAATAACAGCGGTAATAAAATTTATTCTCTGTTTCATAACCGCAATAATAGTTATAGATACGCTCGGCGTCTCCGCGACTTCGCTTGTGGCGGCGTTCTCGGTGGTCGGCCTTGCCGCATCTCTCGCCGTTCAGGATTCGCTTTCAAACCTTGCAAGCGGCATTATGATACTTGTTGCAAAGCCGTTTAAAATAGGCGATTATGTCGAGGCAGACGGGGTTACGGGAACTGTTATGATGACGGGACTTATTCACACAAGAATAAAGGCGATAGACAACAAGGTAATATATGTTCCCAACAGCAAAATAATAGCGGCAAAAATAGTAAATTACACTTCGCAGGAAAAGCGGCGTGTTGATATAGAAATTTCGGCGTCATATGACGCGCCCATTGAAAAAGTCCGCAAGGCTCTGCTTGACGCAGTTGAAAATACGAATATGTTTTTGGACGACCCCGAAAAACCTTTTGCGGCGGTGCTCTCTTACGATGACAGCAGCATAAAATATGTTGTAAGGGCATGGGTTGAAACACCGAAGTATTGGGACGCTCACTTTGCCCTTATGGAGAGGATAAAGGCCGAATTTGATAACGCAGGCATTGAAATGACGTATAATCATCTCAATGTACATTTGATTGATAAGTAAGAGGGTGTAAAAATGTTTGATCCGCTTAACCAAAACGGCGACGACGAAATAGATTTTTCCGAAAAGAACTTGTTCGAAGGACTCCCGGTTGATGAGATTTGCAAAAATACAGTCGATTTCCCGGAGGAGGAATTCAAAAAGCCCGAAAAAGGAGAAGAAGGAAAAGAAGAAGAAAAAAAGATACCCGATAATTCAACGGTATCTGAAGAGCAAAAACCTCATTTGGTGATTTAACATAATATTTTTATAAATAGGGCGATAAACCGTCGTTTCGGCTTCGCCGCCATTATGCTATATTTTCGACGACAAATCACAAGAATGTACTTGACAAAAACGCCTGTTGCATATATAATATTCAAGCACTTAAAAGTGTACCTGTTATGCGCTTGTAGCTCAGCTGGATAGAGCATCTGCCTTCTAAGCAGAGGGTCGGGGGTTCGAGTCCCTCCAAGCGCGCCAGTTAATATGGTGGGTATAGCTTAGTTGGTTAAAGCGCCAGTTTGTGGCACTGGAGACCGTCGGTTCGAATCCGACTATCCACCCCACTTTCTAAATCTGCAAGATATTTCTCTTGCAGATTTACGTTTATTAAGGTATAATTTTAAAAAAGTAAATATTGGGGTGTCGTCAAGCGGTAAGACACAGCACTTTGACTGCTGCATTCGTAGGTTCAAATCCTGCCACCCCAGCCACGACGCCGTTTTTGAAAGCGGCAACAAAAAACGCTGAAAAGCCTTGTGTATCAAGGGTTTTCGGCGTTTTTTAATCATCAAAATGTCACCCGTTTTTGCGCTATTTTGTGCTATTTGCGGCTATTCAAAAGAAAAAATGCAAGTCAAATGCAAGTCAAAACTTGCGATGTGCTGAGAGTTTTTAATCGCTCTCTTTGCACTTTTTCTCTTTTGCCAATCTGCGAACACTTATAATTACATCGGCTAATATAATCAAGCCGTTTGCACCGAGTGCAATTCTCGAAAATATATTAAGCCCGGTATATATCGAAATTATAAGCAATGCGCAAAGAGTAATCAGCCAAAAGTTTTTATTGAACACTTGTAAAACTCCTTTCTGCGTGTTATATTATATATACTCCCGCAAGGGGGAGGGGCAAAAGCCCCTCTATGTAGCCTACCACCATTTGATTGCCGTTATCAAAGTAGCGATTGCAACGATTGCTTCGATAACAAGATATGCAATTTCAAAGGCGGTAGGCTTTTGATTTTACTTTTTACCATTCACTTTTCTCGCCGACGTGCCTCCCTTAAAATGGAGGTGGGTGGAATTTCCCGGGTTGGCACGGCTTGAACGTACGAGAAGAATTTCAGTAAGCGTGTAGCCTTGGAGTGTTCCGGGTACTTTACCAATACTTCTTCCAAAAGCGGAACAGCTTGTTGTTTCAAGGCTCCCAGTTCGTAAACGAGAGCCGAGTTGAACATGGCGTCTGCTTCTTCTTGATAAGGAGTGATGTGTTTTTGTTCACCGGACAGTACACTTTCCCATCTTTTTAACGTGTCAAGAGCCGAATAGCCGCGGTATTTATGATCTCTGACCATGCGACGAATCAAGCGATTGTCGGAAGGATTGATGATGTTATGATTGTCAATAGAGATTACGGTCAATGCCGAGATAAATATTTTAAACAGACTTTCGTGGGGCAGGTATTCGGTTAGTTTGGGATTCAACCCGTGGATTCCTTCAACGATAATCACGTTGTTTTTAGACATCTTTAGTGTTTCCCCGTCGTAGAAACGTTGTCCGGTCTCGAAGGAGAATTTCGGAATTTCAACCTCTTCCCCTCGTAATAATCTCATGATATTGTCATTGAACGTGTTAATGTCTAATGCATCAATCGTCTCGAAGTCATACTCGCCCTTCGCGTCCCTAGGGGTATTTTCCCGGTTTACGAAATAGTTATCCAGTGATAAGTTCACGGGCTTAATACCGTTCACCAACAACTGAATTGCCAATCGTTTCCCGAACGTGGTTTTCCCGGAAGAAGAAGGACCGGCAATGAGGACAACCTTTACTTTTTTCTGTTTTTTTATCTGGTCTGCAATTTGGGAAATTTTTTTCTCATGTAAAGCTTCTGAAAGTAGTATAACACTCGAAGTTCTACCTTCTTTTATTTCTTTATTCAATTTATACAAAGTATCTATTTGAAGTACTCTGTGAATATCTTCATACTCTTCCAAAGTAGATAATAACTTTTTGTTGCTCTTATAATTTGTAAGCTCATTTGGCTTTTCTGCAGATGGATATCTAACTAAGAAACCATCACCATATTTAATAACATCAAAAATGTCTGTATATGCTGTTGTTACTGGCATTACTCCAAAGAAATAATTGAAATAATCTTCACAGTAATATAAAGATACTCCCTCCTTTTGAGTATTATCAATTTGAACAATTCCTCTTAAGGTTTTCTCGTTAGAATAAAACTCTTCTGCCTCTTCTTTAGTCATAACAACTTTTCTTATTTCTAAATTTTGATTAATTATCTCCTGCATTCTAGCCTTAACATTTGTGATCATTTCATCTGTAATTTCCATGTTATCAATTTTGCAAAACATTGCACTAGATAACTGATAATTTACACTAAGCAAAGCCTCTGGATAAACTTCGTTTAAAGCCTTTGCCATTATGTATAAAATTCCTCTTATATAAATTCTGTGTCCATCCTTTGAGCTCGTATCTAATAATTCAATCTTATCAATTTCGTTTGCCTCATAATTTAAAGACTTAACCTCATTATTGCACATACACGCAATAATTTTTCTTCCCTCTTTTGTAGCATTTTCTATCTCATTTTTGTATTTTTCTATAACCTTCATCTTGTTGTTTCAGTCCTTCCTTTAAAATATTGTACTTCATTTTTACATTGTATCATATTTTATGCAGATTTGGATATAATTATATTAAATTTTATAAAAATTATTAGATTTTCAATTCAGGTTACGCTTCAAGCAACAATTCAAGCCATAATTAAAGTCGTAATTCAGACCGTAATAATATAGCTTTTAGCGTTTTTACTTTATTGTAAATCAAAGGAGGAATTTATGACTAATAAGAGAGTTTGTGAGATTTTAAAGAATAAAGACA
>ENA-UEQP01000674-UEQP01000674.1-human-gut-metagenome-genome-assembly--contig:-NODE-674-length-36785-cov-71.524055_pt1 | contig 36785 bp, 40 predicted proteins | sample MGYA00242951_ERZ507951 | MGnify/ENA primary metagenome ERZ507951 (study PRJEB26167, sample SAMN06115539) | human gut metagenome | host: Homo sapiens | place: China:Shanxi | collected 2015-11-18...
TATGCTTATCCAGAATTGTTTACAATCTCTACACCTGAATTGGAAAACAACTAATCATTGTTAAAAAATCATAATATTGGATAGTTGAAAATATACTATCCAATATTTCAATAAAATAATAAAAATTAAAATATATAAAATATTATGGCAGTTTGTCTATTAAATCAAGATATTTTACTTTCAACCGCTTGTGGTTATTCATTGAAACAGATTACTGACTTGTATTTAGCTAATTACAGTGATGTAACAGCAACTACAATTGGTAAACCAACAGGTGAAGGCACGACAGGTGTTGAAGTATTAACTATTACAATGAAAGCTGATGCTAAGTTCTATCACATAGAACCAGCTAAAGATTCAGCAACATATGACGATGCATTACAAGTAGGTGATGGTGGTTCTAAATATAGAACTTCAACTGTTACTTTCAATATCAGTGGTGCTTATACTCCTGATATGGTAGATGTTATTGATGCTCTTTCATTAGGTCGTTACATTATAGTTGCTAAGTTATCTGATGGTACTTATGTAATGTTTGGTCGTTTGACTCCTATGGAAGCAAATGCTACTTCATTACAATCTGCTGCTGAAGCAACAGGTTTCAATGGTATCACAGTTACATTTACCAATAACAACACTGAAGCTCCACTTCCATTAAGTGCAGATGCTATCAATACTGTTTTAGGTACAGCAGGCGCATGAAGAGCAGCAACATTTGTTGCAAGTAAGACAAGAAGTAAAAAAACAAAATAGTTTTAAGGGATGTAGAATGGCTACATCCCTTTTTTGTTTCCAATATGTTTAAAGAAAAATAGATTAGGTTTATGATTCAAGAATATAAACAAAAATGTGGATATAATATTGGTAGCCTGAAACCATATATATACATTATATTGAAAAACGGAGCATTAATCAATTACAAGGTTGACAATGGTTTGGTAGATGCCAAAAGTATTACTGCAAACCATATATATAAGCTTTATGGTAATAATGTTCTGCTTACAAATGAAGAAACATATAATGAACGTTTCAATTTCTCTTCTGAAGTTTCAATAACTATAAATGAAATGATTAATGAACCTTGGTTTTATGCATTAGGAGTTCTTAGAAACAATATGTTCTATGTGGTGGTTGAAAATATGCAGGGCGAACAGTTTATACAATCAGTTGAATTCCCAAGTGAATTCACTTATAATTATACTTTCAATAATGGTTCTGTTGCTGCAAATTACAATACATTAACATTCAAATGTCAAAGCAATATTCCAACCATGCTATTAGATAATAATATCAATGAAACGCAAACATTGATACCAGAAAAATGTGGATATAATATTGGTAATGTGAAGAATTTAAAACTATGTAATTTTAAAAGTACTTATATCAAGAAATTAGATAATTTCAAATTCGAAAATATATTTACCAATGGCGATGATAGATATGAATTGGTTGAATTTAATAAGGATTCATTTTCTTTCACTGAAAGTTATCAGAATGACAAATTTACAGATACATTAACATTTACTATACCATTAAGTAAGTATAAATTTGTTTTTCATTACAATTTGATAGAATTTAAGAAAAATCGCTATACAATTACTTTTCAAACATTGAATAATGTGACAATTGCATCTGGTTTTGAATTCGGTTATTTTCCAAGTTATACCATTCAAACCAGTGAAGATGTAAATACACCAAATACAATCACAATCACATTAAAACATGTTGGTGAAGAACCATTGTTATATACATCAGATGAAAATCCTTATATTGTAGATACATCTTCAGTAAGGACACCTCTTTCTACAATACAGACACCTGACAATGAATTCATTTCAACAGATGTCTGTATTAATGAAACACAAGCTGTTCATACTTTGGTACAGGAATATACAGTAACAGGTCAACCTCTTAACAAATATTGGTGTTTGGAAGGATATGAATTGAAATATAATTTCTTGAATATTGTCGGGACTTACACTTATTATGATGATTTTGGTTCTACAATGATTTTTAATTCAGCAAAATGTGCAGTTCAACAAGATTGCCAGATAATAAAATCATTGCCTGTACAGATTATATTCACTAAAATCAATGAAAGTGTTACATATACCATACAATCCACATGTGATTGGTCATTGAGTGGTATTCCAAGTTGGTTGAATGTAAACATAACATCAGGATTGGCGAATGAAGAAACAACTGTTGTATTAAGAGCAACACAGAATCCCACAGCAGAAGGGAAATCATCTATAATAACCATGACATCAGGAAATGATACAAGACAAACAAATGTGATATTGCAGGATTTGTCAGCATGGATTTCACCATTGTCTATAAGTTGTACTGCACAATCACAAACAGTAAATTCATTTTTATTGAATGATACTATTTCAAGTGATGTGAGTGTTGTGGATTCAGGTGGTACTACTGTTTCTTTCCAACAAAAAAATATCAATATATTGGTTGGAGAAAATAAAAGTGAAGAGAACCAAAAAACATATAGAATAATATTGAAGAATAACAAGTTGAATGATACCAAAACAATTGTTGTTATACAAGACAAAATATATGTTGAATATAAATGGTTAAGTGAATCGGCTTATATATGTAGTGGAAGAAACTCTTATAAGGAATTGACAAAGTTCATAGGTTATACACCTAATAATATCAATATACAAACAGATGTAGTTATTGCTGGTGAATTGATTAAGGAAAATGATGCGAGATGTGTGGCTACAATGACAAGATGGAAAGATACAAACCAAACTATATGTCAAGGTGCAACAAAATATGCCCTTCAGGAAGAAGAAGTGTCATATGATTATGGTGCTACATGGGAAAAAAGTGGAAATACAAGACCTGGTTCTGTTATTGAAAAAGATTCTCCTGACTGTTCCAATCAATATACATGGGTTTATGAGAACACAAATATCTGTATAAATGGTAATCTTTACAAACAGTATATCAAATATTATAATGATGGTATCAATATGATACCGACAGGTGATACAAAAATAGGTGAGGTTATTGAAATACAGTCTCCTGAATGTATGAGTGCTGAAGATAATACAATCCAATATACATTTACATATGACACATTGATAACAAATACCGTTTTAAATAATCTAAAAGTAAGTTCAGATACCAATTTTAGTGTCAATTGGGGAGATGGAACTACCAATAACTATCTTGCAAGTGATTATACTACTTTAAAATCGGTAAATCACATATGGGAAAAAGCTGGCAGTAATAATAGTAAGAAATACACTGTGTTGATTACTGGAGGTATCAGGGAGTTAAGGTTGGATTATCCTGACCAATATCAGTCAAGTGGTTGGTTCTATACTAATGTTGATGTTGATAAAGGCATTAATTTACAAAAGTTATATGTAGAACATACCAAGTTTACTACATTGGATTTGACACATAACAGAAGTTTGTTGGATTTAGAAATCATTGACAATTATCATCAAAGTGGTCTTACAAATCTTACATTACCTCAATCAACAAGAATCCAATATATCCATATAGGTAATCAAAGCGGTTCTGTTATCGGTTATATAACAGAACCACAATTACAGAAAATACTGGATGACCTTCCTCAATATGATGGAGTTAAAAGAGGTCTTGTTGATTTTTGTTGGAACAGGAATAAAGATAATATAGATTTGACATGCGGACTTGATTATTCTGAATTGGAAACCAAGAACTGGTTCAAGTCACTTCCTTGTTGTGCCAATGTAGGTTCAATCAAGTATCAGAGAGTTTCTACTGAAGAAACAAGGTGTGAAGATAACTATGAATTATGGTCACTTGATAAACTTCAATATGCTGAATGGGAGATAATGGAAGGTGGAACAGGACGATGGGGTGCTTGGAAAGATGTTACTCCCTATGCTTATTTCCTTAACACTTTGATTGAAAAGAATTCAATAGAGTGTGGTTATGTTCCAACTGAAGTATATGAATGGAGATTGACTGATACTATCATATGCAACGGTACTACATCTTATTATCAAGAACAGCAGTATGTATCTGAAGATAAAGGTCTTACATGGCGACCTGTTGAACCGCCTAAATATCAGCAATCGTCTCAAATCAGACAAGAAGATGACCCTGATTGTGGGTTTGTTCCACCTGCTGATGCCATATACAGATTTGTAGATGTACCTGGCGAATGGTTATGCGATGAAGAAGATACAAACTGCTTAATTGAAAACGCTTGGATTCCAATAGGCTTTCAATGGAATGGTTCAGGAAATGGTGGTACATTTACAAATAAAACAATTACAACAGTTCCAACTATTTGTGATAGTTTTAAACTATATACAGGAGAAAGTCTATATAAGGGATTACAGTTGGTAAAACAATTTCCTTCATATGATACTACAAACATGGAAAGTATGAAATCAATGTTTGAAAATTGTATATCAGTAACAACTTATCCTGCATATACAAGTAAGAATGTAAAGGATATGTCAAGGATGTTTTATAATTGCAACAAATTAGTTTCTGTTGATTTTGATAATACTGCACAGGTTACTGACATGTCTTATATGTTTTCCAAATGTAAGAACCTGATTTCAGTAAAAGGTATTGATTTGATAAGATGTTTTAACATAAACAATATGTTTGACAGTACATCCACACAATATAATAGTTTGATAACTGTTCAGATAAAGAATTGTAATGTTGATTTGGATATGAAAACATGTTTCAAGGTAAATCATGAATCATTAGTATATATTATTGAAAATTCAATAGGTAGTTTCAATTGGTATATCCCTAAATCAAGGGCAGATTTATTAACTGAAGCTGAAGCAACAAAAGCTGCTTCTAAAGGTATCAATATAATTGTGAATTAGTATATGATAAAGGGAGAAGTTGAATAATATTATTTCATTTATCCCTTTCTTGTTTTAATATGTTTAATTAAAAATAATTTAAATATGGCAAGTTATTGCAGATATGTAAAGCAAGTGCAGGAAGTAAGTTATGATAACGGAGTTACTTGGAAAAAAGTGTCACCTGAAGTCACACAACTTGGTGCGCTTATAGGGTGTAACGACCCTTTATGTGGTTTTGTTGAGCCAATTTCAAGATGGGTAAATTTAGATATAAACACTGATTGGATATGTACTAATCAAAATAAATATTATAAGCAAAAGAAACAATGGTCATATGATAATGGAGAACATTGGGAAGATGCAGACCCTATGGAATATCAACAAGGAGAATTATATGAACCTCAATCTTATGATTGCGACTATGGTGTAACATGGGTAAAAAGTGAGGAAGGTTACATATGTGAAATAGTTCCGATGGTAAGATGGATTGTTGTTGAAAATGATTATATATGTGGAGATGGAGTAAATAAATATACAAAATATACTAAAGAAATTGAACAAAAATCAATAGATGGTGGTCAGACATGGGAAAATACAGGTAATGAAAGAGGTGGAGATGTTATTGAATATAATAGTGCCGATTGCGGTTATTCTCCAAGTTTCAAATATACAATAAGAATACTTCCAGACGATGTTGATACAACAGCATATCCATATAATTTATACACAATTGGAATTCCAATTGCAACTGATGGTTATGATGTTGATTTTGGAGATGGACAAAAAGCAACAAACGTTGTTTCTTCTTCTGATGGTTTATACAGACATGTATATTCTAATCCAGGTACTTACACAGTAACAATTACAAATTTAAAACCAAATATTGATGTAAGAGAAGAAAATGGAAATATAAGTATCTATGCAAGTGCTATAATATCAGCATTTGCAGCTAGAAATGATAAAAAAGATACATTAAATTTATTTAAACGCTGTTTGGTTAGTATTGATGATTGGGGTACAATGACAACAAGCTATACTTATAATGGTGTAAAATATTATACAAATATGTATTATGATAGTATATTTGGTTTTTATGATTGTGAAAGATTAGAAAAATTACCTGAAAATCATATTGAAATATTTAATAATGGATATTGGCTGAATGACCATACTCATCCAATGTACATACACTGGTTATTTGCGAAATGTCCAAAATTACAATTGCCTAATGATTTATTTAAAAACATTATGTCTATGTTTGACCCAAGCTCACAATGGACTAATTATGGATTATTAGAAGGTAATGGTTTTGAAACAATTCCAGAAGACTTATTTGTTGATTGTACTGAACAATTATCCTTCAATAACATGTTTAAAGATTGTAAAAATTTAACATCAATACCAAAAGGTTTATTTCAGAATTGTTATAAAATGTTGAATTTAAACTACTGTTTTAGTGGATGTACAAGTTTAACAGGTGAAACTCCTACTGTTAATATTGATGGTGTTGAATATAAATTATGGGAAGTTGCTGGTAAAGGTAATTATCAACTTAACATTTATGGAAAAGGATGTTTCCATGATTGTACCAATTTAGCAGATTATGATAGCATACCTGATAATTGGAAATAAAAAATAAATTAATATTATGGCTACATATAAAAGATATTATAAAGAAATTAAATATTATTTAGGAAAACCAGTAGTACCTACAATAATTAGAAAAGGTGAACTAATAGAAGAAGGTGATTTTGACAGTCTTGAAGAATGTGAAAATGACAATTATACATTAGTTGAAATTAAAGGAGAATACATCTGTGATTATAATATAGACACAGATAATTATTGCCGTTACAAGAAAATGCAAAAATATTATAATGGTGAACCTTCAGACCCAGCACAGTATGTTAAAGGAGATATATTGTATTGTGGATGTAGTAAAGAAGAATGTAATGGTACACCAAGATACAGGGATAATTATGATACTATGTGTAGTGGTTATTTCTCTAAATATAGAATATTAAGAAAACAAAAATCACTTGATTGTGGTCAGACATGGGAAAATACTGATGAATATACAATTGAAAATGTATATGACTTTGATTTAGAATGTGGTAATGGTAATAACAATTGTGGTAATGTTGTAGAGGATATTTATTCATTACCTCTTACTGATTTTGTTGATTTCAGTTATAGAAATATCCAATATCATAGAATATGGACACAAAACGACAAACATTATTTATTTATAGCAGGAAATAATCAAAGCACCACAGTAAGAACAATGATTGTTATTTATGAATTAACATTCGATAATAAAAGAAACATCACCATAACAAAATTGCATAGGTTGATTACAAATAGAATGTATTTCAATAATTTGGATGAATTGAATAATGTATCAATTCCCTATATTGACAATGAATATTTTTATTTTGTAAATCCATTAGCAACAAGTGGTAATTCTATACAAATATATAAAGTGAAATTGTCTGATAGTACTATGGCATATAAAGAAAAAGTATTGGAAGATGATGAAAAATATCCTTTCTTCTGGTATTTTGTAAATGGAGAATTATATGGAATTGGTAGAGGACAGGAAACAAATTCATTTAAATATATTAAATTGGATAACAGTTTCAATGTAATAATCAATCAAGATTTATCTTTCTATGGCAGTTCAATTGTGTTAAATGAAAAGACAAATCAATTGGAAATTAATAAGACTGAAGGTGAGAGAAACCAAAATAAAACATTTGATAAAATCATTAAAGTTAATCCGACCACTTTAACAATAATAGGTGAGGAAAATATATTATATAATGAAGAAAATTATAATATGCTTATGAATAATGATAATGGTTATGGGTCTTATTATAATGATTATAATGTTAAAAATTGGGCTACTGATAATCAGACTCAATTGATATTTTTGAAGAATGGAGATTGTTTAAGAGTTTATCAGGACGATAATAGAGGAATTACACAATATTTTATCAATAACATGAGAGTAAACTCTTTATATGATTTTTCTTTACCAAATCAAATGCAAATATATTATGAACATTATACATAAATATGTTTATACAAAAACAATAATATAGATTATGGCAACAATTACAAGACAAGGTAATAGTGTAGTGATAGTCAATGGGGAAGTTACCAACCAATTTCCCCTTAACACTATTTTCGCACATATAGATAAGAACTCTCAATCATTGGACATTAAATTGAGAGCAAGCAGAAAAACAATAATGTCATTGGATTACAGAGAAGTGACAGAACCAGCATCCAACAGTGCTGAAGAATTACTTACTGCTGTAACACCTTTGTTCTATGCATAAATAAATTTATAACCAAGATGACTTTTCCTCTTTCCTTTACAACAAGAAGATACATGAGCAGGGTTAAATCCATATTCTTTAGTTGATGTTAAACTTGAAAATATTCTTAATGGAACATCGTCTAAAGTAAGTTGTATTATTCTTTTACTTCGTTTATGCTTTCTTCTTTCAATAGATGTACCATAATTTACATTATGTTTTTGTGTACACCATTCTAGATTATCTACATGGTTATTGGAAGGGTTTTCATCTTTGTGATTGATGTATGGCAAATTATCAGGGTTTGGAATAAATGCTTCAGCAACTAATCTATGAAGTAAATATTCTTTTTTTTCATCAGTAGCATTTTTCATTAATGCTAAATGTTTATAACCAAGATTATTGATAGCAGGTTTAAGGTAACGTCTTATTCTACCTAAATTACTTACTTCATAAATTCCTTCAAATCCTTTTATTTCTTTCCATTCTTCTTTCATAATAGTAATATTTAAAAATTTATATGCAAATATAAGAAAAATAATTTTAATGGTAGTACCATTAAAAGTTAATAATATAAAATAAGTATGTTAAAAATTTCAAAGAGTGGAAACTCTATTTTAGTTGAAGGTATTGAAAATAACTTTTATGTTGATAATGGTAAGTTGACATTTCCTTCAAATTCATTAATTCTTACAATTGATGAATCAGACATGGCTACATTCAGAAGTGCAGCAAACAACGATGTAATGTTTTCAGGATTGATTGAAAATATAACAATCAGTGATGAAGCAGTAACTAAAGATGACATTATTTCCAAATTCGGTGTCATTGCCTATTCAACAAGTGGTGGCGGTGGAACAGGAGCGGTAAGTTCAGTGAACGGGCAAACAGGTGATGTAGTAATCACTGCAAGTTCTTTAGGCGCAGCTACTAAAGCTGATTTGGATAATTATGCTACAAAGGATGAACTGGATGAAAAACAAGAAGTGTTCCAAGTGAATGCTCCAATGTCTTTCAGCCGAGATGAAGCAACACAAGATTTACATTTGTCAATTGATTTGAGTGGTTATGCAACCAAATCAGAGATACCAGATGTAAGTGACATGGAAACAAAAACTGATGCTGCTGCAACTTACCAACCAAAAGGTGATTATGCAACAAAAACTGAATTAGGTAATGTGTCTGCTGAAGTGGAGTATAAGGCTGACAAGTCAGATGTGTACACAATGCAGGAAGTTGACGCTAAATTGAATGGTAAGCAAAACACACTTACAGCAGGAAGTAATATAACATTAAGTGAACCAGACCCAACAACAGGTAATGTTACCATTTCATCAACAGGTGGAAGCGAACCAGTGGATGCATACACCAAAGAAGAATCAGACAATAGATTCCAAGGTAAACTGACAGCAGGTACTAACATTACCATAAGTGAAGATAATGTTATTTCGGCTACTGGAGGTGGAGAATCAGGTGTAACATCTGTTAATGGTCAGACAGGAGAAGTTGTTTTGGATATTCCAACTGCTCAGGTAGGGCAAGATGGTAGTTCAAGCAATTATGTATATTCTGATACAAATAATAGGGTGATAAGAAAACTTAATGTTTTAGAATTATCTAGTTCAATTCAATTACAAGCTGTATATTGGGGTGGAAATGGTTATGATGGTTCAGGTATTATTTCAGGTGCAACAACAAGTAAAGCAGGTGTTATGTCATCAGCAGATAAAACCAAATTGGATTCTATTGATACAGCAGAAATAGAACAAGTAATTGGTGATGTTGCTGCACTTCAAACTGATGTTGAAGGAAAACAAGATACCTTGGTTTCAGGTACTAACATAAAGACAATTAATGGAGAATCAGTACTTGGAAGCGGTGATATTGTAATATCAGGTGGTGGAAGTACAGATTGGAATGATATTACCAATAAGCCAACCATCCCAAGTGTACAAGGCGGCTCTTCTGGAACTAATGTTCAATATATATATTCCAGTAAAGATAGCTTAAATTACAGAAGTGTAGCATCTCAAAGATTAGTACAAAAAGGTGGCTATACCTCAATGGAATATTGGTATTGGGGGCAAAGCGAAAAAGAAGCCACTATCATGGATTTTCCATATGCAACTTCATCAAATGGCGGTTCTATGTCACCTTCTGATAAATCCAAACTTGATGGTATTCCTTCAATGTCAGTATTGACACAAGCCGAATATGATGCATTACCATCAAAAGATGCAAATACTTTATATTTCATTAAAGAATAATTTCAAATAAATTTATAATAATATGATAAAATTAGGAGAAATTAATATATCATCTGTTAAACTTGGGGATAGCAATATCTCCAAGATTTATCAGGGGGAGACACTTATATTTGGTGGTAGCACACCTATCGAGCCTGTATTACCAGCTGGGAGTGAATTTAATTTCAATGCAAAAAGATTGCAGGCTGACGGTTTGACAATATTAAATGATGTTGATAATGGTTCACCTTTAACATTTGATAAAACAGTCACATTAAATAATGATTACATTGAAATAGACAGTGTTTCAGCTACTTCACCAATTAATTTGGGGGGCACTTACAATGAATTGAATTTATTAATGTGTCTTAATAATAATAATATTAATAATAATAATAATAATATTTTAAATATTATTAAAACAGGTTTTAAAACGATTACATTATCAAACTCTTCTTCTGGCATTTATAAAGGTTTTTACTATCAAAATAATATAGATACCACTAAAACTGCTTTAGCATACATTGAATATGAACCTTTTGATATTATACAACTTAATGCAACTACACAATTCAAAATCGTTGATATTACTAAAGGAACTGAATCAGTATCTTTTTCAACTGTTGCAACTGAAGTAACACCAGACTTTACAATGTATAAATTTTTCGTTGATAAGTTTGATAGTGAATATTGGCTTGGACAGTTCAAATGGATATATCTAACTTATAATCCATTATCAACTGATGATATTCAAAATATAATTAATTTCAATAGTAAATAAATATACTATAAAAATGGATAAATATACTATTGTTTATCCATTTTTTATTTATATAATATGTTTATATAAAAATAAAATAATATGGGCAGACCAAAAGGAAGTTTGAACAAACCTAAAAATAACAAATATGAAGTGTCAAGAAAAAATGACACAGTTGTATTGAAAATAAATATGGAGAAACAGATTGCAGGTGCTCCATTAACAAGAGATTCAAATAGAGGGTGGATTAATTTTGGTGAAAGAAATATGTACCCTCTTGATTTATCCACTCTTTATTATAATTCAATAGTTCATAAAGCATGTGTGGATTTTTGTGTTACAGCTATAATTGGTGAAGGAATAGATTATGATGCAATGAAAATCAATGACAGCGAGAGTGTTCCTAATTATGGTGAAACATGGGATGTTTTTCTTGAAAAGATATGTTTGGATTATGTATTATATGGTTCATATGCTTTCCAAATAATAAAGAATAAGGATGAACAAACTTATTCCTATTATCATGAACCTATTTCAAATGTGAGATGTGAGCCAAAAGATGAAGATGGTGTTATTAAGAATTATTATATTTCAAGTGACTGGACTAACATTTCAAAATATCCACCTATTAAACTACCAAGATTCGGTTTTCAAGACGATGAAGAAATAAAGAGTGGGCAATCTTACTTATTCGTTTATGAATCATATTTGCCAGACATGGAATATTATTATTCTCCAAACTATGTTGGAGCTTTGAAAGCCATTCAAACTGAAATTGAATTGATAAGATTTGATTTAAGAGCCGTGTTGAATAATTTCTCTGCTTCTGGTGTATTGGCATTGAATAGAATTGAAGATGATAATGAAAGAAGAATGGTGCTTGATAATATCCAAGCTATGTTCACTGGCTCTGATGCAGCAAATTCACTTATGATTACTTTTAAGAATAATGATGATGATGTACCTGTATCGTTTACTAAAATTGACAAGGATGTTAATAATGTTGATTTATTCAATGCATCGAATGATAGGAATATTGACAGAATTGTTGCAGCACATAGAATACCAAGCAAACAATTGATAGGCATATCATCTGATAATGCAATGCTTGGTGGGACTGGAAATGAATTGAATGTGGCTTATAATCTATATAATAAAACCATTGCATCAAGACAGAGAAACAATATAGTTAGAACTATAAACAGAATGTTATCTTTAAATGGTATTGATACTCAAATTATATTGAAACCTCTTACTTTCAATGTTACAGAGCCTACACAAGTGGTTGAAAGAATCAATGAAGATACTATTAATGAAGATAAAAATATCACTGATACATCAAACATTGAAGAGAAAAGAACTAATGAAAATAATGATAATGTAAACATCAATTAATATATGGCAGAAATTAAACCGATAGTACCTGTGGTAGAGATACCTATTATTATAAATGAAGCTTATTTCAAAGCTTATAGTCCAGTCCCTAAGAATTATAATTGGGAAGAAATAAAACCATTCATACATACTGCTGAAAAGATATGGCTTGAACCTATACTCGGTACACCCCTTTATGAAGAGTTATTGGAACAGGTAAATAAGAATGAAGTAACACCTGAAAACAGCACTTTGTTGCTTCAAATTTACCCTTATCTTTCAATGTGTGCAGTATATGAAAGTTTACCTTTCATTATATTTCATGTAAGTGAAGTTGGAATTACAAAAGGTAAATCTGACAATTCAGATAGTCTTTCATCAAAAGATACCAATTATATCAATTCACATATTAAAGCGCAGATTGAAGTATGTAAAACATTACTTAAAAAATTCTTAAACGAACATTCTGATACATATCCTTTATATCGTCCTGATGATTGTGGAAGTTGTAGTGAAAATGTGTGTGAAGATTATTTTTGGATTGTAGATTATTATAATGGTGGTTATATGGAACATGATTGGATATATTATGTTGCTTTATCTGAACAACAAAGAAAAAAACCCAATCCAAATTTACAACTATATACTACCAGACGACCTTATCTTGGAAGAAGATAAAAATAAAAAAGCCCTTCGTTTCACAACGTGGGGCTTTTATGATTAAATAATAACTAAAAATTCTAACATCTATGAAAGTACCAAGACTATTTATCACAAACCATCTTGGGAGTAATGTATAATAAAAATTCTAATTAAAAACAATATATAAACTTAAAATAATTTCTTTTTAACTCTTTCATTTCAATAAGGGTAGGAGACGAATATAGAATATGTTGATATATGAAATTTAAAATGAACGTTTTTGTCTCCTACCCTGCAACAACAAATAAAAACTTTAAAAAACAAAATGAAAGAATTTAATTCGTTTTTCACAATGCAAATATACAATTTATTTGTTTATCTTCCAAAATTATATATTTAAAATATCTTAAATATGTTCCCTTACCTGCATCAATATATGAAAATATTTCTTTCCATTTTCCTCGCCATTACATTCAATCATATGGTCAGATAATAGATTATGACTCAACATTATAAGTGTTATACTCTTTGAAAGTCTTTCTACATCAAAATGCAGTTTTTGACTTGTGAAGATATTGATGTAATAAGCTTTGTTAGGGTAAAACATATAATCTTCAATCCTTGTAATGAAATCACTTATAAACAAGTCATTCTTATCATCAATATCCAATTCCAACATACCACCATAAGTAGTGTTTATCCATTCTTTCTTGTTGAATCCATCAGTTTGTATTGTTCCCATACATTCTATAATTATCTGATTTGAAATCTCTTTTTAAATTCAGGAGTGTATTCTGTGATAAGTTCTATTAATTCTTTCACACTTATATTTAAGGTACTTGAAAACCTTATCTTGGAAGCTCTTCTTCCCATCATATCTTCAATCCTGAAATATTCAATAACTTTTTCCCTTAACCATGAAACAATATCATTATTAATTTCTTCTTCATTGTTTAGTTCTGTATTTAAATATTTTTTAAGTTTATTGGAATCAAAACCATACCATTCATAACAATGAACTGTTAAAATATATTTTCTTCTATCTTTATTGATATTCACAATAGCACCAGGTATTACTTGTTTAATCATCCATTGATAAACAAATTTATTGAAATTCAATGTTTTACCTAAATTAAATTCAACTGTGAATTTATCACCTTCATGAATATCATAGAAATGTAATTCATGGTCTAAACTTTCTACAAACTCTTCAAATTTTGCTCTTTCAATTGATAAATCTTTCATATTATTTTATTTTCAAATTGTTTATTACTGTTGTTTTCTAATCACACTGCAAAGATAAGTAATTCTTTTCAATCTACCAAACTTTTAATGTTAATTGATGTTAATAATTGAATATCACATTGCTTACATAGATAAATGAATGGAATTGCCTTCACTATCTTTTCAATTGTATTGAAATTTCCTTCACTGACACTTGATAATATTATCTTTGGGTCACTGTTAATAAGTATTTGGAAATTGTAATTTTTTCCCTTAACTGTATAAATTTTACTTTCTTTTTCATTGAAATTGTGATATGCTTTAAACAGCCTATTCACAATTTCCAAAATTGTTTCTCTATCCATAGGTTATTATTTGTTTGTTTAATGGGGCTGTGACGCATTTTAAGCTATACCGTTTGAAAGAACTCCATTAAGGTAATACTTTGTATGCCCAAGCCCTTATTTGTCTTTATACACCCAAGAAATTAGAATATTCCAAAATATCCTGTTCAGTTCCTTTCTCTGTGATTATTTTCATTACAAGTGTTTTTCTTGGATAAGTCCAAGCCCAACTGCCAAAATCATTATCACCTGGGTATCTTAATTCCTTTTCATCAGTTCTTACCCATTTACCGTCTTGGTAAAGAAACCAGTTATCATTTTCCCATACTCTCTTGAAGTCATTACCTTTCTTAGTAAAATTCAGTTCAATCATAATTTTTATTAATTTAGTTCATATTTGAGTTATATTTCGATTATCTCTTTCAAGACAAGGAAATCTATGTCTTGGAATAGTTTTTTTTCCAGCACCTTAAAAGAATGGCTTACAGCCATAGTATTAGTCCTGTTATACCTGATAGCTTCACCATTGAAGCTATCAAAGGTATCATAATATCTTTTTCCAAGGGAATATTTATATTATATCTTGAAATAAGTTGAATTATATTAGTTAATCCTAACAGGGCTATGCACCCTAATACCAACCAAGTTGAAAAAAGAAAACAGTATTTACCGATTATCCAATGAATTTCAGTTATATCCATAGCATACTTTATGAGATATTGGTTGGTTACAAGCAATATCGAACAAAACATCAACTGTTTGGAAACATTTATAATTTCATTTTTCATATAATTTTTAATTTAACTTGTTATATATCTCTTGGAATCACACTGCAAAGGTAAGTAATTCTTTTCAATATACCAAATAATAAATCTTAAATAATATTAAATTGGATTACAAACCTTAAATATTGGAAGGTTTACCTTCCACATGGTTTGTTATTTAATCTATTCCAATTAATTTTAAAAAGAAATTAAATTAAAATAATTCCAATATCTATTGGATGATAAACCCTAAATATGGAGCTTTAGCTCCCTTGGTTTATAATATTTGTTATACATAAGGAGCGAAGCGGATTTGATAGTTTTATAACTTTTTTCAAAAACATGCTATAAAACATATAAAAAAATTTGCATTTCTCGAATTTTTGTATATAAATAATATATTATACTAGTAATGATATATTGTTAACTAGTATAACACTAATAATGTTATTTTATTTTAATTTATTTTTAATTATAAATTAAGTTATAGTTTTAGTTATATATTATATTTTCTTTTTGTTACTTTTTCTTTTAAAAAAATCCTTACATCTTGGAAAAGCTGTTCATTCCAAACATTATGTGTTACATTTTGTAGAACATTTTGTACCTGTTCCAAGAGGTATTTGAAATTTACTTGATAGTTTGCGATTTTAGACACTTTCTCCCTTCAGGTGATACTTTCCCTTACCCAATGGTAGAAAATCGAAAATAGAGCAAATGTATATGCTTAAATCGCATGTATTGGTTCATGGTGTATCATGTCATTCCAATATACCCTCTAAAACGCATTCTTTTTATGAGTATAAAGAGAAACTATTCCAAGTAATACATTGCCTTACCTTGGGAGAGTTCTTTCAAAAGGTTTTGCTTAAAATGCGTCATTTTGAATAAGTGGAGTTACATACCATTCCAATACACCTCGAATTTCATATGACAGAAGTCCAAATTTCGATTTTCTTCCTTCAGGTGATACTTTCCCTTACCCAATGGGAGAAAGTGTCTAAAATCGCAACCAGTACATTAATTTTTATATCTGAAAATAAAACAACAGGTGGTTTTAAGATTTCCATTACAACAAGACCATATGTTTGGTTGGCGAATTCCAGTGATTCAAATTCATTTATTTTTTTCATGTTTAAATTGTATTGAATGACAGGTCTACTAAATGGATGCGGTTTTCTTTTTGTTTCCAATTTATTGTTTGTTAATGCAGCATTTTCACTTTTCAATAATGCAATTTCACCCCATAGTTCGTCTAGTTCTTTTCTAAATTCATCATAATACATAAATATTCATTTTTTAAGTTAATTAATAATTATTTTTAAAATTCACTATGCAAAGGTAAATGTTTGTTTTGACTAATACAAATTTTTAAATATGTTGTAAAACATAAAAAATAATTCCTAAAGGGGGTTGACTTTTAAAAAAAATGCATTATTTTATATACAGAAACGTTTAAAATCGCATGACAGAAGAATATATCGAATATATTGGAAAGAATGTTCCAAGCAAGAAAAATTCAAAGATTATAACCAGAAACAAACGGATAATCTCTTCCAAATTGACAAGGGAATATGAACAGTGGATTGCTCCTTTAATGCAGTCAAATTTAAAAGAATGGCAGAAAATGACATGTAATAAAACATATCCTTTCAAGGTAGGATTTTATTTTTACAGGGATTCTAGAAGAAAGTGGGACTTTGTTAACATTATCCAGACAATAGCTGATGTAATGCAGGATTACCAATACATTATTGATGATGATACCAAACATTTCATTCCAATATATTTGGGAGAAGAGTTAACAAAAAAAGAAAAAAGTGGATTTAAAATGAAACTTTTGTAATTTAACAGATATTTATAATTGTAAAAAGAAGTTAAAAATATGAATGAAGTACAAACAGCAAAAGGATTGATAACACATTTTATCAATTTATATCGACAAGGAAAATTCACAAAAGAACAAATGAATGTTGAATTGGATTTTCAAAAAAGAAATTATCCAACAATGTACAATGAAAGTTTAAGAATAATTAACAGTTTAAAAAATAAATAAAAAATGAAATTAGTAATAGCTATATTATTGGTAATCATTGCAGTATCTCTTACTGGATGGACTTGGTTATGGTGGTTGTTGGCTCTGCCGATTGTTATCTTTTTAGGTCTGGTTATTGGAGTGTGTCTTTTTTTTATGATACTAAATATCCATGAATACATACAAAATAAAATAGAAGAATTTAAACAAAAATGATGGTACAAATTAATTTATACACAGCACTAAGAATTATCAGTTTATTGGAAAAATTGAATTACAATGAAGTTTCTTTAACAATCGGAGAGTTACAGGAAGCTATCAATAATCCAATAAAAGAAACAAACAGTTCAACATACAACGGATTAATATACACAGATGATATTGATGTGGTTGAAAATGATGACAAAACGAATAAAAAGAATAGAATTGGTTTAAAATGAAAAGAGATATAAACAAAAAAGCTGAAGAGTTCCTTCAAGCTGTATTTGATATACATGAAGATACACTGGAAAATGTGATGTATTACAAGAGAATGTTTGACAAATATAACAAATACAAAGTAATAATCGGGGACTTACCAAATAATTTCTCAACAAGTCTTATATTGGATTCGATATATTGTACTGACTTGGAAGAGATGGTTCATATCGTTAAGAAAGTATGCTGATTACAATTTTATTTATATGGTTGTTCATAGTATATTATAATGAAACCATAAACGGGATTAAATCAATATTCCAAGACATATTGTTGGGTATCACCTATATGATTGCTGGAATTATTAGAATAATAATATTTATTAAAAACAAATGGAAATCTGTAAAATGAGAGTAAAAGGTAAGAACAATAAGTTATATGTAGTACATGCTGTTTCCAATATAGATAGACTATATGAAGATTACAGTGACTTGTTAAAGAAATATAACGGATATATAGTAAAGACGTTATATGACCTTAAAAACATAAATAATAAGACAATATTCTATATTATTGAAACAAATGTTTATTATGTTGTAACACATAAATCAATGGAAGAATGTATGTCAGAATTATTGGAAAAATATAAAAATGACAAGTAGTTTTTTTAAAACATCTGAAAAAATAGATGATGAATATTTCAATTTCCTTAATGACAAAATGAATTGGTTTACAGAAATGAACAGAAATGAACTGTTAAATTCAATTGACTGGACTTGTGTGAACAGAACAGGGGCGACAACAAATTGTGAATTGAAATTAAGGGATAATCACATCAATCAATATGAAGATGTTTATATAGAAGTAGGAAAATATAAGAAGTTGATGGATAAATGGAATATGGGCAAAGAAGTACCTTTATATATCAACTTCTTTCAATCAAAAGAATATGTGGCTATATGGGATTTAAGAAAAATTAAAAAAATGAATTTTTATCCATTTACCAAAATTTATAATAAAGGGAAAGGTAAATGGGAAACAGTTGAAAGATATGGTCTATTTCCAATAGATGCTATGTATTATATTTATAATAAAGATACAGACAAGTATGAAAGACAGTGGCAGGAAGAATATCAGAAATAGATAAGAACAAACCAATAGACCCATTAAAAAAAGAAATAGCTGACAGATGGCTAAATTATATCAATTCAATTTATATTGAATATAAAAATAAATTTGAACAATATTGCAATTCAGTTAAAAAAAAATTTGAAGAAGATGTTTATTCTGAAACAATATTAAACTGTTATGATTCCATTTGTCGCAATGGTCTTAAAGATACTTCAGAACAGGGTATGAAAAACTATCTGTTCCAATCATTCAAAATGAATATAGTAAGAAGCGTTACATATGCCAGACAGGCAAAAAGAACTTATAATATCGACATAAGCGAAGCGCATGAGGAATATCTCATGAAAAATGAACCTCTTCATTTAAAGATAAAGAAACAAATGTTGAACGACTTTACAGTCACTTATATTCTTTATAATGTGGAATTAAATTTTGATACTGTAAGTTTTTTCTGTTTCAGAATAAAGCATCTTATTCCAAAAATGACATATCAAATGCTAAGAAATATAACAAATATTAATGATTGTAAAAAAAGGGTCACAACAATAAATAAATGGGTGAGGGATAACATAGACAAGCAGGAAGTATATAAAGAGTTTATAAAGGCTTATCCCCAATTCGAATAATAATATGTTTAACTAAAAAATGAAATGAAATAAATGTGCAAAGAAATATGGAAAGATATACCAGGTCTTGAAGGGTTATATCAGGCAAGTAATTTAGGTAATATAAAGAGCTTGAATTATAATAAGACTGGTAAAATTAGAAAACTGAAAAAATGTAAAGATGTTTATGGATATGAAGTTGTTACTATATTTCAAAAAAGTACCAAAGTACATCGTTTAATCGCATTGGCATTTATTCCAAACCCAAACAATCTTCCACAAATAGACCATATAAATGGTATTAAGAATGATAATAGGGTTGAAAACATAAGATGGTGTACATGTAAAGAAAATATAAATAATCCATTAACAATAAAAAACATCAAAAAGATTGCTAAAAATAATAGATATTGCAAACCAAATAGACCTGATTGTTCAAAAAAAGTTGTTTCATATAAACCTGATGGGAGTGAAAAAACAATATGGGAAAGTATGAGTGAAGCTAAAAGACAGATAGGTGCTGATGTAACTTCAATTGGAAGGGTATGTAATAATAAAAGAAAAACACATATGGGATTAATATGGGAATGGCTATAATTAATGTAATTATTATTTTTTTTGTATATTTTTTCATAAAATACATAACATGGAAAATAATCGAGGATTTAAAAATAATACCAAGTTTTATAAATCATTTACCTTTTTCATGTTTGAAATGTTGCCAAACTCACACACTTTGGATTACATATTTAGTTATTTTTTACATATTAAACTATAACTGGATAATATTAATAAGTGGTATTATTCTAACTGTATTGAACGCAATCGCATTAGAATATGACCAAAAAACAAAAACAATAGATTATGATATTAAATGACAAAGATATAGAATTTATTAATTGGGCTTCAGGGGTAATAAACAAAGGCAATTACCCAAGCTCACAGGCAATAACAGACTGTTATAATCGCTGTTTTGCTGACAGGTTAAAGAAACCTGTAAACAATACATCTTGCTCACAATGCATCCGTCAAAGGGTGTTCGAACTTAAAAGAGATATGGATATTGAATTAAGTAAAATTAACAAAATATTAGAAGAGACATCTGAAGATAACCAATAATATAGGTTGCTTCAACATTAACTATTTAATTATTAAAAGCCTGACAGTTCGTGATGAATAGTCAGGTTTTATTTTTTAATATGTTTATTTAAAATAAATTAAGATAAATTATGGCAATGACATTTGAAAGAGCTGAAAAAGTGAATCAGCTATGGAGTGATATTATCAATGGTTATTCAAGATATGAGTTAATGAGACGTTTGGAAACTGACTATTATGGATGGAAATCAGACAAATGGGCACAGTCTCAAAGATATAAATACCTGAAAGAAGCATATGACAGATGTAGTATTGAGTTTGCTGAAAATAGGGAAAAACAAAGGGAATTGATGTATGACAGATACTTATCAATATATCAGGATGCTATTGATGCAAGGGATAGAAGCAGTGCAGCCAAGGTACTTGATTCATTGACCAAACTAATGGGATTGAATGAACCAGACAAGATTGATATTAAACAGGAAGTAAAAGTATCAGTTGATTTCAATATTAAAAATAATGAAGAAGAGGAATAATGGAAATAAAGTTAAATTTCAAAATCAATTTAACAGAACCTCAAAAAGAACTTTACAATGCCGTTAAGGATGGGAACAATAAATATATATTAGCTAATTATTCAAGACAGCAAGGTAAGACAACAATCATTATGTGTATAATAATTGAATATTTATGCAAGAAAAAATATAATATAGCATATGTGTCCCCAACTCTTAAACTATCAAAGAAAGTATTTAAAGAACTTAAACAATTGCTTGATGGTACAGGGTTGATAGCTGCATCAAATGCGACAGACCTTATCATAACATCAATCACAGGTTCTACACTTAATTTTTATTCATCAGAACAGGCAGATTCAATCCGTGGTGTTTCCAATGACATATTGGTTATTGATGAAGCAGCTTTCTTGAATGAGGGGACAGATGGGAACAACATATGGTGGAATATCTTATTTCCAACTATTAAAGTAAAGGGGAAAAAAATAATCATGATTTCAACCCCTAATGGTAAAACAGGTTTCTGGTATGAATTGATACAAAAATCTTTACAAGGAGAAAAAGGCTACCATTATATAAAGAAAACTATATATGATGATTCACTTCTTGATAAGGAAGATTTGGAAAGGATGAAAAAAGATTATCCTGAGCTGGCTTTTAGACAAGAGTTCTTATGTGAATTTTTGGATGATGCTCTTACTGCCCTTCCAGGCTACACAGAACAGTTCATAGATTATGAATTCAAACAAACTAAAACATGGATAGGTGTTGACCTTTCAGCAAATGGAACGGATAATACAGTAGTAAGTGTCATAAATGATTTAGGTTACACTATACAATATTTGATTAAGGGAACATTGGATAATAAATATAAACAAATAGCTGAAATAATAAATAACACAAATAACTTGATAGGTGGTTATATTGAACAGAATGGTATCGGTGAACCAATGTTAAATGAGATAATGAAACTTATCAAGCAAAATAAAAGAGATAAGATTAAATATTGGTTGACAACTAATGACACCAAACAGGATGCAATAAATTTACTTTCACTTGACATATCAAATAAGAATATATGGTTTAATAAAGATAATACAATGCTGTATTCAGAAATGGGGGTATTTATATATAAATTATCCAAGACAAGAAAAGTAATATATGAAGCTAAGGCTGGTTTCCATGATGACCATGTGATGTCAGTCGCTTTAGCTAATATGGCAAGGAATGATTTCAAAAGTTATGGTGGTGAGAATTATATATTTATTAAATCAAGGAAATCTGAAATATAAAAATAATATGTTTAATTAAAATTAATTAATATATGGCAAGACCTAAAAAAGTAGTTGTTAAGGATTTTGGAGATTTTATTGTTCCTGAAAAATGGGAAGATATTAATTTGAAAAAGTTCCAACAGATAATGAGATTATATGAATCAAGTGAAAACAAACCAGATATGGTAGACCTTATATCAATACTTACTGATAAGGATAAGGAAATAATTAAACAGCTTCCAATGGATTTTATTGATAAGATAATGGTAAGGTTATTGTTTTTGAATGAACCAATCAAATGCAATGATTCAAATAAAATAACAATTGACGGAGAAGAATATTTGATAAACCATATGGAACAGTTGAAATTCATGGAATATGTTGATGTCAATACATTGCTTGAACATGATAAACTGAACTATGCTGGTATTCTTTCAATCCTTTGTAGAAAAAAGAATGAAGAATATAATGATGATTATATCAATAATATTTTACAAAAAAGATTGGAAATGTTTGAGAAACAACCAGTTACAAACATCATGCCACTTATAGGTTTTTTTTTACTCTTGTCAAACTCATTCGAGACACATTTGCAGTCGTGTTTGACGGAAGGAAAATATCAAATAGACCAATTGCTGAAGGATATAGGAAGTTCACTCAAAAATATGGGTTTCAGAAAATACTCTATGATTTGGCAAATGATTCGTTTGAAAAAGTTGCAGAAATTGGCAAACAGTATCTAACGTCCGTTTTGTTTTATCTTACATACCTGAAAGACAAGAGTATGGCTGAGATGGAACAGGATGCACTAGAAGAACAAATAAGAAAATCAAGAAGATAAAATATGTTAAAACAATTAATAGAATATATTGGCAATACTGCTTTGAAACATGTAGCTGTAAAGCAGTTCAAATATCAGAAACGAATAATGATAAATCAGCAAAACAATAATGGGTATATTCAATTCATTATAGAGACAGACCCATTCTTTCAATTATTAAGAAGTGTTAACTTATTCACTGTAACATTAAACATTGATATTTTGGCTTTCCCTACATCCGAATATTCAGTATTGGATTGCCAGAATGATTGCTTCACTGTTGGAAATGAAGTGTTGCATTACATAGACACTGATGACTTGTTTATGGGACAGTTATCAGTATGGGATTATTCATTTCTTGCATTGGAAAATTTCACTGATGACAATGCAGCAGGACAAAGGATTACATTGGAATTGGTAATACCAGACCCGATTAACCTGTGTACATATATGGATAACTTTGATGAAGATAACATGCAGGTTGAAGTGGATGACAGTATTGATTTAGGTGAAGCATATCCACCTTCAAAATCAAATGATTTAATTTTAAATCCAATTAAATTACCAACTAAAAAAGATAAAAAATGACACCAGATGTAAGCAACGCAATAAAGGCTATTGCAAATGAAATAAGAATGCTTGCTGAATATATCATGGACAGTGATGTTGGTATCAATGAAAAGGTAAATAAAAATACATTAAAGGATTCATTATTGAAGAGTGACATCATGCAGGTGATAAGTGAGAGTGATAATGTGGTGATACAGACATTGTTCAATCATTATATTGTTTACTTGGAATGGGACAGACCGCCATTCTATAAAAAGACAACAGGTATTCCACCCATAAAGGCATTGATACCTTGGGCAAGGAAGAATGGCATATCAACTGACAATGGTACATTATATGCAATAGCTTATGCAATATTCAGGGATGGTCATAAAGGGAGACCCATATTGGCTACATTGGATAATAATGTAAACAATTATTGGAATGATAAATGGTCTGATGAATTGTTCCAAGCGATAATAAAAGAATTAACAGATTATTTCAAATAAAATGGATATAACATTAAATGGATTGTCAAATCCGTCAAATATAATTACATTTTCTGATTGCCCTACTATATTGACTGTACAGTCACAAGGAACTGGTATCTATGCAAATGCATTTATTACTATTGGTAATCTTAACAGTGTATTGTTGGGAACTGAATATTATATTGAAGTTAATGGCGAAAGAATATTGTCAACAAATGATATTAGTAAAGCTGTTGGTAGAAGATTCTATCTTACCAATCAGTCTAACATTACTAATCAATTGATTGTTGCAAACAAGATAGTATCAGCATTAAGGAACATACCTTTTTTGGAAGCCAGTTATAATGTATATCAGACAGTAAGTAATGGTACAATGAATGCTATTGTAAAAATAATGGCTAAGAATATTGGAAGTAAGTTCAACATTACAATTAACAATAATTTGCCAAGTGGTGTATTATCAATAAACAATACACAAGGTACTAATACAGATACTTTGGCTATGGGTAATTCCAATAAGATTTGTGTTGATGTATATGCATTACAAGGAACTGACCAATCAAGAATAAATTCAACAGTAGTAAGACAAGGGGATTATGTAACGACCTTGGAAAAGGAATATTTTAAAGATAGTGTTAGTTTTGATTTATCACCTTTACTGACAACATTAGTTGATTATGGATATACCACTGAATATAATATGGTTATTTATTCAATAATTGATACTAATTTCACAACATTGGGAAGTATAAACAAGAATTATATATCGGCTGGATATTTAGTAAACCAAGGTGGTACATTTATTCCTAAATTTACAGGTAATATTTTAGCTCAAAATGTTAAACGAGGTGAAATTAAATCAATATATAACAATACAATACTTTATATATATGAGCCTAAAATAGTATTCAGTTTATATAGTGACAATTCAGTGACTAATATGAATGTTGCTGTTATGTATAAAGATTCTGCTTTCAATACATTAGTATCAGATGTAGTACCTATTTATCCCAATAATAATTTGCAGACATTTGAAATTGATTTGAATATAGTTAATTTCAACAAATCAGATTATATTGATATTAATATTCCAAATGTAGGTATTGTAAGATATAAGATAATCAAACCCATCAACGCTGCAATTGATAATCAAAGAATATATTATACCAATTCATATGGTGGTACATCATTCTTTGACTTTACAGGAGATAGAACAGAAAAAAGAAAAACAACAATTGAAACATATCAAAAACAATTGTTTGATTATTATACAGAAAACAAATCGGAACTTACAAAAATATATGACAAGACTGTTGATATTACTGTTACATTGAAAACACATAACATGGAAAAGGATGGAACATGGCAATTTTATGACTTACAGAATTCTACTAATGCTTGGACTGTTGTCAATGGAAGAACTTATTCAATAAACATAACTGATGTTAATATTGAAGAAACAACGGTAACAGGTATATATACAGCGACAGTAACTTACACTTACTCTTTGGCTGATTCATTTTAAATAAGGATTCATCCCCCATACAATTCGGTATGGGGGATTTTTGTTTAGTAATATGTTTAGTGTAAAATATTAAATAATATGATTCAAAAAAGACATTTAGTATCAATTGTTGCCAATGGGCAGGAAGTTGAATTATATGACCAAGAAAGTTTGAATTTAAGAATCAATAATGTGTTGTATGACCCTACACAGATACAATCAAAAACTGCTGAATATTCATTTTCATTCAATTTGCCAATAACAAAAAAAAATGCGAAAATATTCAATTATGCTAATAATTTGTCAAAATTAAATAAATTTAATAAATTATATAATTGTAAAGTATATGCTGATGGATATGAAGTGTTTTCAGGTGATTTGAAGTTATCATCAATTAACAATGAGAATTTCAAATGTAATTTGGTAAATGTTAAAATAAATAAAGTGGAAGAGATATTCGGTGAAAGTAAGATGAATGAATTGAAATGGTATGTTCCATTCTTGGGTATTTCATCAATCAATGCAATAAACAATGATACAACTACTGATTATTATTTTCCTTTAGTAAGTTATGGTGTATTTCAAAAGAAACCATTGCTTGAATATTCAGGTATTTCACAATATTCACCAAAACATACATTGGACAAAACATTACAGTTATATATAGAGAGTTTTCCACCTTCAATGAAACTTACAGAAACTATAAAGAGATTGTTTCAAACAAAGGGTTATGATGTACAGGGAAATATATTTGAAGATGAAATTGCTACATCAATTTTTATGTCTGAATATTTAAAGGATAAACAAGACCCTTTATATAATTATGGCTCGGACTTGGGTAAATTGAAAGTAGACTTTACTTGGAAAAATATTGATAGGCAAGGTGCTGGTTCTTATTCTGCTGAAAGACCTTTGGAATATACATTAACACATCCATATGAAAAAGCATGGTCTGAATATAATTTCTCAGTAGCTAATATATGGGATTGTTGGGCAGCTGGTAATAGATACTTGACATCAATAAATTATGACAATGATAATTTATTCAGAAATAATTGTATTGTTGTTCCTGCTGATGGTTTATATAAGATTTCAATGGAAGTTGAAATGTCAATTGATGATGCTCCTTCAAAGATTGAAACTACTCAATGGGGCTGGAATAACGGAAATGTAGAAGAACAAAACACAGACATAAGCAAGAGTTGGGACAATTACCCTGTTGAAGTACAATTGGTAAGAAATACCAATGATTGTGAAATGATATATGGTTATGTATCTGGCAATTCTGTAACACCACATGAAGCACCGCCTGTTGGTTATAGAAGAACAAGTTCTGGAAGATACCAACAAATTGAAACTAAATATAATATGGGTTATATGCCTAAACATGGAGAATTTCTTTGTTATGACCCATATGTTTCAGAAAACTTCATATGTGGTTTGACATCCATTGGTGAATGTGCATCTGCAATGAAGAATGGTTATTCATGGTCAAGCGAAACATCAGTTAAAAATAATGTAAGATATAATTGCAATGGCTATTGGGGTGTTAATAATTCATTAGGTTCATATTCTTGGGAACTTACTGAATATAACAAAAATACATTACCAGGTGCTCCTACCAATTATATGTCATTGACAGGTGTTTATAAAAAGAAGGGTAAAGTGACATGTATCATGCAATTAAACAAAAATGATATAATTTCATTGAAATGTGTTGAAAAATATTATCCACAAAGAGAAGGTTCAAGAGGTATCACATATTATGATGTTAAATTAACAGGTAGCATTCAGTTTGAAGCCTTTGCACCTAATGCTGAAAGAGTAGTTGCAAGTTCTACACTTAATTGGAATGATGAATCTAAATTTGATGTCAATTTGAATTTAGGTAATTTTCTTAATGCTGAAGAGAAACAATCTGATTTTGTAAATAATTTTATAAAAGCATTTAATTTGTCTTATAAACAAGAAGGTAATGTTGTTTATTTGAACAAGCAATCAACTGATTTCAATCAGCCTATTTCACCTGTTGATATTGATAACAGGATTAATTCAAATGAAGCTGAAACCGAATCAATAGATTACCCGACTTATATGCAGGTGAAATTCTCTATTGATGATGAAGAAGCTGGTTTTTATGATAGTGTTCCTTCTGATAAAATAAATTTAGATGATTGGAAAAACTATGCTGATATAGGTTCTGAAAAAGTTATATTGGTAGAAAATAATGATTCTAAAGCAGAGGAAATTTCATTGAATACATCATATACTTGGTACACTACATTCCAATATATTCAATATGATAATGATGGAAATAAAATTGGAAGTAAAAATATCCAATTACCAATCATATCAAAAGATGAATATATGATTGAAGGTTATGCTTATGAAGATTCCATGAAGGTTGATGGCAAGGGATTAAAACAAAGATGGTGGTTCAGACAACCTGTTGATAATTCAATTAATTTATATTTAGTCAATGGTGATGATATATTGACTACAATTCCAATAGGTGTTAAGGATGATTTCTTGTTGAACTATAATAATGATGACAATACATTACTTACAAGATATTTCAATATCATTTCTATGGGAAATTCAAATTATGTTAACATTGAGTGCTACCTATCTCCATTGGAATATAAGATTATTAAAAATGGTGGTTTGATAAAATTTGATGATGATATTTATATTGTAAGTGAGATTTCAGGATATGACCCAACAGGTAATAATAAAACGAAATTAACCTTAATTAAAAAGGTTTAAATAATATGTTTAGTTAAAATCATATAAAATATGGCAAATGAAAAGAAAGTCTTTTCAATTCAAATCAATGGTATTAAGGAAAGTACTGATGCGATAGCTTTCCTTAATGACCAATTGAAGGATTTGGAAAAAAACATCAAAGACTTAGAAAAAAAACAGATTAAGATAAAATCAGGTACTTCAACTTCTGGTAGTGGAAGCAAGAGTAACAAGTCTCAATTAACTGAAGAACAAAAGATACAGCAACAAATCAACAAGGAGATTGAAAAGAGGGCTGCTATGCAGACTAAGGAATATCAGGAATTGTTGAAACAGAAACAAGCTACCAAAGAAGTTGCTAGTTTACAAAAACAAGTAAGTGAAGGTAAAATAGAAATCAACGATGAAGGTGTAGCTGAATTTACCAATGGCATAAGTCAATTAAAAGCTCGAATTGCTGAATTAAAAGTTGAAGCTGCAAATGCTGTACCTAAAGATTGGATGGGTGGGGATTTACCTGAAAGAGTAAATGAAATAAATGCTGAGATTAAAAAAATGACCGATGCTCTTAAATCATTTGAACAATCACAAGGTACATTCTCTCGTGGTGTTGGTGATTATTACAATGAATTTAAAAGAGCATTAGCTGATGCCAATAAAGAAATTGAAAAATCAGGTAAGACACTTCAAGGATTACAACAAAGACAATCTGCATTAAAAGGTCTTATAAATACAACCCAAATAGGTACTAAGGAATGGGAGCAATATAAGAAAGAACTGGATGAAGTAAACAGACAGTTAAATTCATTAGGTTCAGGTTTTAGGGCAGAAGATATTATCAATCCTAAAGTAGTCATTACAGTAAATGATTTGAAACTTGAATTTGATGACCTTGGTCAATCTGTTTCAGTTCTGGAAGATAAGTTATATCAATTAAGAATTGAAGGCAAAGCAAATACTGAAGAATATCAAAATATTGTTAATGAATTACAAAAAGTAAAACAGACAATAAAAGAAACTGATGATGAAATTGATGCGTTGACATCAAGGACAAGAGGTTTGGATATGGTTGTTGGTGCATTCCAAGGGCTTACTGCTGCCATGCAGGTAGGTGCTGGTGTTGCTGGTTTGTTTGGGAAATCAGAAGAGGATTTACAAAAAACTTTACAAAAGGTTACTTCATTAATGTCTATTGCACAGGGATTACAAGAAATCCATAACCAATTGACACAGAAGGGAACATTATTGAACAAGGCTTGGCAATTGTCACTTGCAGGTGCACAGAAAGTAATTAATTTGTTCAGTAAGACACAGAAAGCTGCCACTGCTTCAACTGTTACCAATACAAGTGCAATAGCTGCAAATGCTGCTGCTACCACTGCCACTGCCACAGCCACAACAGTAGCCACAACAGCAACCAAAGTATTCACTATTGCAATGAAAGGTTTGAAATTGGCTATCGCTTCAACAGGTATTGGTTTGTTGGTTATTGCATTGGGTGAATTGGTAAGTTGGTTGATGAAAGGTTCTGACCAAACTGAAAGATTTGAAAAATCCATGAAAAATATGGAATCTCAAATAACAGCAACATCCAATCGTTTAAAAAGTTCATTTTCAAATATTGATATGTCTATTGCTCTTGGTAATGAAAGTGAATTAAATGGATTGTTAAGAAAATTAAAAGAAGTTGAAAGTCAATATTCTTCAATTGGTAAAATAATTAGAGATATTGGTATTAAACAATATTTAAATAGTGGTACAAATAAATATATAGAAGAAGCTAAAAAATATGGTACTGAATTGGAAAATGTTTCTAAAAAGTATGATAAGGTATTAGGCAAACAAAAAATAGGTATAGAGAACACTAAAGATTATGAAAATGAATTATCTGACATACAAGCTTCATATGTTAAATTATTGACAGCATCGTTAGATGTTGTTTCCAATACAGAAAACCAACAAAGAGCTATGCAGCAATTAGTTTACATATATAAACAATTGAATGAAACTGCTATTGGTAAAACAGTTACTAGTAATCTTGAAAATATTTTACCAAAAAAAGAAGATGCTGAACGCTTGAATAATTATTTAACAATTGTAAACGAATTTGGTGAAAAATATATAGGTATTGAAAATGATATTAGGAAAAAAGTAGCTGATGTTAGAAAAAAAACTGAAGAAGATGGGCTTGAAGCTATTGATAATGAATATAAAAGACGATTAGCAGAAATTAAGAAAAATCGTGAAGCTGAATTAAAAGAAGTGTCACATGTGAGAATGAGCATCACAAATATAGCTGGACTTGGAACTGCTGATATTGATTTAAAAGAAGCTGAAGCTGCTATCAATAAAAAATATGACAGAAAAGAACTTGAAGCAAGAAAATCATTTGCAAAGGAAGTTGCCAATGTTGAAAAATCTATACAGAATAATAAAATTTCAATAATGAAAGAGGGATTGGATAAGACAATCGCTCAATTGGAATTGAATAGAAAATCTGAGATAGAAGCAGCAAAGGAAACTGGTATTAAGGTAGGTGAAGCTGAAAAAGCTATCAATGACAAATATGATGCTGAAATCCTTAAAGCCAAAGAGAACTTCTATAAACAGAGAGAAGAACAATACAAGCAGTTTGCTGAGAATTACAGACAGATTGCAAACAGTTTCTCTGAATATGAATATCAGAAGTCAACACAGCAAGTAAATGTTGGTTTGGAAGCATCTATTGGTGAAACTTCATTTGACACTGACAAGAGCTTGAATGAATCAGTCAATGAACAAAGAGCATTCTATGAAAAATTAATTCAATTAAAACAGGATGCTGCATTGAAATTGGCTGAAATCAATTTGAATAAAGTAACTGATGATAAATATGATTCATTGCAAACTGAAAACCAGAGATACCAAGAAAGATTGAAATTATTAGAAGATTATCAGAAACAAGGTATCATTACTAATGAAGAATATAATACACAGTTGGAATATGAACAGCAACAACATGCTGACATGATAAAACAGATTGAGGAACAGGCTTGGAACAAGCAATTGGAAATTGACAGGAATTATGTTAATGAAAGAAAACAAATCATAGCTGAAGGCAACAATGGTGTTATTCAATCTTTCAATGATTATTTCAATGAAATACAAAGATTGGAAGATAAAGCTATAACTCCAAATAAAAACACTGGTATTATCAATTATAAAGACACTAAAGCTAATTTAACTAAAGTTAAACAAGAATATAAATCTTTAATGGATAATATAAAACAACAGTTAAATACTTTGGAACAGGAATTTGCTAATGGAAAAATATCATTTGATGATTTCAAGACTGCTAAAAAAGAACTTAAATCATTGGAAGATTCAGCCAATCAATCAATGGAGAATGTAAATCAGACATTATCAACATTGGTTGTTACTGTTGCCGATTCAATAAGTCAGTTTGTAGGTCAATATTTAGGTGTTTTAAGTGGTTTATGGAGTACTTATAATGATATTGTAATGAGTTCATTGGACTACCAACAAGAAATGCTTGAAGAAGAATATGATATGTTGGAAGATGCCTATCAGAAACAAGAGGAATTGGTACAAAAACATACTGATAAATTGGATGAAATTGAATCTGAATTAAAAGATTCAAGAGGTGATAGGAGACAACATTTGATAGACCAATTAGCTGCTGAACGTGAAGCTCAAATAGCTGCCCTTGCTGAAGAACAAAAGATAGCAAAACAGAAGGAACAAAATCAGAAGAAACAAGATGCTTTAGAGAAAAAGCGCAGAGAACAAGAAAAAAAGAATAGTATTGTACAAGCTACAATCAATACATTTACTGCCATGACAAATGCTCTTGCTGTTCAACCTTGGTTTGTTGGTCTTGCATTATCAGCAGTAGCATTAGCAATGGGTATGGCACAGGTAGCCAACATCAAAAAACAGAAATATGCTGATGGTGGATTACTTAATGGTAAATCACATAAACAAGGCGGTATTCCAGTAGGTAATACAGGCATTGAGGTTGAAGGTAATGAATATGTAGTCAATAAGAAATCCACTGAAAAGAATCTTCCATTGATTGAATATATCAATTCAAATAGAAGAAAATTGACAAGAGATGATTTAATAAATTTCTTTGATAATGGTAAACAAGGATTGATAAATAAAGGTATCAGAAATAAATTTGCTGAAGGTGGTCAATTACCTGAAGTTGGAGAAATAGATGTTAAGTCACTTATCAACTATGAACCAGAACAAGATAATACACCTATCCAAGTACAAGTTGTTGATATTATCAATGCGACAGATAATGTAAGACAAGTTCAAACTATGGCAGGTTTATAAATTAAGAGAGGATAATGTTATCCTCTCTTTTTTATTAATATGTTTATTAAAAATTAATTAAAAAATAAATGGAGACAGTAGTAACCTATTTAATTGTTGGTGTCAGTTCAGTTCTATCTTACTTACTGGCTCACAAACACATATTCCCATTAATAATAAGTTGGTGGAAGGAACATAAGGATAATAAATTGAAATATAAATCTGATTTACAAGCAGTTGAAGAAGTAAGTAATAATATATATGCTAATCAGATAAAATTTCTTAACGAGCAAATTGATTCTCTTCAAGATATAATTTCGTCAAAATCAGAAGAATTAAAAAAACTTTATGATGAATTATCTAGAATGAGAATAAGAGTTAAGAACATTGAATTGGAACTTATTTCAACAAAAGAAGATTCAGTTGTTTATTTACAAAATTGTTGTTCAAAAAAGGATTGTCCTATGCGTGTTCCTTGCTCTGATGCTGACAAATTAATTGACAAATACATCGGTGCTTATGAAACAGAGGGAGAAGGAAAAATTTAAAATATTGACATTACTTATTATATCATTACTTTTTAATATTGGAATGTCTATTCATATAGGTTATCATCATACACATCCAGATTATATTGTAAAAACTGAAATAAAAGTTGATACTATTATTGAAACAAAATATGAGACAGATACAATTATTATTCCTGACACTTTATATAAATATAAAACTATTGTTATCAATGATACCACTTACATCGAAAGACGTTATAATGATTACCTATTTACTGACGATTATTATACTCTTTTTATCAATGCTGTTGATTTGAATAAATATAAATTGGATATACATAAAACTGACACTATAACATTCACAAAACAGGTTGAAGTTCCAATATATGTTAAACCAAAGGAAAAACATTGGTATTATGGTATTGGTGTAGGAGTTGGTTATGGTTTATTTAATAAAAAACCAGACATCTATGTTGGTATTAGTGCAGGATATAAATTCTAAGATATACACTGTTTATTGTTTGACACTGGGCATCGCTACCAAAGACACAAGGACTGTGCAGGGGAATGGGGTGTAACATTCCCCTTTTTAATTTTAATATGTTTATTTAAAAATAGTTATATATGGATGATTTATTTTTAAAGATGATACCTGTTATCCTGAACAATGAATGTGGTAAGGGTAATGGCTATGTGAATGATAAAGATGACAATGGTGGAGAAACAATATTTGGTATATGCAAGAAATTTTATCCAAAATTAAAAATATGGGAATCTCTTGAAAAATTAACATATGTTAAAGATAAGAAATCTTACCAACCGACAGAAGAAGAAATGGATGAAATTTTCAACATATATTATGTGAATTATTATAAACCTTGTAAAACAAATCTTTTCAATGACCCTGAACTTGGATTACAGGTATTTGATATGGCAGTCAATGCTGGTGTAAAAACATCAATCAAACTGCTTCAAAAACTTCTTAGAATTCCACAAGACGGTATTTGTGGTAGACAGACTATCAATACTGCTAATGTGAAACATGGTGTGTTGGAAGGTTTTAAAATAGCAAGAACGGATTATTATGTTGATATTTCAAAAAGAGGTAATAATAAGAAATTTCTTCAAGGATGGGTGAACAGGGTAGCCAATACACATCTGTAAAATTTACATTTTAATTAATATGTATATATAAAAGGGTTTAAAAAATGTTACAATTAAAAAAGAAAAAGAAAATCAAATGTTATGACGTTAGCATGGATAGTGATGTGATTGCAATATCATTGGTTGATGACCCTGCAATTGAATCAAACTTTATAGCCCTTTCCAAAGAAACTCCTAAAGTAATTTATCTTGAAAAAGAAGATAAGCATTTAATAATTGGAGCAGTTCTTATTCCTGACAAACCAATATATCGAAATCAAGACGGTGAGGAATTTTATATTCAATTTTCAAAAGAAACAATTGAGAAGCTAGCACATGATTATCTGATACATGATAGAAACAGTTCTGTAACAGAACAACATGACAGAATAGTTGAAGATGTGTATTTAGTTGAAACATGGTTAAAAACTTCTGAAATGGATAAATCCAACGAATATATGGATGTTCCAGTGGGCACTTGGATTGCAGCCATGAAAGTGGAAAATGAAGATATATGGAGTAAAGTCAAGAATGGTGAATTAAAAGGATTTTCAATTGAATCATTTGTTAATTTGAATGAAATAATGTTAAATAAAATAGAAAATAAAGATATGGCTAAAGAAGTTAATATGGAAGCTATACAGGTTGATGACAACTTTTGGGATAAATTAAGAGAAATCATTTCAAAGGCTATGGGTAAACCACAAGAATCAAACGAAGTTGAAAAGACTGTTGGTGAGATTGTGGATGAAATGGAAATTGAAGGTGGTTCAAAAGAAGAAAAACCTAAAGTAGTTGAACAAGCTGACCAAGCTGAAGAAGTTGTTCCTGCAATTGATGAACAAGTTAAAGAAATTGTAGATGACATCAATGAAAAAGCAGACACTCAGGAAGAAGCAAAAGAAGATTTACAAGCAGTTGTAGACGGGCTTCGTGAGGAAATAGCTAAGAAAGATGCTGAAATCGAACAATTGAAAAAAACAAATGCTAAATTATCTAAACAACCAAGCACTAAACCAGTAAAAGCTGAATTGGGAAGTCAAACTTCAAATATGGAAGCTGCTTTGCGTTGGGCTAGAGGTGATTATAAATTAGCAAATAAATAAGAATAAATAGTAAAAAATATTAAATAAAATGGCAGATTTTATTAATGTAGAAAACCTTACATACTGTGGTAAATATGCACAGGAAATAATGGTAAAAGAATTATATGAATCTAATTTAAGAGGTTATGGTTTCACCTATATGCCAGGTGTTAAATACAAACAACAAATTGTAACAGGAAATGTTGGTGACTTGTTCCAAGCATACACTTGTCCTTTCTCGCCATCAGGTGATGTTACTTTAAGTGAATCTTGGATTACTCCTGTGGTAATAAAAGTTAACTTGGAAAACTGTTATTATGATTTCTGGAAACTTTACATGAGTGAACAAACTGAAATCTCTTTAAATGGCGGTATTCCACAAATGTTCTTCGAATGGTTCTTCCAATCAAGATTGTTAGTTGAACTTCGCAGAGAATATGAAGATATTTTCTTCAATGGCGACACTGCATATGCAGGTAGTAAAAACTACTTAAAATTAGTTGATGGACTTATCAAACAAATGGGTGCTGACAACAACACAAAACACATCAAAGGAACTGCTTTCACAGTTGATAATATTTTAGCACAAGTTGAAGCATTATCAATGGCTGTACCTGAAGATGTTGTGTTGGATGATTTCAAGATTTTCATGAACATCAATGATGTCAGAGTATTGAAAGCTGCTTTAGGCAAAAGTTCACCTTTAACTGTTAACATTTGGAGTAACTTTACTCGTGAAGGAGAAAGAATCTTTGTTAATGGTATCGAAGTTGTTGCAACTCTTCAAGCAAGAAATTCAATGATTATGGGTCCTGCTAAAAACATTGTATTAGGTTATGATGTAGCTGATTCTGAAGTTCAATACAAATTGATTGATATGAGAGAAACTACTTTGGATAATACTTTCCGTGTAGGCGTTATTACTAATATCGCAATCGGTTATGCTTATCCAGAATTGTTTACAATCTCTACACCTGAATTGGAAAACAACTAATCATTGTTAAAAAATCATAATAT